>Ga0208689_1000723_pt1 | contig 20584 bp, 15 predicted proteins | sample June2015DPH_8_15_FD_184700 | JGI IMG/M metagenome (GOLD analysis project Ga0208689, IMG submission 184700) | Peatland microbial communities from SPRUCE experiment site at the Marcell Experimental Forest, Minnesota, USA - June2015DPH_8_150... | ecosystem: Environmental > Terrestrial > Soil >... | reverse complement strand
AGGCAGCAGACCCTCGACCAACGTCGCCGGCTGCACTACTCAACTGCAGCCTCAACCTCAACCCAGATGGGCCAGATCCTCTCTTAAATCGATTGCTGACTTGTCCAAAAGGTTCTGACGACGTACAATCTCGGTTGTTGCCTGCCGATTCCGTAGTCGGGCGGTTGTGGAGCTAGAGAATTTGTAGCATCGTCCCCAGATGTAAGCCCTGAATTGGAGAAGGGGCCGAACCCTTTCGGGCCCGATCCCCTTCCCAGGTCGTAGCCAAAATTACTTCTTGAGTTTCGCCATCTGCGCTCGTGCCGCCGACCCATAGCGTTTACTAAAACACTTGCGGCATCGGCGATCCCGCCGTTTGATGAAACTCGGAGCCAGATCATCGCTCCCGCAATAGCGGCAAACCAGTTTCTCTGATTTCGACTTACTGCCCATCTCCTTCCGGAGCGGCCGTGCGGACTCAGCCGTTTCCCGGTCAGCTTTCTTCCGGGCCGAAGATGGGGAGTGTCCGATCGGTAGTTTATGCCCGCTTCCCTTCGCCAGTTTCGCGTGTTCCATTCGCTCTAAATCTCCTTAAGCCGTAAGGGCTCGCTGGGATGTTTGCTCTGGTCGGCGCGTGAAGCGAGCGGGTTCCCCCGATTTTCCCAACGTCATTCGCGCAAAAGGGTAGTAGGCCGGCTATTGGCGCAGATCGAAGGTCTGCAACGATCAGGGCGATTGGAAGGCGAATGGGAATCGCAGCAGAGAAGACGAGACCTGGTCAGAGCCGACGTCGCCCGAAATCTCCCCCGCATGACTGGCTCCGTGCTGCGAATCGAGCAATGTGTGTGTGTAGTCGGGGCGGCAAATCGCGCGCCTCAAAGGAGGACCACATATGAGGTTGGATACCAAGTTGAAGGTCGCGAAATATCGAGGGCAACTATCATGAAGCGGCGGGCAGCGGCTATCGGCCGCGAGGCGCTCGCCGCGGAAATTGCGAGCCTGTCGAAGCTGGGTATTGATGATCTCCGCGAGCGCTGGAAAGCCATGTTCGGAAAGGCGCCGTCGCGCGATATCAGCCGGTCCTTCCTGACGCGCGCGATCGCATATCGCCTCCAGGAAAAAGCTTTCGGCGGACTCAAGCCCTCGACGCAGCGCCTGCTGGCAGAGTTCGCCGATGACGGCGCTAACGGGTCGGCTTTGGCTGCGGCAGCGTCTCGCATCGTGCGGCCCGGCGCGGTGCTGGTGCGTGAATGGCGGGGTATCAGCCATCAGGTAAGCGTTCTCGAAAAGGGATTTTGTTTCCGAGGCAGGCACTACCGTTCGCTCTCGGAAGTCGCGCGCGAGATTACCGGAACTCGATGGTCCGGGCCGTTGTTCTTCGGCCTCAAGCGATCGCAAGAGGAGAGCCGCGATGGAGCACGCTAAGTCGGGAACACGACGCTGCGCAATTTACACCCGCAAAAGCTCAGAGGAGGGCCTTGAACAGGACTTCAACTCGCTGCACGCGCAGCGCGAAGCGTGCGAGGCATTCATCAAAAGCCAGACGGGCGAGGGCTGGCGGCTCGTCAAAACCGCCTACGATGACGGCGGCCTTTCGGGCGGCACAATGGAGCGCCCCGCCCTGCAACGCCTATTGGAAGATATCCGGCGGAGACTCGTCGACGTGGTGGTCGTTTACAAGGTCGATCGCCTGACCCGCTCGCTTGCTGACTTCGCAAAGATGGTAGAGGTGTTCGACGCGCGCGGCGTTTCGTTTGTCGCAGTCACCCAGCAATTCAACACCACCACCTCGATGGGCCGACTTACGCTCAACGTTCTGCTGTCGTTCGCGCAATTCGAGCGGGAGGTAACGGGCGAACGGATCCGTGACAAGATAGCGGCTTCCAAACGCAAGGGAATGTGGATGGGCGGTGTGACGCCGCTGGGCTATGACGTCCGCGATCACAAGCTGGTGATCAACCCGGCTGAGGCCGCGACCGTTAAACACATCTATGAGCGATATCTCGAACTCGGTTCCGTCCGGCTCCTGAGAAACGATTTGGAGCGCCGCGAGATCGTCTCCAAAGTCCGGGTGTCGAAAAATGGCGTGCAATCGGGAGGCCAGCAATTTTCGCGCGGGGCTCTGTACCAGCTGCTGTCGAACCCGATCTACCTCGGCGAAATTCGCCACAAAAAGGAACGCCATCCGGGGCAACAAGAGCCGATAGTGAGCCGCGAACTCTGGGAGAAGGTCCAGCAGCGCTTGTGCGATCAGGCCGCCACGCATCGCGAACGCCCGACCAAGGCGCCTCCCAGCGCGCTTGCGGGGAAACTGTTTGACGAGAACGGCGAGCCCCTATATGTGCAAGGCGCGGTAAAAGGCGCGCGCCATTATCGCTACTACGTCTCTCGCGGATTGGTCAGGGGGTCGGTACAAGATGACCAGCGCGGGTGGCGCGTAGCTGCGCCGGAGCTTGAGCGAGCCGTTGGCGCTGCGACTCGGCGCATTCTCGGCGATCGAGCGGCGATCGCCGGAGCGATTGAAGAACTCAACATCGATTCGAGCCGATTGCCTTCGATATTCAAGGCCGCCGAGGCTTGGATACAAAGCCTGCGGTCCGAAACGGAAGCCTCACCCGCGCTTGTCCGGCTAATCGAACGCGTCGGACTCAAGCAGGACGGCATCCAAGTTTCGATCAAATTGCCGATCCTGGCCAACGATGAGCGAGATTCCGCGACCCCAACCGAACTTGCCCTCGCTCGATTCGTCCCGATGCGGATGAAGCGGCGCGGGGTCGAGATGCGGCTGATCATTGATGGTGACGCCACACCAGCGGCCCGCGTCGATCTACCGCTGCTCACGGCGACTGCCCGTGCGTATAGATGGTCCAACGATCTGCTGGAGGGCCGGGCGCGGTCGATCGGCGAGATCGCCAGGCGAGAACATCTTACCGGCCGTCACGTGCGACGCATGATGCGGCTGGCGTTTCTGGCGCCCAAAATCGTCGAGGCGATCGCCAGAGGTCGCCAGCCTGCGGACCTCACCACCCTCGCAATGACCCAAAGAATCGATCTGCCCCCGCTCTGGAGCGCGCAGGAGCGTGCTCTGGATGTTCGCTAGACTCACGCGGGCGGAGTTGCTTGCGTTAGGCATTCTTCCCAAGTGCGTACCGGGTTCCCGCAAGATCTTGGCCGGTTCGCAGATGGACCTGCCGAAATCGCGAACAGAGAATTTTGTCGGATTTTCGCGCTCAGCCGCGGCGGATGGCATTCTCCGGGTCCACCGCCGCGCGTGAATCGCGCCCCACGCGCCGATTTAATCGATTCTCCAATAAGTAGGGAAACATGCCAGACTGTATGGCGGAGAGGGGGGGATTCGAACCCCCGAGACCCTTTCGAGTCTACACGCGTTCCAGGCGTGCGCCTTAAACCGGGCTCGGCCACCTCTCCGCACGCGAACGCGATTATGCATCACGCCAACCCGCGGGGCCACAGACGCGCTTGATCGCGCCGCACCGGCCGGACTAAAGATGTCATCAGGAGCCAGTCGCACAGACGGCTCACCATTGGAGAACGTTTCGATGCTGCACACGCCGATTTGCGATTACTTTGGAATCAAGTATCCGATTCTGCTCGCCGGGATGGGCGGAGTCGCGATGCACAAGCTGGTTGCCGCGGTTTCCAACGCCGGCGGACTTGGCGTTATTGGTGCCGCCTCGCTGAGCCCCGACGATCTGCGCGCGGAAATTCGCAAGACTCGCGAGCTCACTGACAAGCCGTTCGCCGTCGATCTACTCGCGCCGATTCCCGACATGATGCGCCCGCACGTACCCGTGATGATCGAGGAAAAGATCAAGGTGTTCGTCGCCGGACTCTCGGTGCCGCAGGAATTCGTCAAGGTGATGCACGACAACGGGATGAAGATCGTCGTGATGTGCGGCAAGGTGCATCACGGCGTCAAGTCGCAGCAGGCCGGCGCCGACGTGGTCGTCGCGCAAGGCACCGAGGCGGGGGGACATACCGGCGAGATCGGGATGCTCTCGCTGGTGCCGCAGATGATCGACGCGGTGAAGCTGCCGGTGCTGGCCGCCGGAGGAATCGCCGACGGACGACAGATCGCGGCGGCGCTCACGGTCGGTGCGCAGGGCGTCGTGATCGGAACGCGCTTTATCGCAACGCCCGAGGCGCAGGCGGCGCCGGGCTACCGCGACGCGATCTTGAAGGCACACGAGGATTCCACCATGCGCACGCGCGCGTACACCGGCAAGACCTGCCGCGTCATCCGCACCGAATATGCGCTCGAGTGGGAGAAGGATCCCTCGAAGATTCAGCCGTTCCCTTTGCAGGCGCTGACTTCGCAACACAACGGAGTCATGAACTTTACGGGACGCGACGGCGACGGCTTCGATCCCAATCGCACATTCATGCCGACCGGACAGGGCGCAGGACTGATTCGCGAGATCAAGCCGGCGGCGGAAGTGTTCGCCGATCTGCTGCGCGAGACCGAGGCGGCGCTGCGCAAAGCGCAGCAGTTGCTGTCGGGCGATCCCGTGCGACAGCATTCTGCGGCGCCGACGCGATGAATTCGGCAGCCCGCGCGCGATCACACGCCGCGGGAAATGCCCGGCCAGATCTGCTTATGCATCTGCAATTGCAGCCGCGCCGGCAATCGATCCTCGAGCATCCACGCCGCCAGCGCGGCAGGCGCCAGTTGTCCGAACACGGGACTCAACAATAGCGCGCCCACGCGCGGGGCAAGATCGCGCGCGACGATTGCGTCCCTGGCCCATTCGTAATCCGCACGATCGGCGACTACGAATTTGATCTCGTCGCGCCGGGTCAGATGGTCGAGGTTGCTCCAAAGATTTCGTTCACATTCGCCGCTGCCCGGACATTTGAGGTCCATGATCTTGATGACGCGCGGGTCGAGCCGGCCGACGTCCACCGCCCCCGACGTCTCGATCATCACGGTCTGGCCCGATTCGAGCATCGCATCCGTCAGCGGATACACGCCCTCCTGCAGCAGCGGCTCGCCGCCGGTCACTTCGACCAGGCCGCAGCGGTAGCCGCGAATTATTTCGGCGACCTCGGCAATCGGCATCTGGCGGCCTTCGTAGAATGCGTACTCGGTGTCGCACCATTTGCATCGCAGGTTGCATCCGGTTAATCGCACGAACACGCATGGACGGCCCGCGTGCGTGGATTCGCCCTGGATGCTGTAAAAGATTTCGTTGACATGCAGGTGTTCGGAAGTCATTTTTCGCCGGAAGGCGCCGGTCCGCGCGCTCGTGCGGCGTCCCGCGCTTCCTCCATCACGACGCGCAGCGCTACTTTGTGCTCCGCGGCGATTCGCCGGCAGTCATCGTATTCTGGCGAAATCGTAGTCGGCTCGCGGCCATGCGCGCCCGATGTCTTGACGCGAACCTTGCCCCATCGCGTCTCGATCTCGTGAATCTCGCGATGCAATTTCAGCCGCTCGACAGCATGAAACCGCAGTCCGATCGTCGAGGTCTCCGCAAAGATAATCTCCGCGATCGCGTCGCGGCGCGCGGCCTCGGCGATCACGCCCAGGGTCACCGCCGGGCGGCTCTTCTTCATCATCGTGGGCGTAATAGTCACGTCGCGCGCACCTGCGGCGAACAGGCGCTGCATCACATGGTCGTAAATCTGCGGGCTAAGGTCGTCGATATTTGCGGATATCTCGATCATCTCGTCGCTGTCGAACGCGGCCCGCTCGTACCCGAGCATCAGCCGCAACACATTGGGCCGATCTTCCAGCTCGCGCGCGCCCGCGCCGTAGCCGATTTTCTCGACTTCGAACGCGAGCGGGAGCTTCGCCGGACGCGCCAGCGCGCGGACCACCGCCGCGCCGGTCGGCGTGACCATCTCGTGCGCACCGTCGCCGATTTTCACCGGGAATCCCGACAGCAACTCCGCCGTCGCCGGCGCCGGCACGGGAATGGCTCCGTGCCGCGAGCGCGCGAATCCGGCCCCCATCGGGAGCACAGACACGATCACGTCGCTGACGCCGAGATGCTCGAGTCCCCATGCCGTGCCGACAATGTCGATGATCGAATCGACCGCGCCGACTTCGTGAAAATGAACGAGATCGGGTGTGATGTTGTGAATCTTCGCCTCGGCTTGGGCAAGCACTTCGAAGATCGAGATCGCGCGATGCCTGACGGTCGCGGCCAGCGTAGAGGCCTCGATCAGCGCGCGAATCTCGCCAAAATGACGCTGCGGCTGTGGCTCCGTCACGGTGACATCGAACTTAAGCGCCGAGATCCCGCTTGAGATTTTGCGCCGGGTCGAGAGCCGATAACCTGCGATCGGCACCGACTTGATCGCGCGCTCGAATTGGTCGAAATCCGCACCGCAATCGAGGATTGCGCCGACGATCATGTCGCCACTGAGGCCGGAGAACGCGTCGAGATAAGCCGTTTTCATCCCGCAACCTTTACATGGTAGCAGGGCGTCGATAGAATCAAAAACTCGGCTCGTGACGGACAGTTCAACCGTGAGGCAAAGAGACCTCAATCTTTTCCGAAAATTGCTCGAAGGCCGCAAACGCGACATTCTCCAGGAATCGGAGCGCGCGGTCGGCACCATGAACCACGAGTCGGAAGAGGCCTACGCAGACCCGACTGATCGGGCCGCGCTCGAATCGGATCGCAATTTCCTGCTGCGAATGCGTGATCGCGAGCGCAAGTTGCTCTCCAAAATCGGCGAAGCATTCGCACGAATCGAAGATGGATCGTACGGGCGATGCGAGGAATGCGGCGGCGAAATCGGGATCGAGCGGCTGAAGGCGCGCCCCGTCACCACGCTTTGCATTGCATGCAAATCGGCACAGGAAGCGCGCGAGCAGAAGACCTGAGTACGCCTCCAACCCGGAAAATCGCACTGCTATGAAAGTAAAAAAGGCGGTCATTCTCGCAGCCGGGATGGGCACGCGGATGCTTCCGTCGTCGAAGGTGATCGCCAAGGAACTTTTGCCGGTGGTGGATACGCCGGCGATCCAGGTCGTCGTCGAGGAGGCAGTCGCCTCCGGCATCGCGGAAATCATTCTCGTCATCAGCCCCGGCAAGACGACCGTCGTCGATCACTTCGAGCCCAACGCGGAACTCGAGCGCTATCTCGAAGCCCGCGACAAACGCGACATCCTTGAACTCGTCCGACGCAGCAACAATCCGGCCAGGATTACGATCGCCGAACAGCGACATCCGCTCGGCCTCGGCCATGCGGTGCTGCAAGCGCGCGAGGCGGTCGGCGATGAACCGTTCGCCGTGATGCTCCCCGACGACATTTTCGATTGCCCGCGGCCGTGCCTGCGCCAGCTCCTGGATGTGGCCGAGACACGTGACGCGCCGGTGGTCGCGCTGCTCAAGGTTGCGCGCAGCGAGATCTCGAAGTACGGCATCGTCGATCTCAAAGCCGTCGGCGAGCGGACTTACGAACTCCGTGGGATGGTCGAGAAACCGTCGCCCGAAAAAGCGCCGAGCGAATTCGCAATCATGGGCCGCTACGTGCTGACGCCCGATATCTTCGAACTGCTGGCCGCGGGTAGGCCGGGCGCTGGAGGCGAAATTCAGTTGACCGACGCGCTGATGGCGCTGACGGGGCGCCGCAAGATTTACGGCTACGAGTTCGAGGGTGTCCGCTATGACCTGGGTGATCGCGTGGGGTTCATCTCGGCGCAAATCGGCTTCGGATTGAAACGCCCCGATCTGGCCGAAAGGTTGCGAGCTTACTTGAAGTCAGTTATCTCACAATAGTAATCGCGTCTCGGTCTTGGATGGGGCAGTAGCTCAGCTGGGAGAGCACTACGTTCGCAACGTAGGGGTCGAGGGTTCAAATCCCTTCTGCTCCACACTTCAGTCTCTTGGTCTTCGCGCATCGCGGAGAATCGCTCGAAAAGCGCGCGTGTGCGCGCGATTTGCGCTCACGCGCGGACCCAGAGAACGCCTAAAGCGCCGCAAATCGGCAGAATCGGCCAAAAGCTATCCGGGCGCGATCTTGCTAGGTCCATCCGTGGGACCGCCGCGATCTCCGGCCGGGGGAAGGCGGCCATTAGCGTCAGATATCTTTGAAGTCGAGTTCACGCTCTGGAATGTCATGTGTCCTGCCATGGGCGACGGCGTCCGTCCAGGTGGAGCGATCGTTCAGGGCGGCATCGAAACGCGCGTCGCTGTAAATGATCGTGAGCCGTTCGTCCTTCCAGAAGTGCGCGTACCAGCCGGGCCGGATGTGCTGCTGGAACAGGGTGATATCTTCCTCCGCGCAAACCACGCGATAGAGGTGCCATCTCCCTGTGACCAGTTCAGCTCCCCTGGATGGCGCCCACTTGAATGGCGGAGAGATAACTGCGCGCTCAACCGGGAGATGGTTGATGAGCCGGATGTGCCCGTCGGCATCGACGGCGCCGGTGAATTTCAGTTTTTGGATTTCGCCGCGAGTGGTGGACATGATGATGACTCCGTATTCAGGGTTCCTAGTGCGCCGCGTTGGACATCGTCACCGGATTGAAAAAATTGTCCGACGCGACGCCCATATTGATGTACCAGCCCTCATGTTCTTCGGTCTCGAATCCCGGCGAGAGCAGCACGGTTGAGAATCCGTTCGTGACGTCTTCATCGACCAGGGCGGTTTGGAACATCCGCTTGAACGGCCAGATGGCGACCCGCGCGTCGGGCACCGGCCGGTCGCGGTACGCATTGAAGGTCGCCAAAGTCTTCCACAGCTTGCCTTCGCGATCGTACTGATCCGACGCGGTGATGAACCATCCTTCGGAGTCGATATAGAAGATTCGCTTTGGAATGGAAACGCCGCTGCCGAGAAGAGAGGTCTGCTTCGCGTCCGCTTCGATCACGTAAACCCGGCGCATCTCCCAGTTTTCGGGACAGATGGTCCGGCCGCCGTCGCCTTCGCATAACTTGGCCGGAGAGTTGGCGGCATTCGCAACCGCGAGCATCGACTTCTCGCCGAGGAGCTTGTAGTTGAAGTCCTCGATTTTCGCGGCGAAGCCGAAGAACGAATCTGGATCGAGGTTGCTCGCGTAAGACGCCGCGCCGCTTCCACCGCCAAAGCCCGCGTCGTACATGCCGAGGACGTCCGAGAGTTCGTTGGCCGATATCCGACGCACACGCCGCGAGCTCGGAGTAGACATCCAGCTGTTGTCCTCGATCTTCGGATCCATGTTGCGATAGCGGATGAGGCCGAATCCGCGCAGCTCTGACGGCTCGAGGACGGGATACGCGCCGAACCGGTAGCGGATTCCGGCAGCGAGCGCGTCGGAATTGGTCGGTATGGGATTGACCTCGGTGCGGCCGGTGTTGTTGTAGAATCCCACGTTGCCGATCGTGAAATGCTCGACCGGATCGGCGGGCGCCGAGCCGGGCCGGTAGCTCGCGAGCTCGACGTTCTTGGCTATCGCATCGTCGGTGTAGAGCGGGCGATAGCTGAAATTCCACATCACTTTCTGCGCGGCTTGAGGATCGTTCGAATCGACGAGCGGAAACGGAAGCCCCGCCGCGTAGCCCTTGAGCGTTCCGTCGGGCGCGAGATTCACCTGCGGCGAATACTTCTCGGTCGCCGACTTGTACGGCGGTGGCCATTCGAGGCGCCCGGTCGGCACGATTTTCATCGTCATGCCCTGTTTCACCAAGACCAGGTTCCCCGGACTCACGAGGTCGGCGACCTTGTCGGCCTGATCCTTCGTGATCGTATCTCCGGGATTCACACCGGCGCTTGGCGAGCTCGCGATCGACAGAGCTGCCAGCGCACTCAGCGCGGTCGCTATAAGCTTCATTTTCACTCTCATCTTCGCGCGCCTCTCAAGCTCCTCGGGCGCCTCGGCTTGCCGAGGTTCGTCGACGAGGTCCCGCTGCTTCGACAGACAGACCGTGTCGTCTAGGTATCGCCAAGGATGAGGTGCACAAAGGCAACAAAGCATGCTCCCCCTCGGAACCCGCGGTGCCGGCTCAACGTGTGAACTAGCACGCGCCTCCATTCCTGCCAATCGAGGGTTGCACCTTTCCTAACGCATCTAGCGGAGGGTGAACTTCTGCAGCACGATCGTCAGCAGACGCAATCGAAAATCAAGACCGGATGGAATTTCCGTTTTTGGACGCCGCCAATTTCGATGCCAACAGCTCCGGTCAGAGCAGTAGCGCAAAAGGGTGCGGCCTTCTGGGACCGGGAACGAAGAAATCATTTGGCGGGGCGGCGATGAGCACTCATGACGGTGCAAAACGAGTAGGTTCGGCAGTGCAAGGCGAATTCTAGGCGATAAGATTCTCTGCAGCACTGCTGCTTTAATCTCGTCTCGAATATCTCGCCAAATCCGTGGACAATTGTCCGAGCAAAAACGATTGAGGGGCCCCGGGTTCAAATCCAGCTTGGACCACATTTCAGTCTCCAGATTTTTGGAGATGTCAGAGAATTGATCGAAATCGGCGCGTGTGCGCGCGATTCGCGATCGCGCGCGGACCCGGAGAGCGCCCGAGACGGCGGGAATAGCCAGAATCGGGCAGAACCTATCCGGGCGCGATTTTGCTAGGTCCATCCGTAAGGCCATGGGATCGCGGGAATTTGCCGAGCCGACGCGGCCGAGCACGCTATCTTGTCCACCCTGGAAATCAGGCCGGGCGGGGAATTAGCGCATGCCGAGCACTTGCTCCAGCGCGCTCCAGAGCAAGGGGAGATCGATCCGACGCGTGAGACCGATTACGGTGAGGTCCAATGGCTGGCGGCCCGCGGCGATCGCCTCGACGATCCTTGGTGACAAAAACCCAAGCTGAAGCAGCCGCCGCAATGATCGGCCATCGAGCCGTTCCCGTTTCGCTAGCTCGTCAACAGACTGAGCGCGGCCTGCGATCAGGTCTTGCGACCACCTGCGGGCGCGGGCAACGGCCTTGAGCAGCGGAAGGTCGACCCGGCTGGGCGTGGAGTCGCCTTCGAGCACCATCCGCATTTCGACACCGCGGCGCTTCATCTGCATGGGGAGTAATTTCATGAGAGAAAGATGATCCGTAGGTGCACGGCCCCCCGTTTCAGCAGGTGGTAGTGGCAACTTCAACGAGAGCCGGAAACCCTCGCGGCTGAGGTCGACGCGCTCCGTTAGCTCGCTCAGCGCTGGTGCGGCTTCCGTATCGGACCGCAGACGTTCAACCCACAGCCGAGCAGACTCGAGAAACGGTTTCAGCCGATCAGGGTCTGTGCTGGACTCTTCAAGCGCGAGCGCGATCGCCGCACGGTCGCCGAGAATCTCCCGAGCCGCAGCAGAGACGGTCTGCTCGATTTCGGGCGCGGATATCCGCCACGCATGTTCTGCGTCTTTCTACTCGCCTCTGACCAGTCTTCGAGAAACGTAATAGCGGTAGCGGCGTTGGCCTTTTGCTGCGCCCTGTACGTACAGCGGCTCGCCGCTCTCGTCGAATAGCTTGCCCGCCAGCGGACTTCGCGGCGCCTCGGTCTTGCGGCCTTCACCCTGCCTGACCGCCCGGCTGCGTAGTTGCTGTTGGACCCTCTCCCAAAGATCGCGGCTAACAATGGCGTCGTGCTGTCCCGGATGGCGTTCATTCCGATGTCGGATCTCGCCCACGTAGATCGGGTTGGAGAGCACGTTGTAGAGCGCACCGCGCGAGAACGGCTTGCCTCCCCGTGTATTGCCCTTCCTTGACGCCCTGGCGGCCGACACAATTCCGCGGCTGTCCAAATCCTTCTTCAAGAGCCGGACGCTGCCGATTTCGAGATAGCGCTCAAAAATATGCCGTACGTTCTTGGCTTCGGTTTCGTTGACCAGCAATTTGCGCTCACGGACGTCGTATCCAATCGGAACAGAACCTCCCATCCACATTCCCTTACGCTTGGAGGCGGCGACCTTGTCGCGGATGCGTTCGCCGATGACTTCGCGCTCGAACTGCGCGAACGACAGCAGCACGTTCAGGGTGAGTCGGCCCATCGAGGTGGTGGTATTGAACTGCTGGGTGACCGCCACAAACGATACGTTATGGGCGTCGAATAGCTCGACCATTCTGGCGAAGTCGGCGAGCGACCGGGTCAGGCGATCGACCTTGTATACGACCACGACATCGATCGAGCCCTCGCGAATGTGCGACATGAGCTGCTGTAACGCAGGTCGCTCTATCGTACCGCCCGAGAAGCCCCCGTCGTCGTAGGCCGTCTTGATCAACTTCCAGCCCTCGCCGGCCTGGCTCCTGATGAACGCCTCGCACGCTTCGCGCTGTGCGTGCAGCGAGTTGTAGTCTTGCTCCAGTCCTTCTTCCGAGGACTTGCGGGTGTAAATTGCGCAACGCCTGATCGGGGCGCTAGCCATTGGCCACCTCCTTGGCTCGATGCTTCAGGCCGAAGAACAACGGTCCCGACCAGCGGGTGCCGGTAATCGCGCGCGCTACTTCCGAAAGCGATTTGTAACGCCGACCGCGGTAGGTGACGTCATTATCGAGTACGACGACCCGGTGCCTGACGCCTCGCCACTCCCGGATCAGCACGGTCCCTGCACTGGCCCGCCGTTTCGCAATGCCCTCCTGACCAATCTCTTCGCGGCCATCGCAAACACGGTCAAGGATCCGTTGCGTGGATGGCTTGAGACCACCGAAAGCCTCTTCCTGGAGGCGGTAGGCGATCGCCCCAATCAGAAGGGCCCGGCCGATATGGCCTGACGGCTCATTGCCATACAACCTCTTCCAGCGCTCGCGAAGGTCCTTGATACTGGCCTTCGATAGACCCGCGACCTCCGCGCTGAGCGCACCACGATCCAGAACGGGCGCCCGCCGCTTCATGATCGTTTCTCTCGATGTTTCGCGACCTTCAGCTTGGCATCCAAACTCATATGTGGTCCTCCTTGAGGCGCGCTATCTGCCGCCTCTACCACACACACACATTGCTCGATTCGCGGCACGGAGCCAGTCGTGTGGGGCAGGAAATTTCGGCCAATATACGCTCTTACCAGGTCTTGTCTTCTCTGCTGCGATTCCCATTCGCCTTCCAATCGCCCTGATCGTTGCAGACCTTCGATCCGTGCTAATAGCCAGCCTCTACCCTTCTGCGCCAGTGACGTTGGGAAAATTGGGGGAAACCACTCGCTTCACGCGCCGACCAGAGCAAACATCCCACGGAGCCCTTACGGCTCAAGGAGATTTAGTGCGAATGGAACATCCGAAATTGGCGAACGGAAGCGGGCATAAACTACCGATCGGAAGTTCCCCATCCCCGGCCAAGCCGGATCAGAAGGATGCGGCGCGGTCGGCCGGTAAGAACGCGGTCCGGAAAAAGGCTGCCCCGAGAAAGGCCCAGCCTGCACGGCCGATCAGGAAGGAGATGGGCAGTAAGTCGAAATCGGGCAAACTGGTTTGCCGCTATTGCGGGAGCAATGACCTGGCTCCGAGTTTCATCAAGCGGCGGGATCGCCGATGCCGCAAGTGCTTTAGCAAACGCTACGGATCCGCGGCGCGGGCGAGCAAAGTGAAGGTCAAGAAGTAGCTTGGCCACCAGCTGGGAAGAAGGACCGGGCTCGAAAGGGCTCGGGCCTTTTCCGCTTAGAGCTTCGTCCGAGGGGCGAGCGAACGCCCCGCCGGAATCGCGAATGCTCTATCAATAAGGCGGTCGCAGCCTCACGAAACTGAGGAACGACGGTGAGTCAAAAAAGGCACCAGATTGCTAAGGTGGTCAGGGGCTTCTGATGGCATCGGCTCGCATCCGATCGGATAGGAAAATGCGAGGGTTTCCCAAATCGGGGAGCCCTCGCATCGTATCGGATTTGCTCGCCTCAGACACAAAAAGACACTTTTTTTGCGGGAACCGCCTGCGCTTGGCGAAGTTGTCGGTTGCACGGATAACTCAATGTCGATGAATCTCCGCCACGGGCCGCCGCTCTCGCGCTAGTGGGCCGGCATTTTGATGGACCATTCACGCAACGCGGGCCCAACCCGCCTGCCAAGACAACCCTCCACTATGGGCAGGCTTTTCGCAGAGCCGTTTTTGAACGGCGATTCTGGCCACGCTTTTGCGCTACGACAGACCGGAATCGGTTGTGAAAAAGTCGTGGTGATTCTGGCCGGTTGGCTTCGGCTGTGGCTACTAAAAATTCCGAATGCGCCGAAAAGTCTGGAGTTTTTGGATTCACTGACGCAATATCGCCGGCATGCTTAAGCTCGTGCGATCGATCGTTTCTCGGCTTGTCTGCCGATTCCGTAGTCGGGCGGTTGTGGAGCTAGAGAACCTCGCCCTGCGTCATCAGCTGCACGTTCTTCGCCGGCAGCGGCCGGGTCGACCCCGGCTGTTCGCGATCGACCGCTTGCTCTGGGTCTTGCTCTACCGATTGTGGCCGCGCTGTCTGGAAATGATGGTGTTGGTCAAGCCGGCCACGGTGATCCAATGGCACCGTCAGGGATTTCGCCTGTTTTGGCGATGGCGGTCGAGATCCGGACGGCCGTCAGCGGATCGAGAGATTCGCAATCTGATTCGGCAGATGAGCAGCGCCAACCCGCTCTGGGGTGCGCCCCGGATCCACGGTGAACTGCTCAAGCTCGGCATCGAGGTCAGCCAAGCGACAGTCGCCAAGTACATGGTGCGAAGACGGGGAACACCTTCTCAGAACTGGCGGACTTTCCTGCGCAATCACGCCGAAGGCATCGCTGCGATCGATATGTTCGTTCTGGCGTCCGCATCGTTTCGGCTGCTCTACGTGATGGTCATTCTGGCCCACGATCGCAGGAATATCGTACGCACTGCCGTCACCGAGCATCCGACCGCAGCCTGGCTCTCGCGCCAGGTAACCGAAGCATTTCCATGGAACACGGCGCCCCGGTATCTGCTGCGCGACCGTGACGCATCGTATGGCTCGGACTTCCGCAGCCGGGTCGAAGCGATGGGCATCGCGGAAGTCATCACGGCGCCACGCTTCCCGTGGCAGAACGCTTATGTCGAGCGCGTAATCGGTTCGATTCGCCGCGAGTGTTTAGATCACATCGTGATCTTCAACGAGCGTCATTTACGCCGAGTCCTGTCCTCGTACGTCGACTACTACCAACGCACCCTCACGCATCTATCGCTCGAGAAGGATTGCCCGGACCCGCGCCCGATCATGCCACGCAGGATCGGAAAGGTGATCGCCATCTCTCAGGTCGGCGGCTTGCATCATCGCTACGAACGCCTCGCCGCCTGATTCGTCCCGGGTTCGTGCTCACCAATCGTTGCGCGTCGGCCGGTACGCCGTCGTGTCACGATCTATGTATCGGAGGTCTTTCGATCTCGATCAGGTGAGCCGCTTGTGGTTCAGATCGCAGCCCCTCTCTTCTAAGCACATCGATTCGATGGCGATTCTCGCATACGACTCAGAAGCGGAAGCGCAAAATGGGTTGCGTTTCAACCCAACATTTATATATCAAGCTTTACCCAAGCAGCCATGACAAGATTAGGTACGATGCTGAATTCAGAAGATGACGAACCTTTTTCTTCGTGCTCTGAGCAGAGGTGGAAGACCAGGTTTCGTTGGGCGCTGAAACACCTGCGGGACGAAGACCGCATCAAATATTCAGGGACATGGAGAGCGGACGCGAATCCCCTTCGAATTGCTCCGCTGGAACTCCTGACTGGGGAAGTGGAGGTGCGAGAAGACGGAGAAACGAGAGTAAGATATCTCTGAAGCGACGGTTCCCATAAATATAGAGTTGTATTGAGCGGACAGTCAATTTTAACAAAGCGAGGATGACATGGCGACAAACATTTCCCTTAGGGGAGCTTTGATCACAACAGCGACCGCGTTCGGCTTGATGGTAGTTAGCGGAATCGTCGGATTCTTGAGCCACGCCTATCTTGAGATCTGATTTGAAAATGATGCTCCCCTGATTTCTCAGCTACGCGTTCAGTCCAGCGAGCACCGACTTGGCGTCTTTCAGGTCCGCGGTGTCGATGCCCTCGGTGAACCAGTTGGAGATTTCGGCGAGCATTGTGCGAGCCTGGTCGCGTTTGCCTTGCTGGTCGAGCAGGCCGGCGAGGCTGGTTGTCGCGCGGAGTTCCCACGAGCGCGCCTGTTGCCGCACCGCAATCTCGATCGCACGCCGGAAGCATCGCTCCGCTTCGGCTGCACCGTCCGGCAGGATTAGCATCGTCTGGCCGCGGAGCCGGTGAATTTCCGCTTCGAGCAATCGATGGTCCATTTGCTCACTCCGCTGAGCCGCCAGGTCGAGTTCTCGCAGACATTCATCGGGACGCTTCATCATAAGGTACAGTTCCGCAAGCAGCACGAATGAGAACGAGTAGATCAGGTCAGCGTTACTGGCGGCCAGATGCTCGGCGGACTCTTTCATCATCGTGAGGCCGGTCGTCAGCGCAGCTTCATCACCCCGATAGTATCCTTCGCCGGCAATCGTGCGCGCGAGGCACATTTTTCCCGCCGCCAGCCAATACGGAAATCCGTATTCGGTCGAAAGTTCGATCAGGGTTTCAGACCGGGACCGCACATCCGCGTACTCGTGCCGGAAATGATTGAGCACGATCGCGTACAGGTGAACAAATGCAAGGCTGAAGGGACGGCGGAGCTGCGCCGCCATATCGTCTGCCTCGCGCATGCGCTGTCTCGCCTGCTCCGGATGCCCGCCTATATGCAGCGCCCACGCGAGATGGCAGCGCGACGGTATGACCGGCGCCTGCATCGACGGCAGATAGCGCGGAATGTCGCGATTGTAGATCTTGGCGACCATCTCCTGGTGTTCACGCGCCGCGGAAAACTCGCCCATCCAGAGTTGCGTCGATCCCATCGCGTTGTGCGCACCTGCTGTCGCAAGATCGCTTTGCATCCTGGCTGCCATGGCCAGCAACTGCTCCGCGATGACGCGGCTCTCGCGCAGTTTCCCGCTGGCATGATTGAAGCTCCACACACCAAACAGCACGCCGAAAGTTTCGGGCGTCTCACCGGCGCGGCAGCAGAGTTCCTGCGTGCGCGCGATGGTGCCCGCGATCTCCGGCGACGAAAAACCCTGTACCGCGACGATCAGCGGTCCCAGCATCATCTGTATCTTCAGCTCGCGTTGATCGCGTTCCCGCGATTCGGGCAGCTCGCCTATCCGCAGCAGTGCCTCGCGCGCGTACCGTATCGCGTCGTTGTATGCAGAGCGGATCCCCGCTTGCTCCGCCGCACGGCTCAGGTATTCGATCGCCTTGGGCGCGTTGGCGCTGTGGCCGTAGTGATGCGCCAGGTCGGTCAGGTGATCGTCGAGCGTCGCCGCGAACATCGCTTCGAGCGCCAGCGCCGTGCGCTCGTGAAGAATCCTCCGCCGCTCCATCAGCACGGAGCCGTAAGCAACTTCCTGCGTCAAAGCGTGCTTGAAGGTGTATTCGTTTTCGGGAAACGCGGGTTGTTCATAGATGAACTCGGCTGCCTGCAGGTTCGAAAGCATCGGAGCGAGTTCATGATCGGGCTTGCCGACGACGCGCCGCACCAGGCCGACCGGAAATTCCTTGCCGATCACCGCGAGCGATTGCAGCAAGTCTTTGTCCGCCGGCGCGAGCTTGTCGATTCGCGCGGCCAGGATGCCCTTGACGGTCGAAGGTATCTCGATCGAGGTGAGCGGCTTGGCAAGTGACACCGTACCGTCTCGCACGAGCGCGCCCTGGTCGAACAGCACCTGCACCATTTCCTCGATGAAAAATGGATTGCCCTCGGTGCGCTGGATGATCGCCGCCTTGAGTGGATCGAGCGCGGCCGCTTCGCCCAACATTGCCGTCAGCAGCTCGGCAGCATTGTCGGGCCCCAGTGGATCGAGCCGCAACTGAGTGTAGTAGGTCTTGTTGCCCCAGTTGTGGCGATACTCGGGCCGATAGTTGACCATCATCAGAATTTGCGCGGTACCGATCGAGTCGGCAATCAGGTTCAGGATCGCTTCGGACTCCGTGTCGATCCAATGCAGATCCTCGAAGATAACGATCAGCGGTTGGTTCATGCTCTCGCGCACGATGAGACTCTTGACCGCCTCGCGCGTGCGCCGGCGTCGAATCGAAGGATCCATTTCGTCCAGCCTTGCATCGCCGGACCGAATCCCAAGCATCGCGAACAGATGCAGCAGCGTATCTTCCAGCGCACGGTCCAGCGACAGCACCTTGCCGGTAACTTTCTCGCACCGCGTCCGCTCGTCGTCGCGATCAACAATTCGAAAATAGCTCTTGAGCAGATCCAGCACCGGCAGATACGCCGACGCTTTGCCGTGCGAGAACGAGAACGCCTCGAGCACCAGGCACTCGCTTTGCCCGCGCATCTTGAATTCGTAAAACAGGCGCGACTTGCCGACTCCAGCCTCGGCCATCGCCGCAACGATCTGGCCGTGTCCGCCGCGCGCCAGCTCGAGCGCCTTGTCCAGCTGATCCAGCTCCGCGCGCCGGCCCACGAACTTTGACAACCCGCGCAAAGCCGACATCTGCAGGCGCGTCCTGAGTGGACCGATCCCGATCACCTCGTACACGTTGATCGGATCGCTGACGCCCTTGATTCGCGCCGCGCCGAGCGGCTTCAAATCGAAGTAGCCGGCCGTGAGTTTCTGAGTCTGCTCCGTGATGACTATTGACCCTGTCGGCGCGAGCGTTTGCATCCGCGCCGCGAGGCTCATCGAGTGCCCAATCGGCGTGTACTCGGTGTGCGCATCATCGGTCCGAATCGAGCGGACCACCACTTCGCCGGTGTTGAGTCCCACCCGGATTTCGACCGGCGGATTTCCCGCCGCGCGCAGGCTGGCCGAATACCTGGCCATGCCCTCCTGCACGCGCAGCGCAGCGTAGAGACCTCGCTGGGCATGGTCTTCATGAGCGACCGGCGCGCCGAACAACGCGAATATTCCATCGCCGGTGGATTGCACGATGTAACCGTCGTAGCGATGCACAGCGTCGATCATCAGCTTCAGGGCGGGATCGATAAGTGCGCGGGCCTCTTCGGGATCGAGATCCTCCATCAGATCCATCGATCCCTTGATGTCGGCAAACAGCGCCGTGACCGTCTTGCGTTCGCCATCGGTCGCGAGCGCCTCGGGCTGCTCGGGCGCGACGCGAACTCCATCTCCCGGGGCGGGTGAAGCCGATACATCGGAGCCAAGCGAGGCGTGCCCACCGAGCGGGGCGGCGCATTGCGCGCAAAATTTCGCATCAGGCGCGTTCAGACGAGCGCATTTTGGACACGCCCGACTGAGGGGCGTCGCGCACTGATTGCAGAATCTCGCGTCTGCGGCGTTGTCGGTACCGCACTTCGCGCAACGCATTTGCGACTACCTTCCCGGAAGCAGATAGCCAAGTATCGCTACTGGACGCTCCAATTCATAGACGCGAACCTGGACAGCGCTTCAAAACGCGCCGAATGCTGCACGATCAAATCGATCGGACCATTGCAGTGTGGCGAACAATGCCTGAACGCAGCTTCATCTGGTCTGTGGCGAATTGCTGATTCGTGGGGAAATCAGTAATTCGCCACACACAGGCAGCGGCATCTTCACAAACTCCGGATTTGTCGCCCGTGATGTCGGATCGCCGGCACGGCTGAGGTGCGATGTGTTCCCCGACGGGAACTCGCGCAATCGGCGTCCGGCGAGTAGGCTCACACCTGCTGGCGAAGGGCGATGCGGGCACAGCACGGGCTCGGAGCGTTGGCAACGACCAGAGGTGGCCATGCTGGTATTTCTAATCCATGTTCGCGACCCGCAATTTTACGCCGTGCCGGCGGACGGCCGCGCGAAAAACGGCAACCTGCGCATTATGGGGTTCCCGCCGATCGGCATCATGTCGCTCTCCGCGGTGCTCAAGCGCGCCGGCCATGAATGCGTGATGTTCGACCAGGCCAACCCCGAGACTCCAAACCAGGTCATCGTCGAGCAGATTCGCATGCGGCGGCCCCAACTGGTCGGGTTGAGTTTTCTGAGCACGACCAGTTATCCCTACGCCAAGATTCTCGCCCGCCAGATCTGCGCCTCAGATTCCAAGGTCAAAGTCGCCATTGGCGGCGTCTTCGCGACGCTGAACGCGCCGCTGGTGAAACTGCAATGCAGCGAAGTGGATTTTGTCTGCCGCGGTGACGGTGAGCAGTTGATTCTCGACCTGGTTGAGCAGCTCGACAATCCGGCGGCTGTCGCCGGGCTGACCTGGGCGCGAGACGGCCAGGTGGTAAACAATCCAGACCGCGCTGTCGAACGCGACCTCGACCAGTGGCCTTTTCCGGACCGCGAAAGCCTCGCGCTGGACTTCATCGAGTCGATGCCGCTGGATGTGCCCGCGGTTCTGTCAATGGACCGTTTCACCACGATGCAGACGTCGCGCGGATGCCCGTGGCCCTGCGTTTTCTGCGACATTCCGGCCTTCAACCAGAGCAAGTGGCGCTCCCGGAGCCCTCAGCACGTGCTCGCGGAATTCGATCATCTGAAGGAACACGGCTACGGTGCGGTGTACTTTGTCGACGATCATTTCCTGTTGCAACCCAAGCGGATCGAAGCCATCTGCAAAGGGCTAATCGACAGCGGTCCGACCATCCACTGGGGTTGCGAGGGCAGGGTCGATTCGGTCGCCGAGCATCTGTATCCGTTGATGGCAAAGGCCAATTGCCGCACTGTGATGTTCGGGATCGAGAGCGGCA
>Ga0208689_1000704_pt1 | contig 20998 bp, 16 predicted proteins | sample June2015DPH_8_15_FD_184700 | JGI IMG/M metagenome (GOLD analysis project Ga0208689, IMG submission 184700) | Peatland microbial communities from SPRUCE experiment site at the Marcell Experimental Forest, Minnesota, USA - June2015DPH_8_150... | ecosystem: Environmental > Terrestrial > Soil >... | reverse complement strand
GAGCCTCTCTTTCGTCGCCCGGGCACCGCGCCGAAGGCGTGGTCGGTAAGTTGCCCCCCGGGCTCGCCAACGCACGCCTTTACCTGTAAGCCGGCTCTCATGCCCGAGGTCTACACATTGCTTAGCCGAAGGCCCGCCCCGTCCCGCCTCAGCACCGAGAAAAGCTGACGCTCCTTCTTCCGTCAAGCGCTCCCCCCGGGCACGCCAACGCACGCCTTTATCGCTTAGACGACTCTCATGCCCGAGGTCTATCCATTGTGCAACCGAAGGCCCGCCCCATCCCCCCACCGCTTTGGAGCCGTCCTATCGCTCGCACAGACTTGCTCGCTCCAGACTTGACAGCTCCTTCGCTACGGGGGGCATTTTACCTCGCCGGAAGTCGTCGCGTGCTTTTCTAAGCTGCCCTTTCACATGGACGAGTCGGTAACCCACACCCGCCGCCTGTCCAAAGGCCCGTCGCTATCTGGCCTCCCACATTTGGATTATGGAATAGTTTTTCAAATGCGCTCGCCCTGAGAAGGTCGGAGAGATTCCAGGGAGGCGCGCGCTATGTTCCCGCAGTCATTAGCATAAGGCAGCAAGCGTCCGGCTCTGAATGAAATATTCAATTGGCTTATTTGAAAAATTATGCAATATTACAAAAGGCAAGGGCCCGGCGCCCGGATGAAGCGTTTCCTTCGGGGAGAGCAGCCGAGAGGGGAGTGGCGGTAAGTGCTGAAATTGAAGGGTGTCTATCCGGCCATGGCTACCGCGCTTACGCCGGAAGAGGAGGTCGACAAGACGGCGATGCGCGGGGTCGTCCGGTATTGTCTGGACGGGGGCGTGCACGGTGTGCTTGTCCTGGGAAGCACGGGCGAATTTCCGGCGATGACCGAGAGGATGCGCAACGACGCGATTGAGGCGACCCTTGAGGAGGCGCAGGGGAAAGTCCCGGTCCTGATCGGCTGCGGCGAGCCCGGCACGAAGCGCACAATCGAGCAGGTCAAGGCTGCGGCCGGCACGGGGGCCGACGGCGTGCTCGTGGCTATACCGTACTACTATCCCCTGGACCAGCCGTCGGTAATCCGCCACTACGAGATGGTAGCAGACGCGTCGGATTTGCCTGTAGTGATTTACAACTTCCCCCAGATGACAAAAATAACGATGACCCCGGAGACCGTCGCAAGGTTGGCGGCCCATCCGAACATAATAGGCGTGAAGGACAGCGCGGGCGATTTTGTTGGCATTCAGCGCTACATAGAGCTGACTGCCGAGGCCGATTTCGCCGTAATGGCCGGCAATCCCGCCCTCGGACTTTCTGCCTACCAGCTGGGCGCCCGGGGGGGCATTTTCGCCGGGTGCAGTCTGGCGCCCAAGCTGTGCGCATCCGTCTACGACGCCTTCATCGAGGGGGACCTCTCCAGGGCGGTCGCCCTCCAGAAGAAAGCGTCGCTGATCCCCCTGATGGGGGGGTTCGGTCCCAACGCTGCGGTCGTCAAGCTGGGCCTCGAGAGGCTGGGTGTGTGCGGCAGGACGGCTACGGCGCCCATGGGCCTGCCGCCCGGCCAGGAGGATAAGATCTTCGCGTGGATGCGGAGGCTCGGGCTGGAACCATGAAATTTATGTCTTCATGACATCAGGATATTACTAAAAAAAACGGGAGGTCAGGAGGTCAGCTATGAAAAAAACATTTATAGTCATGACGGCTTTGGTCCTCATTCTAGCCGCCTCTACGGTCCGGGCGGCGACGACGGAACGGTTGTCCATCGCGACCGGGGGAACGGGCGGCGTCTATTACCCCATGGGCGGCGGCATGGCGGCCGTAATTTCAAAATACATACCCTCGACGGAGGCGACGGCGGAAGTCACTGCGGCGTCGGTCGACAACTGCATTCTCATCGGGAGGAAGAAGGCCGATCTGGCTTTTTCCATGGCCGATACCGCATTTGACGCGTACAACGGCGTGGGAAAGCCCTTCCCTCATAAACTGCCGCTACGGACGGTCCTTGCCCTGTACCCCAACAACCTTCATGTGGTAGCGCTGGAGGGAAAAGGAATTGAGAAGATATCCGACCTGAAAGGGAAGAGGGTCTCCACCGGCGCCCCTGGAAGTGGAACGGAGGTTATGGGCCTGCGGCTTCTCGAGGCGGCAGGACTCAACCCTGATAGGGACGTAAGGCGCGACAAGCTGAGCGTGTCCGAGTCCGCGGGGGCCCTGAAGGACGGCAAGATAGATGCTTTCCTCTGGGTGGGCGGCATCCCGACCGCTTCAGTCCTCGACCTTGCCGCGACCCCGGGTGTGAGAATCAAGCTCATCCCTCACGGCGACCTGGTTGCAAAGATGCGCGAGAAATACGGACCCATTTATACTACGGGCCTGATACCCGCAAAAACGTACCCCGGCCAGGCGAAAAACGTGTCTATAGCCGTCGTGTGGAACATACTCGTCTGTCACGAGAGCCTTCCGGAAAACCTGGTCTACAGTGTGGCGAAGGTCTTTCTGGAGCACCGGAACGAGCTTGTGGCAGTACACAAGGACGCAAGCTACATCACTTTGCAGAACCAGGCCTCCGGCGAGTCGCCCATCCCGTTCCATCCGGGGGCCTTGCGTTATTTCAAGGAGAAAGGGCTGAAAATCAGGTAGGCCGTCCCTTATAAACCAACCGGGAGAAAGCGAACAGAAGAGGGGACCATGGGAGACCGCAAGGACGCAGACCGGGAAGTTGTCATAAGCGAAGAGGCCCTGAGAAAGGCCGAGAAATATATCGAAGAGGAGGAAGGGCCTTCACGAAGGCTCTCGGGTTGGCTGGATAAGTTCGTCACGGTGGTGGCGGTGGCGTCTACCCTTTTCCACCTTTATGCAGCGGTAGGCGTGGTGATTACGCAGATGCTGCGGGGGATCCACGTAGGCATTATCCTCTTCCTCACCTTTCTCGTCTTTCCTTCCCGCAAGGGCCGGAAGGGCCGTCTCCAATGGTACGACGCGGTCCTCGCGCTACTGGGACTGGCAGTGATCGTTTACATGCTGGTAGAGTTCGATGACTTCATCTACCGGGCGGTTGTGCCTACCTTTTTCGACAAGGTCTTCGGCATTATTCTCATAGTGCTCATCCTCGAGGCATCCCGGAGGACCACGGGCCTGATCATGCCGGGCGTCGTCCTGGTCTTTCTCGTTTACACCTTCGTCGGTCCGTGGCTGCCGCCCCCGTGGACGCACCGGGGCTACGACCTCGACCGCGTCGTCGGTCACATGTACATGACCCTTGAGGGCATCTTCGGCGTCCCTATAGACGTCTCCGCCACCTTTATAATCCTGTTCACCATCTATGGGGCGATCCTTGAATATTCGGGCGCAGGAAAGTTCTTTATCGATTTCTCTTTTGCGGCGATGGGGGGGAAGCCGACGAGCGCGGGGCGCACTGTGACCCTTGCCTCCTTCCTACTGGGCGGCCCATCGGGAAGCGGCGTTGCAACGACGGTAACCCTCGGTTCGGTGGCGTACCCTATGCTCGCGAAGGCAGGATACAGCAAGAACGCGGCCGGCGGTCTTCTCTCTGCGGGCGGCATCGGCGCCATACTTTCACCCCCGACCCTCGGCGCTGCAGCCTTTCTCATTGCCGAATTCCTGAAGATATCCTACCTGGACGTCATAGTTATGGCCGTCGTGCCGACCCTCCTCTACTACTGGTCCATAATCCTTATGGTGGAGTTCGATGCGAAGAAGCACGGCGTGAAAGACATCCCCTTCGACAGGACCTACTCCCTTGGCCGGCTCACGAGGCTCTACGGGTTCCATTTCGTTTCCCTCATCGCCATCGTCGCCATCATGGTGATCGGCTATACTCCTATATATGCGGTTTTCTGGGCAACGGTCATCGGCTTTGCCGTCAGCTTCCTCAGGAAAGACACGGCCCTCCGCCCGGCCAAGCTGATCCGCGCTCTGAGAGCGGGAACGCTGGGGGTCTTGAGCGTCGCATCGACTTGCGCCGCAGCCGGCATTATCGTCGGCGCCGTCAGCCTTACGGGGCTGGGACTCAAGTTCAGCTCGATCATACTGGCGTATGCCGGCCACAGCATCTTTCTCACCGCGATCTATTCCGCTCTGATCGTCTGGGTCATCGGCCTGGCCGTACCCGTCACAGCCTCCTACATCATTGCCGCCGTCATTACCGCGCCGGCGATGATCCAGCTCGGGGTCCCCGACTTTGCCGCGCACATGTTCATCTTCTACTATGCGCTCCTCTCCGAAGTATCTCCTCCGACGGCTCTGTCCTGTTTTGCCGCCGCTGCGCTCACCGGCGGAAACCCTTACAAGACGACGATGATGGCCTGGAAGTACACCCTGCCCGCCTTCCTCTTCCCTTTTACTTTCGTCCTCGACCCCAGCGGGATCGGATTGCTGTTGAAAGGCCCCGTCCCGAGTATGCTCTGGGTCATTTTCACCGCTTTTGCAGGGATATTCTGCCTGGCTGCCGGCGCTGACGGATGGTTATTCAAACGGGCGAATATAGTGGAGAGGATAATTCTGATCGCTGCGGGACTTGCCCTCGTCTATCCGTCTCCCATGGGAGACGGCATAGGCTTCGCCCTGCTGCTCATTGCCACGATCTCACAAAAGCTCATCCGGAAGGGGAGCCCGGCAGAACAGGTCACGGACCCGACCGTACAGACCTAAATCCTTGAATCCGGTCCTCCGTTATTCGGTTGTCACGGAAGGTTCGTCAATCTCTTTTCGAACGGCCGAAGGGGATTCGGAGCTTCCGCATGCGGTACCTCAAGGTGGCGGGGTTCACGCCGAGGATGCTGGCAGTCCCGTTCTTTCCCTCTATCTTTCCGCCGGTCATCTCCATCACATGCCTGATATGGCGGGCCGCCACTTCATCAAGACGGAGACCTTCCCTTTTGCCGGAGAAAGCAGGATCGGCCTCGGGTGGAAGGGCTTCCGCCTTTCTGGGAAAAACCCCGTGCAGGACCTCCCTCTCGACTATGTCATCGAAGGTAACGTGTTTCCCGTCGGACTGGATGATCGCCCTTTCGATCACGTTCGCCGCCTCTCGCACGTTGCCCGGCCAGTCATATTGGACGAGCCGGTCCATGACTCCGGGCGCTAGGGTAGGGATCGAGCGGAGATTAAGCTCATGGGACTTCCTCTCGATGAAATGTTCGACCAAGGCCGGGATATCCCCTCTGCGCTCCCTTAGGGGAGGGATGCGGATGGGGTAGACGCCGAGACGATAGTACAGGTCCTCCCTGAAGGCGCCCTCGGAGACCAGTTTCTCCAGGTTTCTGTGGGTCGCCGAGATGATCCTGATATCCACCTTAATCGGTCGAGAGCCGCCTACCCGCTCGATCTCCTTTTCCTGAAGCACCCTGAGGAGCCTCGCCTGGATGTTGAGGGGAAGCTCGCCTACTTCATCGAGAAAGATTGTCCCCTTGTCGGCCCGCTCGAATCGTCCTATCCTTTCGGTGAGGGCGCCTGTAAATGCCCCTTTCTCGTGTCCGAAGAGTTCGCTGTCGATGAGAGATTCGGGGACGGCCCCGCAGCTCACAGTGATCAGGGGGTTGTTGTTTCGCGGTGAAAGGTCATGGATGGCATTGGCGATGATTCCCTTGCCGCTGCCTGTCTCTCCCAAGAGAAGGACCGGGCTGGTTAGGGGGGCGACTTTGTAAACCTGATCCATCACGCCCCTGAGACCGAAGCTTGCCCCCACTATCCTTGCCCCTATGTCTTTTCGCAGCTGGTCATATAAGTACCTGTTGTCATCGGCGAGGATATCTTTCAGTTTGAGGAGCTCAAGGTACTGCCGGCTATTGTCGAGGGCGATCGCCAGGGGCTCATTGACGAGCGTCCAGAGATCACCGTCCTCCTTGCCGTACCTGCCCTTCCCATCGGCCCGGGCGATGATTGAGCCGATATATTTGTGTTCGATGATGAGGCGGGCTACGATCACGGAACAGTCGGGCCAGTTGAAGTGCCTGGCGACCTCTCCGATTATGTGGTCCTTGGCAACATCATTGCATATCCTCACGGGAGGGTAGCTTTCAGCATTTTCAAACTCGTTCCAGATGTGCGGCTGCATCTGGACCCTATGCGGAATTGCAGTGAAGCCTTTTTCGTCGGCCCGAGCGATGATTTCCAGCGCTCCCAGTTCCTGGTCATATGCTGTCAGAACAAGCTCGTCCGCAGGTATTACCTTTCGGACATAAAGAAGAGATTTCCAAAGGGCCTCGGCTATGTTTAGGCTTCCGCAGATCCGTAAGGTGAACTCGCGAAAGAAACCGTCTCTGTTGCCCATACCGGTCCCCCGACAAAACCGTTAATGGATGTGCCACCGGCACTGCTTTCACTAAGAAAAACAATAAAAAGCGAAGCAGATAGAGAAGTTGTCCTTATCCACCGCCTCCTGCCAATTCTACCAGTCACAGAAAAAAAGTAAAGGGGATTTACATTTTTAATTGTTGACACGGCCGCTTCCGCCCTTTTACAATGAAAACAACGGAGGTGGAGCCATGCATTATGCCTGGATTATAGCGGCGACCGGCTGTCTCGTGACCATCCTTGCTCATGGGTTCGGCAGGATGTCCTACTCGGTGATCCTCCCGTCCATGAAGGACGGGCTAATGCTGAGCTACACGCAACTCGGTTCCATAGCGACGGGCAACTTTATCGGCTACCTCTGCCTCGCCATTGTGGGGGGCTTTCTGGCCGCCCGCTTCGGCGTGAGGAGGGTCGTCTTCGTGTCCCTCATCGTCATCGGCGTCAGTCTCTTTCTCACGGGGCTTGCAGACTCCTTCCTTTTTGCCTTCTTCACGAGGCTGGTCTCCGGCGCCGGCAACGGGGGCGCCTACGTGCCGATCATGGCCCTGCCTGCAGCCTGGTTCATCATTAAGAGGAGGGGCCTCGCGACCGGAATAGTATCGGCGGGCATCGGCACCGGCCTCTTTTTGTCGGGCGTCATGCTCCCTCCCGTAATCTCCGCCTTCGGCCGGGAGGGCTGGCGATATGCCTGGTTTATGCTTGGGATCATAGTATTCTTGCTAGCCTTCGTATGCTTTGCCTTCCTGCGGGACAGCCCAAAGGAAATGGGTCTCGGCGTGTACGGAGGGGAGGTACGGGAGACAGGGGGCCCGAAGGTCACACTCTTCTCCGCCTTCAGGGACATTGTGGTGGAGCCCGAGATATGGAAGCTCGGGGGCGTTTATTTCATGTACGGCTTTTCCTACATCGTTTACCTGACCTTCTTCGTTGCCTATCTGACCAAGGAAATGCAGGTCCCGGCAGTCGCTGCCGGGCGGATATTCGGGGTCCTCGGCATCTTCAGCATCTTCTGCGGCGTGATTTACGGCTGGGTGTCCGATATAGTGGGAAGGAGATACGGTTCGATGCTTGCTTATCTTACTCTTGCTCTTTCCTATATCCTGTTCGCGTTCTGGAAGGATTACACAGGCTTTTACCTGTCGGCAGTGGTCTTCGGAATCGCCGCTTTTTCCATACCCGTCATAATGGCCGCGGCCGCCGGAGACGCGGTGGGCGGTAAGCTGGCGCCCGCCGGTTTAGGCTTCATTACCCTCTTTTTCGGCATCGGGCAGGCCCTGGGGCCGATGATAGGCGGCTACATCAAGGACGCGACCGGCACCTTCACGTACGCCTTTCTCCTCTCCGCGGCGGTCTCCCTCGCGGGCGGCGCAGGTTCCCTGGTCCTCAGAAAGAGGTCGTAGGCCTTTCCGTCCCCCACCCGACGGCAAGCGCACTTGGTGAAGAAGCTGAAACTACTCCCCCCGGCCGCTCGCACCTTATTCTTCCGCTCCCAACGGTAGCCGGGTACCCGCCGTCCACAGGCGGGTGGCAACCGGCCTTACCCGTAATTCCCCGCGAATGTTCGCGGTAAGAAAAGGTCCTCCCGTCCGGGGGTAAAAAAGCTCCTTCTTCGGGGAGACAACTTACACCCGGCGACGACGAGGGCAGGGTCTGCAATGGAAATGGACCGGGGGTTTGCGAGTGCTCTTGCCCAGGCCCCCCGCCTTGCCGAAGTTGACTTTTCGGCCGATATCGTCCATATTTTACCGATGAAGCGGGAAGACCTCAGGCTGTCAAGGATCAGGAACATCGGCATCGCGGCCCATATTGATGCGGGCAAAACGACGGTTACGGAGCGGATCCTTTACTATACGGGCAAGACCTACAAGATGGGCGAGGTCCACGAGGGCACCGCCACCATGGACTACCTCCCGCAGGAGCAGGAGCGCGGCATCACCATCACATCGGCAGTCACAACGTGCTACTGGAACGACCACGAGGTGCAGATCATCGATACACCGGGTCACGTCGATTTTACCATAGAGGTGGAACGCTCGTTGCGGGTCCTTGACGGTATGGTCGGGGTATTCTCCGCAGTCGAGGGCGTCGAGCCCCAATCGGAGACCGTCTGGCGCCAGGCGGACAAGTACCGTGTGCCGAGGATCGCCTTCATCAACAAGCTCGATAGGCTTGGGGCCGATTTTTTCCAGGTCGTAGATATGATGGTCGAGAAGCTCGGTACTAACCCCCTCGTGCTCCAGGTACCGCTCGGCAGGGAGGACGGCTTTTACGGCATAGTTGACCTGCTTTCGATGAAGGCGGTAGTCTGGGACGAAGAAAGCCTGGGGGCAAGCTACAGGTCGGTATCGATCCCTAAGGAGGCGGCAGAGCCCGCGGCAGAGTACCGGGAGAAGCTCCTTGAAAAGCTCTCGCTCCTCGATGACCGCTTCATGGAGCGCTATCTTGAAGGGGACGAAATTGACGAGGCCGAGCTGCGCGCGACGATAAGGAGGGGGACCATCGCCCTCCACTGCGTGCCCGTGGTTTGCGGCTCCGCCTTGAGGAACAAGGGGATACAACCCCTTCTCGACGCTATCGTCGACTATCTCCCCTCACCCCTCGATGTTCCCCCGGTTCAAGGCGTGAACCCCATAACGAACATGGTGGAGCAACGGCAGGCGCGCACCGACGAAGACCTGTGCGCCCTTGCCTTCAAGGTCCTTATGGAAGAGGGGCGCAAGCTCGTCTACATACGGGTCTATTCCGGCAGACTGAAGGTGGGCGAAGAAATCTACAACGTCAACTTAGGGAAGAAGGAGAAGGTGTCGAGGATTTATAAGATCCATGCCAATCACAAGGAACGGGCCGAGGAGGCGACGGTCGGCGCAATCGTGGGAATCGTGGGTCTCAAAGAGACTTCGACGGGGCACACCCTTGTCCAGGACCGGCCTATCACGCTCGAGCCGATCGGAATGTACCAGCCGGTTATCTCCGTGGCTGTCGAACCCAGAAGGAACGCGGACCAGGAGAAGCTGCTCCAGGTGCTCTCCAGGATCGCCGAGGAGGACCCGACGTTTCTCGTGCAAACGGACGAGGACTCGTACCAGACCATTGTCTCCGGCATGGGGGAGCTCCACCTCGACGTGATAGTGCGGAGGATGAAAGAGGAGTTCGGCATCGACCTTATGGTGGGCAAGCCGCAGGTGGTGTACAAGGAAACGATCAAGCACCGGGCAAGCGTGGATCATACCTTCGAGAAGGTCATCAGCGGGACCCTGTACAAAGGCTCGGTAAGCCTGACGCTTTCACCGGTAAAAAGAGGCAAGGGCGTATCCATCGTCCCCCGCATCCCTGAGACGGAGCCCGAGTTCGCTTATCTTTCAGCCCTGGAGGAGGGCGTCCGTGAGGCGGTCCAGATAGGCCCGATCAAGGGCTTTCCCTTGACCGACCTGCGCGTCGATATCCTGAAGGCCGGCTTCAGCAACCCCGACTTTGCACGGCTGACACTCAAGATGGCCGCCTACGAAGGGTTCCGTAAGGCCTGTCAGGAGGCGCACCCGCTCCTTCTCGTGCCCATCATGTCCCTGACGGTCACGACGCCGAACGAGTTTCTTGGTGAGATCATCGCCGACCTTCGCGCCAGGAAATGCCAGATTCTGAACATCTCCGCGAAGGACAGGACCACCGTGGTCCAGGCAAATGCGCCCCTCACGAAGATGTTCGGCTACTCCACCGACATCAGGTCCCTCTCCCAGGGGAGGGCGTCCTTCACCATGTATTTCTCCCATTACGACAGGGTGGAAAATGAATAGTGACCGGCTTCGCGCCGGTGAGATAGAGCGCTACCTTACCACAAGGCTCGTGGGAAGACAGATCTTCTACAGGGACTCCGTAGGCTCGACCAACGAAGAGGCTTTCGATCTGGCGGTCGGCGGCTGCCCGGAAGGCACCTGCGTGGTAGCCGAGACGCAAAGCCTTGGAAGGGGCAGGCTGAAGAGGAAGTGGCATTCCCCCTACGGCAAGAACATATACCTGTCCTGCGTCCTGAGACCGGCCCTCCGCCCCTCGGAGGTCTACCCGCTCACCTTCATCTCCTGCCTCGCTGCCTTCGATACGGTGAGCTCTGTGGGTATCGAGCCTCGGCTCAAGTGGCCGAACGACGTGCTGACCTCCGACGGCAGGAAGGTTTGCGGGACCCTCCTCGAGATTTCGGCGTATCCCGACGTGGTGCGCTTCGTTGTCGTCGGCGTGGGATTGAACGTCAACATGGGCCTGGACGACATGGAAGAGGAGATCAGGAACAGGGCGACGTCTCTTTTTCTGGAGACAAAAAAGCGCTTTGAAAGGGCCCATATTTGTGGCATGCTATTGAACAACCTCGAAAAATACTACGACATCGCGCTAAACAGGGGCGTAGGTGAGATTTGCCGCCTCTGGGAAGAGCGGGCCGGTGTCAGGGGCAAATACATGGAAATTACACAGGCGGACAGGGTATACCGGGGCGTATCGCAGGGCGTGGCGGCCGACGGCGCTCTTCTCTTACTCTCTGAAAACGGGACGATTACAAGGGTGATAGCGGGCGATGTCAGCTTATAGCGATCTTCTGAAAGGAAAATCGGGCGGCGGAGAGCCGGGTCGGACCCAAGTGCGCCGGACCAGGCGGGTCGTGCCCGGGCCGCCGGAGGCTTCCGCGAGAGCCGACTACGGTACTCTTCTCGTGATCGATATAGGCAACACGAACGTGGTCTTCGGCGTCTACAGGGGCGATACGCTGCTCAACAACTGGCGGATCAATACGCAGATGAGCAAGACCGTCGATGAGCACGCCATACTCTTCGAGAGCCTTCTTTCATTCGAAAAGCTGAAGCTGGCCGATATCGAAAGCGCGATTATATCGTCGGTGGTTCCACCCCTTCTCATCCCCTTCGGGATGATGTGCTGCAAATACATAGGCATAGAGCCGATAATCGTGGAGCCGGGCATAAAAACCGGTATGCCTATCCTTTACGATAACCCGCAGGAGGTCGGGGCCGACCGCATCGTCAACGCGGTGGCGGGCTATGAGAAGCACAAGAAGGCATTGATTATCGTCGATTTCGGTACAGCCACGACTTTCGATTACGTGACGCCCAAGGGGGAGTATGCGGGCGGCGTGATCGCTCCCGGCATCATGATCTCCCTGGAAGCCTTGTTCGAGCGCGCCTCGAAGCTGCCGAGGGTCGAGCTGGTAAAACCGAAGGAGATCATCGGAAAAAACACGGTCAGCGCCATACAGGCGGGGATCGTGTACGGGTATATCAGCCTTGTGGACGGCATCGTCGAGCGGATGAAGAAGGCGGTCTCGACGAACCCCCGCGTGATAGCTACCGGGGGCCTGGCAAAGCTGATTTACGGGGAATCCCAATCCATTGAGGAAGTGGACGAGCTCCTGACGCTCCGGGGGTTGAAGATATTGTACGAGAAGAATAAGGATCTACACAAGGTCCGCCCGTAAGGGGCCGGGGGGGACACGTCCTGCGGCCGGGTTAATTTTGCGCCTTTCCCGTCGTTTGCTCGGCGCGGCGTCCTCGACGTACACCAACAGTACGCCTCCGGCGCGCGCTTTCGCAAAGCAACGAAAAATCCATCAAAATTTCCTCCGGCCGCGGAAGGGGCTCTTACGTGTTTCACCTACGAAGGATAGACGCACAATCTTTCAAAAATGAGGATAACCAAGGCAAAGTAACAGCTATTCATGTCTAAGATGTAACGTTCGTCGTCTTGCGCTTCCGCTTTTACCTGGAAAATCCTGAAATAGTGCTTCGATCATGGTTGGCAGAACTGCGGATAGTTGTCCGCTGGTTCCAGGGCTTATAACTTTGGCTTCATAAAGTTTCTTGAGTTGTTTCTCAGTAGAGGCTTTATTATCAACAATATCGAGTTTGAGAAAGCGGGTATATACTGTCTGCGATGTTACGCCGGTTCCTACAACGCCGTAACTCGGCGCATAAGTAGTAACGCCGGAGTAAGTTCCGTAACTGCCATAGCTTTGTGCTGTCCCGTACGAATGGCTTGAAGAAATCCCAGTTTGACCGATGATGGGATAGGAGCCAACGACTTCTTTGCCGGTGTCTATGCCGTATAAGATAAAAACGAGGACATCGGCCTGTTCTACCGGTGCTTCTCTAAAACCCTTCGCATTAAGTTGCCGCTTAACCATCTGTTCATAGGTCTTGTGTTCAAGGCTGCCCTCTTGCCCTTTCAACGGAAGGGTTGCATAGGTGGTGCCGGCGAATGTCGCGGGTATTTCGTGAAATACCGAGATGTCGCACCGAACCGACTTCGCACAAGCGGGGAGCAGTGTTACGAAAACTATCAGGATTATGCAATGTTTTATGAATTTCTGCATGATTGGTCCTCTTTATCCTGATTTTAATTCGACAGATACAATCACGCGTCAACCTTAAGGGAAAGATAATGGTCAATCATGGCGTCCACCCCGCTAAAAATAACAGCTATCTTAGCAATCACTTCTTTAAGGTTGCGGAGGTTTATGTGACGCATTTCCGGCAATGATCGTTTCCCGCACTTATCCTCGGGATATCGAAATGCTTCCGATGTTGGGTCCACTAAGGCAAACTCGGAAAGTAGCCTACGAATCTGCCCAAATTCGTTTTCTGAGTCGCCGAGCGATGTTTGCTTCATGAGTTTGCTGCACAATGGCCAAAGCCGGTCAATGTGATGAGTTTTCGGGAACTCTTGGTCGATATCGTGTAGCTTATAGACTCGGCGGATCAGATCTTTTATAGCCAACTCAAGGTACTGCCTGTACAGGAATACGATAGGATATACAAGTGTATCTTGCCTGCGTCGGCTCGTCTTGACCTTATCAACAAGAATATCGGCAGCCTCCTTATAACCTATGGTATAGAGCGCCCAACCCTCATGAAGGAAATTAAGGCAGGCATTATTCCACCAGTCTTCGGCAGTTGAAAAGAGCGTATCTTCGCTTGTCGGAAGAGGCGGCATATCCATGTCAGATTCTCGGAATCAGGGCGTTCTGCTGAAGTCGTAGGCGCCATAAGCCGCGAATATAAACCCCTTTGGTTCTTTTCCAATTCATCATTAATACACGCAGTAACGGTTGTCAAGGGGCTTCGTGGTGCAGGCGGCTGCTAACCATTACCGCTGGAACTCTGCGATTTTGAAGAGGAAGTTGGCGTTCGCTCTTTCAGGAAGGAGCCCGTAGGCACGAAGCGCTCCTGGCCAGAAAACTTTTGCCGGTCCAAAAGTTGCGGGCTCCACCTAGGTACTGTTGGGAATGGAAAAGAGGATTCGAACTCAACATTACCACCTGTACGAAGGTAACGACCGGATTCAGTGGTAACTCTCGGCGGTCCGCTACAACCCGTGACTACTATATCCTAAAGGTCACAACTCTATTGACTCATCGCCTAGAAGCCATAAATCTTTCTGTAGATCAGCTCTGCGAGCTCCCGGGCTGGCAGCTTACTCACGTAGCCAATCGTTGGCTTGATTCCAGGTATCTCTGTTGAATCAATCTTGACTGGGAGAATGTACTCCTCTCGTTCCTGAAAGGCTCGCGCTTGGGCGCTTTCTCGTTCGTGATTTGTCCACAGCTTTTTCCGGTAATGACAAGAGAGAAACACTACGCAATAGCGAGCACGTTTTCGGTACACCTCATCCAAGTGCACGTATAAATCCTTGCCCCACAAAGAGACGTTCTCATACTCATCATAAAACACACGCACTTTTCTTTGATGGAGAAAACTTGCGACCTTAGACACATATGGTCGATCCTCGCCCGCGAAGGACAAGGCAACTTGATATTCAAAATACGGCTTATCCCGGTAGTTCTCAACCCGCTCATGGTCTTTGAAGAACTGTACCTTGTCGAAGGGTACGTTAAGATATGCATCGCCCTTTTCACTTCGGACCTTAATCCGGTAACGCTCAGACTGTTGACATCCTATGGTGAGCCTGTCCTTTGTTTTTTCGTCGAGGTGGATGATAAGTATGTATTCCTCGCACAGCGTCTTAGTCCATTCGTCAGTGGCAACAACATATGAATAGAGGTTTAGCGCAGCACCAGCATTCGATTGATCTACGCCGTTAGTCTGTAGGAGTCCCTCGGCGTCGACCAGTACAGGAATGAGTTCATCAAACGCACCTGCTTCTAAAGCAATTACTAATTCGTCGAGGACACGATCATTGTTCTCAAAGAAGGTGTTTACACCAAGATCCCGGTTGCGGAAGGTACCCTGACCTGTGAAACAGCCGCAACGCAGGTTGTGCCACGTATCCGCATCCTCCCACACCGACAGTTCATACTCCCAATATTGTCCACGAACTCGTGGCATCTCGTAAGAAAAAGTGTAAGGCGAGACGAGCGATTTCTCTGTTAAGCGGCTAAGAACTCGTTCGGTCTTCTCTCGCACATGTCGTAGGGCCATGGGATCAATCATTCCGAGGTCCTCGTAGGTTTCCCACCGCTCCAACAATTACTATGAGGTACCGGGAGAAGAGGACATTGTCAAGAAAATAAATAAGCTGCCCCGTGCCCTTTCTGCAATAGCTCATAATCCTCGTTCCCCAATCATTACCGATTGTAGCATTTGCTATCAGCTCGGTCGAACAAAATCTAGAATTTCAGGAAGACAGCGCCATCCTCCCAAGGTCTACTCTGCCCCACCTGTCTCGACAGAGAGTCTACTGCTGACATTCCGCCCTCGTGACTCCGCACGCCCCCACCGTGCCCTCGTCAGCTCAATAAAGCGAACAGGCCTGGCGGCGTCAGAAGCCATTTTGATTTTTCTATAGAAGAAATAGCGCCGTTGCATCTAGCCCGGGAAGTTCGCCCTCGTCCAATACGAGCCCGAGTTCCTCAATCACCATATCAGCCATCTGATCCTTTACGTTACCATCGCCTTTATGGTTCAAACGCCGATTAATGGACCCCGCCACGGTATCCGCGAGCTGTATTAGGGGGCTAGAGCGCGATGATACCGTTCTTATGCCCGTCAAAGCAAGCTGATTAGGGTGGAGGCGTTGGTAATGCGCTGTTATCCGCCGCTGCATCTCTGATAGCCTGAACGAGTCCAAGGACTGCTCTTCATCCATCGTTACTTCAATCTCGCGGGGGAGATCGATTCTGGCTGTTTGAATTTCATGTTCGGTGCCTCGTAACAGCATGTGCTCATGGAGCTTCTCGATCACTTCTTCAATAGGTCTCCTTGTTTTTGCTTTCTTGATCGTTATCACCTTGAAGCTTAAAAACTCCCGGTTATTATTAATAATCTGCAAATATTCTGCGAGAGGCTTCATATCTAGTTTACCGAATTTTTTAAAGTGAATCTCACGTTGAACCCATGGGGACTGCCTTTGCCAGTCCAGAATTGCCTGCGTCAACTTGAAGCCTGAATGACCTGAGAGTAGCCATACAGCTCCCACTATCACATAGTCGTCGTTCTTCCCAGTTTCATCTGCATAGACGTAGGTAACCCGTCTTGGTGGCGTATCTTGTACGACGGCTTTATGCATGTGCTTTTCGATGTGTTTTCGATGCCCGCGTACTTCATCGTCCGCTTGGAATAGACCATATTCATTCTGAATCTTTGCCCTTAGTCTTACTATGTATTGTACCCGTTCTAACTCAAATAAATCGTTCGGCAGGATGCCGTTTTCGTTGTAGATGTCAGGTTGAAAAGTCTCCCAATACTTCAGGGCTAGGGCTACATCGCTGTTGCGGCAATAAGGATAGAGATTCAATATGGCTGCTACCTTCGTTCTCATCGCTGAGTAATTACCGGCAGATAGCGAGGCCAGCAACTCTTCTTTTTCTTTTTCAATACGTTTTCTTTTCTTTTCCGCCTGGCAGGATTCTTCGCCTTGGTGCGTCTCCCACAGTGGAAGCCCCGTCACGCCTTCATCCTCATGGTCGATGGACATTTCGTTTCCTGACCTCTGGCATTTGAGTCACCTACTTCCAGCTGTCTCATTATTATCACTTCAGACTATGTTTGTGCAACAAGAAAAACACTAGATGTCAACGCAAAGTAGAAATGTCCTATTCTTAGCAAAGTAGAAATGTCCGGTATGCATCTTCTTGTCTGTTCATGTTCTCGTACCGATCCTTATGGGAGGCGGCGGGGTCAGCCCTTGAATTTTGAAGGGGGCAGGAGGGGGGCGTCCGTAAATAAGTAAGTAATTACCATCTCCCTCCCACGCCATGCGTTAATCATAGCCACCAGGCAAGGATTGGCGGGGTCAGCCCTTGACTGAGGACAACCTCTTTTCCATCACATCCACTTCTTTCCGCATCGTTCGGTCTTCTTTCATGCGGAAGGAGTATAGGATCTCCCCCTTTACCCCCATTAGTTACCAAAGTTACCTACGTCCCCTAGCGGCTTCCTGTGCTTTTCCGCGCCCCGGTAGACGTATCGGGTAACGTGATTATGGTATACTTCAGATCACACAAATTGAGTCTCTTATAGAAAGGGTGAGCAGTAACGATGGGCAACGAACCGAACAAGATTATTTACTCCATGATCGGGGTAAGCAAGTATTACGATAAGAAACCGGTACTGAAGGATATCTATCTCTCCTATTTTTATGGAGCAAAGATCGGCGTTCTCGGCCTGAACGGATCGGGAAAAAGCTCGCTTCTCCGTATTCTGGCAGGCGTCGACAAAGAGTTCAACGGCGAGACGGTCCTTGCTCCCGGCCACACCGTAGGGCTCCTTGAGCAGGAGCCGAAACTGGATGACAAAAAGACGGTGCGGGAGATCGTGGAAGAGGGGGTGCATGAAATAGTAGATGCCTTGAAGGAGTACAACCTTATCAGTGAGAAATTCGCGGAGCCGATGTCGGACGATAAGATGAACAAGCTGATTGAACGGCAGGGCGAGGTACAGGAGAAGCTGGATGCGTGGGACGCGTGGGAGCTTGATTCACGCCTCGAGATGGCGATGGACGCCCTGCGTTGTCCGCCGGGAGAAACTCACGTCTCTATCATCTCCGGGGGAGAGAAACGGCGTGTCGCTTTGTGCAGGCTGCTCCTGCAAAAGCCGGATATCCTGCTTCTCGATGAGCCGACCAACCATCTCGATGCGGAGACCGTGGCCTGGCTCGAGCACCACCTGCAAAGCTATCCGGGGACCGTCATCGCGGTGACCCATGACCGCTATTTCCTGGACAATGTCGCCGGGTGGATCCTGGAGCTCGACAGGGGACTGGGGATCCCGTGGAAAGGGAACTATTCGTCCTGGCTGGAACAGAAGAGGAATCGTCTGCAGCAGGAAGAGAAGTCAGAGAGCGAGAGGCAGAAAACCCTGCAACGCGAGCTCGAATGGATACAGATGTCTCCCAAGGGACGCCACGCGAAAGGGAAGGCGCGTATCACCTCTTATGAGGAACTTCTCGGCCGGGATATTGAGAAGACCTCGAAAGAGCTGGAGATCTATATCCCCCCGGGACCCCGTTTGGGCAATGTGGTCATCGAGGCCGATAACGTGAGCAAGGCATATGGTGACAACATTCTCATAGAGGGGATGGCTTTCTCCCTGTCGCCGGGCGGTATCATAGGAGTGATCGGGCCTAACGGAGCAGGAAAGACAACACTCTTCCGCATGATCACCGGGCTGGAATCGCCCGATTCGGGCACCTTCAGGATAGGAGAGACCGTAAAGCTGGCATACGTGGATCAAAGCCGCGATATCCTCGATCCCAACAAGAATATCTGGGAGGTCATTTCCGATGGAGACGATACGATCCAGCTCGGCAAGCGGCAGGTTAACTCACGCGCCTATGTGGCCCGCTTCAATTTTTCAGGGGCGGACCAGCAGAAAAAGGTGACGATGATCTCCGGAGGGGAAAGGAACCGCGTTCATCTTGCGCGCATGCTGAAGGAAGAGGCCAACGTCCTTCTCCTCGACGAGCCGACCAACGATCTGGACGTCAACACCATGCGCGCCTTGGAAGAAGCATTGGAGAACTTTGCCGGCTGCGCCGTGGTCATCAGTCACGACCGGTGGTTTCTTGACCGTATCGCTACCCATATGCTCGCTTTCGAAGGGATGAGCAAAGTGGTCTGGTTCGATGGGAATTACTCCGAGTACGAAGCCGACAAAAGGGCCCGGCTCGGCGCTGCAGCAGAGCAGCCCCACCGCATCAAGTACAGACACTTGACCAGGGAGTAACTGCACCCGGAAAAAGGAGAAGTGGGGGCAGGCCACTGCTGTCGTGACACGTCACGCCTCGTTCCAGACCATCGCCTGCCGCTGCATCAGCTCCGGCAGGCTCGCGCCGTTTCTTACGAAGACGCGCGCCCATTCGGCGTCGCCATAAACGATCACACTCAGGAAGGGTCGAAAGGCCCTGCCTTTTTTGTTGGCCTCGTCTTAAAGATTGTCAGCCGAAAGGCGGCATCTTGAAGGCAAATACGAAAAACACCAGTACAGGAAGAACGAGGTGACTATGGGCAACGTGTAGGCGAGGGGCTCGGGGTCAGCCCTTGACTGAGGACAACTTCTTTTCCATCACATCCACTTCTTTCCGCATCGTTCGGTCTTCTTTCATGCGTACGCTCAGCCTGCTCGCCGTCTTCGTCACCGCGGAGAAGGTGATGTTCCCGAAATAGGCGCCGATCTCCGGGTTGGAAAGGGATGTATGTTTCTTGGCAAGATATACCGCATAAGCGCGGTAGGATGTCCCCTCTTACCCCCCGAAGTGAATTGCAAGGTCCGTGTTAGGTGACTCGAAGGGCAAGGGAGCGAAGCAGCCGGAGGGTGCGCCCACCCCCTTCACTCATAGCCTCTTTAGACCTCATGTTCCAGCACACTCAGAGAAACAAAACATGGCTAACCTAGGATGATCGCCTCTTCACAGAAATCATCTGGAGCCGACCGGAACTTCTGCAATCGAAGGTTGAGATTGGGATTAAGTTGCTTGACCACTGCGTCCCCCAACCTCACCCAGCCAGCACGGCAGTTCGTCTCGATAGCTTTGGCATCCATTCCCAGCGTCCGGGCTGCTTCGTAAATGGGACATCTGCCCACTCTTGCCACAACCCTTTGGGGGCCTTCTTCTAACACTTCATAGTTCTGGCCAAGAGCAGTATCCTTAAAGATTTTAATCGGCGACCACGCTGCTTTGGCGTCGAATTCCTTAGTGCCAGCCTGCTCCTTCATCATCCTGCCCCGCATTGCTCCCATGTTCTCAAACATCTTGGTCATGAGACCAAAGGCCCGCTCCATGCCAATCTCCTCAGCAACCGTGCTGATGTATGCATGAAGGAACGTCAAAATTGTCTTGGCAGAATTAAAAGCATCATCAATCGCCATATTAATCCCTCCTTTCTAAAAGTATTTTTACTCACCACCCCACCTTGGCACAGGCGACATTCTTTTCCGTGGTTTTACTCCTTTCCCACAGCCCTATTTATGTGGAGAAGAGAAAGGGTGAATTCCACTTCAAAGTGCACCACGTAGAGCCTGACGGAACACCTCACGGTATTCTATTGTTCCCCGTTTTCTGGCTATATTCCGAAAGCGCACGTTAGCAGTTAACAATCGCCAGATCATCAGTATGGATTGTCACGCTGAACTTATAATCCTGCCTTTGATCCACTTCGTCCCTCACCCTTCCGTCAGCCAATCCGCCAGCTTACGCTTGATCCGCAGTAACCGGGCACCGTCGATCTCCCCTATTCGTCCCGCAAGTATGTTGACGTTGACCACGGCCAACCTGGCGATCCTGAGGAGACTCCCGACCTTCAACCCTGATTTCTCGAAATCGGCCTCGCCCGGCCTCACAACCTCATCAAAGCCGGTTATCTCCTGCTCAAGCCGAGACGATATCATGCACACAAGCCAGTCGTCATATTGACCCGGCATCCTGCGAATAACGAGCGCCGGTCTCAGCTTGCCTTCCAGTTGGTCGGTTTGGGGAAATCGGAAAAGGACTGTGTGCCCTTCGGCGATCATCGGAAGGATTCTTGAAGATCACGAAGCGAGTATGGCGAATCCTCATCCTCCATACCCCGCATGGCCGACGATAAAGAAAACATGGACCAATCCCTGTCCTCGACTTTCGTCTTCAGATACTCTACGAAGTCGAGAACTTCCGCCTTCTTCGATTCCGGCAAATCCTGTATTTCCTTTATGATCTTGTCTTCAAGGCTCATTGCTTACCTTCCAATTGATAGCATATTATACGACCTTTTTCAAAAACTTTCATATTTCCGGCTGAATCTTCACCACGAACACGCCCATCCATATTCACCGTTGCTTTCCTCGGGGCACCATACGTAGCCGGGGGAAAACTAGGGGACGAGGGATGGGGGAACAGGGGGGACGTAGTTGACTAACTTGACAAACCGGCAAGGACAGGGGCAGTTCTGTTTTGAACCGTTTCCGTCAATCCTCCGAGGGACCGGATGAGGCCCCCACCTTCGAGGTCCGGGATATATCTCTTCTCACTCCCTTCTCTCATGAAGGCCCTGTAAGCCTTCACTGTCAGTTACATCTGTCTCCCTCAAGCTTATATCCAACAATTATTCGGTGCATTCTACTTCAAGTGCACCACATGACAGATAAGGTGAATTCCACTTTAAAGTGCACCACATAGAGCCTGACGGAACACCTCGTGGGGCGTCTGGTAGTTGAGGCACTTCCTGGGTCTATTATTCAGTTTTTTCACTACCTGCGCAACTTCTTTTTCCGG
>Ga0208689_1000693_pt1 | contig 21288 bp, 18 predicted proteins | sample June2015DPH_8_15_FD_184700 | JGI IMG/M metagenome (GOLD analysis project Ga0208689, IMG submission 184700) | Peatland microbial communities from SPRUCE experiment site at the Marcell Experimental Forest, Minnesota, USA - June2015DPH_8_150... | ecosystem: Environmental > Terrestrial > Soil >... | reverse complement strand
ATTAGTAATCATGATCCAGGTTTGGATCGAAGAGATGCATGGGTCGGATCGAGAATCCTGACCTGAACGATTACGGAGCGGGCCTTGGTGGGCACGGTACTTGTTCAACTAGAGCGAAATGGCGCGATTTTGCCTTCCTTTTGTGTGGCCTCGCGGATGGTCAGCCGCTCATCTTCGAGGCGACGCTCGATCTCCAATTCCAGCCTGTGCTTTTCATCCTCAAGCGCCCGACGTTCCTTGCGCAGAGCAAGTTCGGCATCTTCTGCCTCCGCCGCGATGGAGGTGTGGGCATGACAAGCGCACAAACGACGATCACACAGGCATGGAGTCTGATGCGGGTAGTCCTGCGCCGGCATCTCTTGTAACAGAGAATACTACCGCTCCTGAACGCGCCGGCACAACGATTTTGGGGCAATTCGGGGAGAATGATCCTTCGGTGCAAGCGAGGCTTGACAGATCCGAGGTCTACCCGATGCGGATCGGTGTCGCACGGGCTCAACGAGCCTGACGGCTACACACCAGCGGGATTTGTGTGAGACTCTCTCGCCGCCAACGGTTCAAGCGGCAGATCGGCTTCGGAAAGGAAGATCAAGACTTGGTTCCCGCGTCGGCAACCGCGAAGCATGGGTCTTGCTGTCGGTGTGCCAAGCGCAGACCCGGTATTCGTAACCGTGATCGTCCACTTCCAAGTAGTCGGCCACTTGCCCGCAGCCTTTGCGATTACACAACACGGTCACGTCTAGCGGATGATGAAGCTGGAAGAACTCCATGCGTAATTCTACTGTGGATGGATTTGCGGCAGTTATTAAAACTCTGTGAAATCTGAGACTGGGGAGTTCGGGAGAAGTCCGGGGGCAGAGGGGAGGAGTGTGCCGGGTATGCGCTGCCCAGCAATGTCGAAGTTGGATCATCGACAGCCGATTCCGCGCTTAACCCCTTCCGCCGAACGAAGTGCAATTTAATACTCCTGCTCTGGACGACCGCTCTGCAAAGTAATGGAACAGGGGTCACCGGCGCGGTTCGCCATCGTATTCCGACTCCTTATCGGAGCGAACTGATGCGCCATCCAGTTCTTTCTTGATTTGCAGCGCCTTGCGCCAAACCCCGCTTGGTGAATGGCATCGACGTGAATATCTTTCCCGTCTCCAGAGCCACCATTGCAATCACTTTCGGACTTTGCACTAGGTAGTCCGTCGAGCGCTTGTACTTTTTCGATGTGGTAGCGCGACACCTGAAAACCACGGACGATCTGTTTGACTGCCGCTCCAGCCCGAGGGCGGAGTCGCTCGTGGCCGCTGCGGTTCAGTGGGCAGAGCGGATCATGCGGAAGATTGATAACGTGCTCTCGGGCTGAAGGATCGGTTCACGGTCGCCCAGCCGCAGCATCGCTCGTACTTCTTCCCCGAGCCGCACGGGCACGCGTCGTTCCGCTGGACCTTGGGAGCGTTGGCCGTGGCTCGCTCGTGTGGGCACCGGAAACAGATATTATCCGTGCTTTGTACTACGTGTGGCGCAGCCGCGCTGGTCCTCGGGAACTGAAGCATAGAACCACGTAGCGTCCGCTGTTTTCCTGCGAGAGAATAGGGGCGTTCATTAATTTGATGTTGAGAAACGGAGCTGACATGAAGGTTGTCGCGTTCAACGGTAGTGCTCGCAGAGGCGGGAATACAGCAATTCTGCTCGGCTACACTCTGAGCGAACTCAAAAAGGAAGGCATTGAAACCGAACTAGTGGAACTGGGTGGTGCCGAAATCCATGGCTGCCGCGCCTGCCGCAAGTGTTCGGTGAGGAAGAACCGCCGCTGCTCGCAAGAAAACGACATGGGGAACGTCTGTATCGAGAAAATGGACGCGGCGGACGGGATCCTGCTGGGCTCGCCGACCTACGTCGCCGATGTCTCCCCGGAGATCAAGGCGTTGATGGACCGTGCCTGTCTGGTTTCCAAAGCGAACAGCGGCATGTTTCGCCATAAAGTTGGCGCGGGCGTGGTGGCGGTGCGCCGGGCGGGCGCCATGCATGCTTTTGACGCCCTGAACCACTTTTTCCTGATCAGCGAGATGATCGTGGCGGGCTCGTCTTATTGGAACATCGGCATTGGCCTTGAGCCCGGCGATGTAGAGAAAGACGAGGAGGGCATTCGGACAATGAAGGTCCTGGGACAGAACATGGCTTGGCTACTGAAAAAGATCCATGCCCCAGGTTAGAAACGCGGGTTCGGAGACCTTTGAAAAAGCCGATTTGGTGGGGATTTGGCTGCCGGGAGGGGTTCAGGTCGGCTGTGGCGTTTCACAGGTGCTCACAGCCTTTATGACCACCGTGGCGACCGTGTACGGGAACCGCCACCTTCAGACTGTTCAGCTTTTCATTTCAAAAAGGGACAGCGTGTCGCCGTTCGTCGACCCTACGACCAGAAATCCCTCAAACTTGTGCACGGCAGACTCTTCATCACGAAAATCGCCGTATGCAAATTCGCAATCGGAAAGCCAAAACTTGATTTGGTCGGACTCGCTGTCTTCCTTTCCGATGAGAAGACAAAAGACGCCTCCAACGATGGAGACGCGAATCGTCCCTCCAACTCTGGCGACTGACAATGAGGGAGTCCTAAGAACAGCAATTACAGGAGTTCGTTCCTCTGCATACTTGCTCAGCAGGGACAGCGCATCTTCTAGCGTGACGTTCATGGCTTGTGGAATCGCGTTGGGTACTCGCACAGCAGCAGGACCCGTGGGCTCTAAGCCTCAGCGATCACGCAAAACCGGCCAATGAGTATCACCTGAAAACCGGCCAACGAGAGTAGCGTCCGGGACATTGATTCCCGCGGAGGCTTGTAGGCTCCGTGGGCATGGCCAATGTCTTGAACGAAGAGAAGAAACAACAAGTCTTAGCGCTGGGACGGCTGGGCTGGTCGCTGCGGCGCATCCAGCAAGCGACCAGAATCCGTCGCGAAACTGCCAGCGCCTACCTGAAAGCGGCGGGGATTGCGGTGCGTCCGCCCAGTGACTGGGGGCGGCACGCACCAAAACCGGCCAACGAAGTGATCACCGACTCCGGTGCGGCAAAACCGGCCATTGCGGTGATTCCCGACCCCCTCAACCCCAACCCCAACCGCAACCCCGAAAACCTTTCTACTAAGGGAAAAGCAAAAGCAACTTCAAAACCGGCCAAGGAGGTGATCACCGACTCTGAAGTGGTCACCGGCCCCAGCCCCAGCGCCTGCGAGCCGTACCGGGAGGCCATCGACTTGGGGATCAGCCGCGGCCGGAATGCGCGGGCCATCTGGCAGGACTTAGTCTCCGAGTACGGCTTTGCCAGCAGCTACCAAAGCGTGCAGCGCTTCGTGCGCAAGCGGCGTGGAATCCAAACGCCCGAAGCCCGCGTCGTCATCGTTACCGCGCCCGGCCAGGAATCGCAAGTCGATTACGGCACCGGCCCCATGGTGCGCGATCCCGAGAGCCGCAAGTATCGGCGCACCCGGCTGTTCGTGATGGCGCTGGGCTGCAGCCGCAAATCGGTTCGTCTGCTGACCTTCCGCTCCAGTTCGCGCATCTGGGCCGAACTGCACGAACGAGCCTTTCGCCGGCTGGGCGGCGCCACCCGCATCGTCGTGCTCGACAATCTGCGCGAGGGCGTGCTCGTCCCCGACATTTACGATCCCGCTCTCAATCCTCTTTACCGCGATGTGCTCGCGCACTACGGCGCGGTGGCCATGCCTTGCCGCATTCAAGATCCCGACCGCAAAGGCAAAGTCGAATCCGGCGTCGGTCATGCGCAGAGAACGCCGCTGAAGGGCTTGCGCTTCGAGAGCCTGGAAGAAGCCCAAGCCTATCTCGATCGCTGGGAACAACGCTGGGCCGACACGCGCATCCACGGCACCACCAAACGGCAGGTCGCCGCCATGTTTGCCGAAGAGAAGCCTAAGTTGCTGCCGCTGCCGCTGGAGCCGTTTCGCTATTACCAGTACGGCGAGCGCATCGTGCATCTGGACGGCTGCGTCGAGGTCGAAGCCGCGTACTACGGCGCGCCGCCGGGCTGGATCGGGCGGCTGCTTCGCGTGCAATGGGATGAGTTGTATGTTCGTCTGCTCGATCCCAAGACCGGGCAACTGCTGCGCGAACACGTACGCCAGAAGCGCGGATGGTATCGCATCAAAGAAGAGGACCGCCCCAAGCGGACGCCGCTGCGCACCTCCCAACTGCTGTGGCGAGCCGGTCGCGCCGGGTCGCACATCGGCGCGCTCTGTGACGCCATCCATCGCCAGCAAGGCGAGGTCGGGGTACGCCGCATTCTGGGCGTTCTCTCCTTGGCCAAGAAATACGGCACCGCGGCGGTCGATGAAGCCTGCGCCGCTGCGCTCGAAATGGGAGTCCAGGAATACCGCTTTGTCCGCCGCTATCTGGAGCGCTGCCCCCAAGCCCCACTCAGTTTGCAGCAAGTCGATCCCCTGATCCGCGAGTTAGTGCAGTACCGCGACTTCATCAACTACAAAACCAAGGAGGTAGAAGAATGAATCTGATTGAACTCGATCGTGCGCTCAAACAACTTCGCCTGGGCGGAATGGCCGCCGTGCTGGAGACCCGCCTGCGCCAGGCACAAGCCGAACCGCTCGCCCCCATCGACCTGCTCTCCTGCCTGGTCTCCGACGAACTCGCCCGACGTGGCGAGCGCCTGCTGGAGCGGCGGACAAAGCAGGCCCAGTTCCGCGACTCGCAGAAGACCCTCGACAACTTCGACTTCAACTTCAATAAAAAGATGAATCGCAGTCTGGTCTTCGATCTCTCCACCGGCGCTTTTATCGCACGCCACGAAGACGCCCTGTTTCTCGGTCCACCCGGCACCGGCAAGAGTCACTTGGCTCAGGCCATTGGACAAGCCGCCATTCAACAGGGATACCGCGTGCTCTATCGCGAAACCCACGCCTTGCTCGATGATCTCGCCGAAGCCACTCTCGACGGCACCCGCAAAGAGCACATGGAGTTCCTGGTGACCTTGCCCCTGCTCATCCTCGACGATCTGGGCATGCGCAAGCTGCCCCTCACCGCTGCCGAGGAACTGCTGGAGATCATCATGCGGCGCTACGAGCGGGCCAGCACCATGCTGACCTCGAATCGCCCAGTGGAAGACTGGGGGAAACTGTTGGGAGACGCGGCCGCCGTCAGCGCCATGCTCGACCGCTTACTGCACCACGGCCACGTGCTCAAGTGCGGCCCCCGGAGCTGGCGCACCAAAACCGACTTGCCACCACAGGAGGCGGCAGGATAGAACATTCTCAGTCCCGGACGCCACTTCCGTTGGCCGGTTTTGAAGTGATAACTGTTGGCCGCTTTTGAAGTGATCACTGAGGATTTCATTCTTCTCTTTTCTGGGGAAGAGAGAGTTTAATCGTGATGCCAGTGGTGCAGTTTCGACGAGGCGGGAATTGTACCACCGTCAAGCAGAATGATTCTGTGATTTAGTGGTATAAATTGTGGCGGAGGCTGGGTGAGTTGAACACCATTCCTAGCTGGAACTGCCGGGTATAAATCCGGCTCCTGGTACCGACCAGTCAGCCTCCCTTCTTTCAATTAGCTAGAAAGAAGGGAGTAGCTCAACTCTTGGAGAGGGGCGCTGGCTTCGGGCTTTCGGGTTGCGGCAGTTTGATCTCACCCATGTGCTTCTCGTACTCATCAATCTTCGTTTTCATCACATTTAGTAGCGCCTTCGCATGTTGAGGCGACATCGTAATTGCGACCTGATTTTCTATGTGCGACGGCGGCGCATTATCTGAACGTTGCATTTCACCAAAGGTAAAAACGAAATCCCACGGCGTAACGTCAAGCAGAGCGCTGTTGGCATAGATTTTCCTGAAGCCTTCGGAGCGTGTGTATTTAAGCGGTTGAACTTGTGGAGTTTCGGTCATTCTCTCCTCGTATGCGCCAACTTGCTATGTATGGCGGAACTGTTGCGGCAAGGTGTGGGAACCACGCGTTATTACCCATCAGAGATGTATTTGGCTGATTCACATAGATGACGCGCTGTGTGCCATTACCCATATCGGCGACATAGCATTCGCCCTTTTCGATCAATGAAAATGTCGCGCCAAATGCCGAGAAACTGTATTGCTGAACATCCTTGACTGGTGTTTTTGTGTTTTCGATAATCCTTCGATTCGTATCCTCATCTTGGATCTTCCCTTTTTCGATACGCTTCAGCGTAGCCACGCCAATATTGCAGCGTTTCGCAAACTGGTCTTGGCTCTCGTCGAAGCGATCCCGCAGAGCTACAATCTCATCGCTTGTCAGCAGCTTGTGCTCTGCTCGGTATTTATCTGAAAGCAGCCTACTGAATTCCGTCATCCCTTTTGCATCCACAATGCTATAACCACAATTCGGACACTTCAGCCCGTTCATCTCTACCCAATACGGTTCCGAACGCACTACTCCTGCGAGCTTAACCGTGGCCGGTCGTAACTCCGCCTGCTGGCAGCTAATGCACAAAGTGCTCATGCGTTATTCCTGTTCTGGGGGAGGATGGTCAATATGTAAGGAATAGATCCAGAGTGGCCCTTTGTCTCCAGTACCGATGACCGAGAATTTCATCCACATCACGCACTTGCCGAAGCAATCCTTCTGGGATTGCCATTTGAACTTCCACATCTCCAAGCCGGCGGTTTCCAGTTCTCTAGATTCCTCCGGCTGATTCCTTGTCTCGCAGTAATCTCCCGCCGTAATCTCCGAAAGGGCTTCGCTAAAAAGGAACAACTTGTCCTCATCCGTTGCCCACTCAGTACCAAACGTCTCTTCCAACCCGCGGAGATCATCATCGAGCTTTCCAGGATTGGGCGCGTCCCACTCCTGATCCTCGATCAATTTCCGAGCGGCATTTATCTTGTTCCAAAGCTCTCGTTCGCTTGGCTTTCCGCTTCTACGTGTCATAGTATCACGTGATACCGCCAAGACAACTATCCTAGATGCATGTACTTGTGGCCGTAGCCACTTTAGGACTTGACAGGGGGCACACTTCGGCGGGATGATGGGGTCGCCATCATGGTACCCAACCGATTGTGGCAAGCCCAACTAACGCCAATTAGTTGGGCCGCATTACCTCTCCTGACAACACTCCTATTGTAGGGTGATCTGTGCCGAAGTCAATGTCCAAAAGTGGTATAGGGGATATCATGGAGTGCATGAAAGCTGACAAGGGACAATTCGACCAAGTTCTCCGCCGGATGCTCGAAAAGCCTCCACAGAAAACCTCAAGCATACGCGCTGAGAAAGCGCCTAAGAAGGCACCGTCTCAGGGTCAGAAGTAAGGTCCGCGAATCGCAGAGGCTTGAATCCGCACAGACGGCGCACGGTCTCTATGAACACGTCGGCATCGTTGCGGCGATTGAACCTGTATTCAAACTCCCTCAAGTACCGTTGCAGATGCTTCGCCGAGAGCTTGTGGTACTGCCCTATCACTCCGCGTTTGAATAGAGAGAATGCGGACTCAATCGTGTTCGTGGTCACGTCGCCGCGAACGTACTCGCCGATTATATGATTCACCGTTTCATGGCGGTCTGCCAACGATCCGAGAGCGCCGGGATAAGCGGGATGCTGATCGGTCATCACGCGCTCTGCATCGTCGCTCACAGTGGCGTTGATGAAATCGCGGAACGTGCCTAGTGTTGCGCCTGTGACGTGCTGTAAGCGAAGGTCGCCGCCGCGCTGGATCGCGCCCATGACAACTTTCTTTTGCTTCTTAGCATAAGACTGGCCTTTGCCGCTGACTTTGCCGCCAACGTAGGTTTCGTCAATTTCAACGGTTCCACCGAGCTTCGGTATATCGCCCGCGCCCATCGCTTCACGAATGCGGTGGTTCAAATACCAAGCCGTCTTGTATCCGCCGATCCCCAAGTCGCGCTGTAGTTGCTTTGCGCTGATTCCTTTCTTCGCGTTCAGCATGAGGCCGATTGCGTGGAACCACGTTATGAGCGGAAGGTGAGAGTCAGCGAAAAGCGTTCCCGATGTTGGCGAGAACTGCTGACGGCAATCGTTGTTCAGGCAAATGTAGAACCATGCCCGACGATTGGCCTTCTCTGGCTTGCGAGTTTCAGAGCGGGCCTTGCGAACGCGCTGCGGAGGGCGCTCATACTTCTCAATGTTCTTATCACCACAGGTTGGGCAGCGCACGATGCCATCCGGCCAACGCATCTGCTGGATGTACTCAAGGCACTGCTCGTCGGTCGAAAACTTTATGAAGATTTCGGCAATGCTGATAGGCTTGGGATGGATTCGGGTTGGCATGTACAAACTGTAACCCAAATCCACCTTTGTGTCAAGTGAATAATCCTCCTGTAGAGTATATAGGCCGTAAGACCTTAAGGAACGCGAGGACACCGTCGTAGGCGATTTTGATCTGCGCCGCACTACAGACTATTTCGCGCCGTACTTCACCGCCGGGTAAGCCCGGCCAAACAAGACCCACAGCGCTCCGATCACAACGAAAACGAGGCAGCTTCCCTCCGGGCCGACGGAACCACCCGTCAGCCACACGGGACCGTGAAAGCTGGAGTTGAGCAGGTGCCCGGGCAGAACCGCCCCGCTGTTGGGGACGGAGTACAGATAGCTCTCGCCCCAATCCCACGCCATGTGGAAGCCGACCGCCCACCACAAATCGCCTGTCCGCCGCAGTGTCAGGCAAAAGAAGAAGCCTATCAATCCCGCCGCCACCAGCCCCGTCTTCGCTTCGCCGGGATTGCCGCTGTGGATATAGCCGAATACAACCGACAAAAACGCCGCCGCCGGCCAGAAATTCATTCCCTTGGTCAGCACCCACTGCGAATATCCGCGCAGTAGAAACTCTTCACAAAATCCCGTCAGCAGGAAAAACACCGCGTAATACAGCGCAAACTTGACGATGCGTTCCCCGTGCAGATCGAGCGACCCGAAGGTAAACACCCCTGCCATTCGCAACCCAAGCATGAAAACCGTGAGCGACGCAATTCCCCACAGCGTCCCCACCCAGAAGTTGCGGCCAAACGCCCCGCGTGCCGGAAGCCCGAAGTCGCCGAACGGACGCCCTTCGATCCGCACCATGACAAACCCTGGCAGGATCGCGGCCAGCATCATGCTGGCTTCCATCACCATGCCCCACCACTCCGGCCCACCCGCATGAGGATGGACAAAGTGCATGAGCGCACCTTCGATCAACAGCACGATGCCGGCCATGGCCAGATAAATCAGCCAGCGGGTTCCCGCATACATGCCGTCGGGTCCGACGAAAACTTCGCGAAAGGGCGATTCGCGTCGAACTTCTGCGAGCATCGATGGCGCCGGGGAAGCGAGCGGCGCGGAGTCCGAGGTGGGCAGCACCGCTGACTGTTCAACAAAGGGCGGAAGCGGATTGGTATCCATCGGTGTCTGGAACATGGTAAAACACTCGGTCCCCCTTGTTGCGGCGATTTCTTCATTCCGATGCTTTCCGCGCCCCGCAATTTGCTGCGGCCGCGCTGCTGCTGGTCTATCTTCTGCAGTGCCTCTGGCTGCTCCGCGTGCAAACGTTGCATGCCTCGGTACCGGACTCCGACCAGGCTCTGCGCATCTACCAGGGCCTCGAACAATGGAAAGGCGGCGCGATCGCGGGAACTCCCGAATCGTTGCGCTCGGAAGCCGCCACCGGCGTGCCTTCTGCGGGCCGGTCCGGCCATCTCCGCGTGCGCAACGGTTACGATCAGGACCGCTCGCCCCTCTACTACCTCGTCGCCGCTGCACCGCTTCTGGTCCGCCCCGGTTCGTGGTTGCCGGAATCATTCGGGCCGTTATTGGCCGCGACCCCGTACCTGTTCTTCGGCGTCATGCTTGGAGCCTCGCTCTGGTACGTCGCGCGCCGTCTCTACGGCAACCCTGGCGGATACGTCGCGCTCGCACTCTATTGCTTTTCGCCGGCCATGATTGTGAACGTGGCTGGCGCGCAGAGTCTGGGTGAAATGGGCGCCGTGTGGGGAGCATTCGGAACGGTCTTCACGGCCATAGCCGTGGCGCACACGCTCTACGCTCCCCGCGAAGTTGTGCTCTGGAACTGGCGACGCATTTTGCTTCTGGGGCTGTCTCTGGCACTGGCAGCGGGCAACCAGTTTTCGCTGGCGGTGCTGGCGCTGGTGATTTTGCCACTGATGCTCTGGGTGGCGCCAGTCCGGCCCCGCGCCGTGCTTGCTATCTGGACCACCGCAATGGCAGTCGCCGTGGTGCTGCTATTTGCCGCTTACTTTCTTGAGCCTGCGTTGTTCGGGCAAGGAATGCTGCACGCGCGCTGGATGAACTTCGAACCCGCCGCGTTTGGGATGTCGTTCTCCTACCGTCGCGCTTTGCAAACGATCTTTGTCAGCAGCCCGCCGCTGATGCTCGCCCTGCCCGTGGCACTGATCGCATACCTCGGATGGAAACGCACCCGCTATTTCGGCAACACCGCCCCGCTCCTGATCGCGGCACTGTTGCTTATCCTGGCCCTGGGCGCTCCCAATTTTCCGGGACAAGGATTCCATCTGACCATGCTCGTGTTCCTCTTCGTCTTCGTCGCTGGAGTGTTCGCCGATCTGCTGGAAACTCAACAAAGCCTGCTGGTGACGGCTAGCCTGTGCGGATTGTTGGCTGCCTCCGCCATCTGGAACTTGTGGCAGTTGGCCCGTCTGATGTAGCGACGGTCGTGTATAGCAAGGGCTATAGCGAGGGTCGTCCTCGTCCGTCTCCCACAAAATCCCGCAGGTTAAAATAACTGCTTACAACATTGGCAAGGATCAACCTAGCAAGGATCATCCATGAGCACCCCGACCCAAACGCCCACACCGAATACCATCTACGTAACCCGCACTGGCCTCCCGCTCAGTTTCAAGCTCAACTGGCCTTTCCGCCGTGCCACCTCCGGCGCAGACTTTGACGTCCTGCACACGGTCATCACGCTGGAAAATTCCGAAGGGCTGCGCGCACTCGTGGCCGTGAATCTTTCCGCCACGCTGCGGGAAGTGCTGCCTTCGCTTGAACCGAAAGACACGGAAGCTCCCGTGATCAATGCTCTGCGCAAGGAGGTCGACAACAAGCAGACGGAGTTCGTGAAATCCGGCAAGCTGGTGCCGCTGCCCTTCTCCAGCCGCCACTACAGCTTCAAACTCAAGGAGTGGGTTTTCGGCAAGGCCACCGACGAAGAGATCGCCCGTATGATCGAGCGCAAAGTGTACTGGCAGACGCGTCTGGTCGGCGGAGATGTGTGGCTGGGCGACCCGACCGAAGCCCTTTACCTCGATACCACCACCGATCACATCGCCGAACTCGCCGCCGGACTCGCGCAGCAGGGACTCTTCACCATGGCCCGGCGCTACGCGACCGCACTGCCCGCGCTGATGGATCAAAAAGACCGCTTCGAATCCGAGATGGCCGCAGCCCTTCGGCAGTTGGAAGAAAAACACGCCTTCGAGCGCGGCTAGTATTTCCCGTAGGGACGCGGGTTGCCGTGTCTCTAGCGGCGGGAGACGGGGCAAGCCCCATCTCTACAGGGCGGAACTACCACACCCGACAAGTTTTATCCCGCACCATCGGCTGCCCCGGCTTGCAGTGAAACGCGGTGCGAAATTCCGCCATGTTCGCGACTACGCCATTCGCCCGATACTTCTCCGGCGAGTGCGGATCCACCGTCGCCCGCAGCCGCTTATTCTCCTCGCGCTCGTTCGTGCACCAGCTCTGGCCGTAGGCGACGAAGAAGCGCTGCTCCGGCGTCAACCCATCCAGCGGCTCCAGCTTTTGATCCTTCGTGTCTTCCTTCCATGCCAGATACGCCAGCAGCGTCCCGCCCAGATCCGCCAGATCCTCGCCGTTCGTCAGTTTGCCGTTGATCTTGATGTCGTCGATGATCGTGTATCCGGAATATTGGTCGACCACGCATTGGGCGCGCTGCTCAAATTCCTTGCGGTCGGCCTCGGTCCACCAGTTGCGCAAATTGCCCTGCGCGTCGAACTGGCTGCCCTCGTCGTCAAACGCATGGGTCAGTTCGTGGCCCATGGTGGCGCCGGTGTCGCCATAGTTGGCCGCCGCGTCCGACAGCGCGCTGAACAGCGGCGGCTGCAGCACTCCTGCCGGAAAGTTGATGTCGTTTTTCTGCGGATCGTAATACGCATTGACGGTGGGCGGCGTCATGCCCCACTCCTTGCGGTCGACGGGTTTGCCGATTTTCGCGAGCCAGCGGTGGAACTCGAACCAGGACGCCCGTTCCGAGTTCCCGATTTCGTCTCCGCGCACGATTTCAAGCGCGCTGTAGTCGCGCCACGTGTCGGGGTAACCGATCTTGTTCGCGATCGCGTGCAGCTTGGTGAGCGCCTGCTCCTTCGTCGCCGCTCCCATCCACGGCAGCGCTTGGATCTCGCTCTGCATGGCCGCTTCGACCTCTTTCACAATTTTCAGCGCTGCCTGTTTCGCCTCCGGACTGAAGTACTTCGCCACGTACGCCTGGCCCAGCGCTTCTCCCAGGTCGTTATCCACGTCATTGGTGCAGCGCTTCCAGCGTGGCGGCAGCTCCTCCCGCCCCCGCAGCGTCTTGCCGTAGAAACTAAAATTCTCTTTCACGAACGCCGCGGATAGGTCGGTGGCCGCCTCGTGCGTCGCGTGCCACCGCAGATACGTTTTCCAGTCCGCCAGGCTTTGCTTTTCGATCTCGTCACTCATGACGTGGAAATAGTCCGGCGTCACCACGTTGAGCGACGCAAGCGATCCCACGCCGGTTTTTGTGAAATAGGTGTTCCAGCCGAAAGCCGACGCCAGTTTTTGCAGTTCCTCCACGCTCATCTTGTGATAGAGCTTGGGCGGGTCGCGCCGTTCAACGCGGGTCATCTGGCCTTTGGCGAGCGCCGTCTCGATGCGCACCACCGTCGCTGCTTCCGTGGCCGCATCGGCTGGCTTGTCTCCCAGGAGCTCGAACATCTTTGCGACGTGCGCCAGGTAAGCCTTGCGCAGTTCTTCGGACTTGGCGTCGTCTTTCAAATAGTAATCACGATCCGGCAATCCGAGTCCGCCCTGATCGGCCTCGGCGATCACCTGCGTCGAGTCCTTGAAATCCTGATTCGAGCGGAACGTGAACAGCGTTCCCCCACCGTAGAGCGAAGGCGGAAACTGTGTGGTCGCGGCATATTCCGCCAGATCCTGCTTTGACTTCAGACCCGCGATGCGCTCCAGTTCCGGCAACAGAGGCTTGGCTCCAAGCTTCTCGATGGCCGCCTCATCCATGCACGACGCATAGTAATCGCCGACCTTTTGTGTCACGTCGTGCGTCACCGCATGCGGCTCGCCGCTCGCTTTCGCTGCTTCTTCCAGAATCGTCCTCAACTGCGCGCGGTTGTCGTCCTCAAGCTTGCCGTACGTGCCCCAGTTCGACTGGTCCGGCGGAATCGGATTCTTCTTGATCCACCCCCCGCAGGAGTACGTGTAGAAGTCCACGCACGGGTCGACGGTTCTATCCATGGCGGAAACATCCAGCACCGGCTCGGAGGAAGAGTGTTGGGCACAGGCAGGCACAGCGGCCGAAAGCGCCGCCAGAAGAAGAGCGGAGATTTTCCAGTTCATAAGGTTTTAAGGCGCGACTTTGCTCTCTGAGATTATCGCTTCGTTCAAAACTAATCCAGCGTCACCGAACCGTCGCTGGTATGCAGCGCGACGGCCTGCAATATTTCGTGATCGGCGACGTGGCGCCCGAAGACGTCCGCACGTTGAGCGAGTTCTTAAGAAATAGTGCGAGTCGACGCACACTCTACGTACTCTACGTTAGTACACCCTGCGTTAGTATCCCTCTCTAGTTAGCAGAACCCACTAACTGCACCATAATTACCCTCTACGTTTCGATCCCCACATGGCACACGCGGCCCACGATGTGGTCGCCGGGCCTCTGGCCGTCTTCCAGGGCTATTACTTCAATCGGGTAAGCCGGGTTGTGCGGACGCAGGATCAAGTGGTTGTCCGCAGTCTCAACATACTTGATGGTGCAAGTCTCATCTTTACGCACAGCGTATATGTTACTTTCGCCCTTGCGGTAGGGAGTCAGCGAATTATAGTGGCGGTCGAGCAGTAGGGCGGCGCCCGGCATCGTGCGGGGATACATGCTCATTCCCTCCTGCGCATCCGCCTTGATGATCACAAAGCGTTCCCAGCCGCTGCGGTCGCCTTCCACTTCCTCCTTCAAGCGCTTCAGGAAGCTCTTCCTAAACTTCAGGATCTCCTTGACGTGCATGCTCATAATCAGCGCTTCGGAGGCTGCGATATGCGAGTCGGCGACCACCACGTTGTCGAAGTCGTCCTCGCTCGGCGGGAGGATCGAGGCGCGCTTGTTGACTTCGGCGGGATCGATGAGATCCAGCACCGAAAGATGCTGCACGTTCAGTACTTTGTCCATGCCTTCCAGGCTGAGTCCGCGCTTGCGGTTCAGGAAGTTGGAGATGTGGGCTTGCTTGAACCCGGTCTGGTCCGCCAGACGCAAGCCAGTGAGTTCCCCTGCGTCAATGCGTTCCCAAAGGGTCTTGCGGAGATTTTCTTGAAGCATGCGGAATTTCATCGCCGGAGTATAACACGCTGCAATAGCCAAGCGCTATTGTTAATACAAGTGTAACATCCATAAGGGAATAAAGTTTTTGAGTTATCAGGCAGTTACACTAACTGAGAATTATAGCCATCTCACCCCTGCTCGCGCGCCCCGGCCCGCTCACCCCCTCTTCAAGTTAACTCTTGAGTACATAGTGGAGAAAATCTCCCTTGGGAGTCCTCTTTTTCTAGCCCATAAAATTTGCAAGCAGAAATTCTGACCAAAAAACCAAAAACGCTTGGGCGTTTCCGTGCGCCGCGCAGCGCGCTAGATTCCCCCTGGCCACCCCTTGGCGCGCAAATGTGGATCCGCAGGCCGTGCCATGCGAGCGCGACAGATTCTCTACCCCGGCCCGCTTTGAACGCCCCCTTGGCAGAAGCAAGTTGTTCCGCCCTGAGCATTGTCGAATTACTGCTTTCGCGGTTGCACACTATCGTCGCGCGCTCGCGACCTTGATGCCGTGGGAGCTAGCGGCATAGCGTGCAATGCCTTTGTACAGCGCTTCGGCGACCTGTTCGCGGTAGCCATCGCTGCGCAACTTCTGCTCGTCGGTGGGACTGCTGACGAACGAAACTTCCGCCAGGATCCCTGGCATCGCGCTTTCCGTCAGCACCACGAAGCTGGCTTCCTTGATGCCGCGGTCGCGCAGACCCGGATTCTGCGCCGACAGTGTCCCGTACAGGGAGCGCTGCACACTCTCCGCCAGCCTTCGCGACTGCTCAACCCGCTCTTGCAAGTCGGCAGGCGAAAGTAATGCTGTCGCCGCATTCCTGGCGCCGCCTGCGCCTGGCCGCATATCCACATCTTTCGACGACGGCACCATGAAGAAGTTTGTGTAGTACGTTTCCACCCCGCGCGCCGAAGGAAGATCGCTGTAGTTGGCGTGCACGGAAACGAATAGATCGGCCTGCGCCTGATTGGCAATGCTGGCGCGCTCGTCCAGAGGAATATAGCTGTCATCCTGCCGTGTGTAGATTACCTCCATTCCCAATCGACCTTCGAGCAACTTGCCCAGCCGCTGCCCAACCTCGAGCACCAGATCTTTTTCGAGCAAGCCGTCGCGCCCCACCGTGCCCCGGTCCCGACCACCGTGGCCCGCATCGACCACGATGCGCATCTTGGCAACACGCCGCTGCAGTTGCAAATCCTCCTCCGTCGGCGGCGGAACCAGGATTGGTAGTTTGCTTTTCTCCGCTTCGGTCGCATTCGGGAACCGATTCACCGCTCCCTTGGGGCTCGCCCCGACCTTGCGCACTTCGACCACCAGTCGGTAGGGATTCGGCTCCAGGCTCACCGAGAAATCTGTGTTGGCCTTGGTCTCCAGCACAATGCGCGTCATTCCGGTCACAGGCTGAGCCACGCGGATGCGTTTGAGCAGTGCATCGCCCACCTCGATTGATTTCCATGCAAGGCTGGAAACCAGCTGCGTATCGTGCAGATCGAAATAGATGCGATCAGGATTGGCCAGGCGGTGCGCTTCATACTGCACCTGATCTTCAAGATTGATAACCACCGTACTCGAATCCGCCGACGACCAGTGCTGGATTCCGGTGACCATGGAAAACATCGACAACTCCCGCGGCTTGGCAGGTGAATTGGTCGCCAGGCTTCCATTGGAAGTCGCGCCCGGATTGATGTTGGCGGGATTCGCGGATGGAGCAGCCGGCGCGTCCTTCGCCGCGGTGCCCATCGGTTTCGGCGCCATCTTTTCCGTCCGCACCATCTTGTTGGCCAACTGCGACGGCTTCAGCTTCCACCAGAGTCCTCCCGCTAATGCTGAGGCAATGACAATGCACACCAGCAGAACCAGCATGCCAGGCCGGCGGGTCACGCTATCCGGTTCCTCGGCTGGCACCTCGGGTTCAGCGACGGGCACGGCTTCTGGCTCGCTCGGAGCCGCTTCCAACTTCGTCGCCGCGACCGGCGCGGACTCTGCACAGCGGTACTCGTCGGGTTCAGCGGACACTTCGGTAGCGACAGTCGGCTCGGACTCCGAGGACGTCTCCTCCGCGTCAAGCGCCGGTTCGCGCAGAATCGCCGCCGTGGGCGCGGGTGTGACCTCGTCCGCTGTGGATGTAACTTCTTCCAGAAGCTCCCTGGCAATGACAAGCGCAGCCTGAGTCGATTCAACCCGATCAACCTGTGCCGGCACAATTGCAGTGAGCACCGTTTCCGGCGTGGGCGAGGCCGCCTCCAACTTCGTTGCCGCGACCTGCGCGAACGCTTCAAAGCGGTCCTCATCCTCCGGCATGAGCGCTCCCAGCACCAATTCGGCCAGCAGGCTCAGGTTGCGGACATCCCTGTCATTGAATCCGAACGGCTGCGCTGAAAACGCCTGCAGCAGCCCAATACCGCGCCTCCGCCCGCACAGCGGCACCGCGACCATGGACCGTGCGCCCAAGCCCCGGCACGCCTGTAGGTTGACCCGTGCATCCGTCTCGGTGTCGTCGCATCTCAAGATCCGGGCCGTGCGGAAGCAGGCTCCGGAGAAGGCCGAATCGCGGTTGATGCGCGCACCCAAGTCGGGCCGGACCGTGCCCGCCGCCGCACGCAAAACAATCTCGTTGTTTTCCGCCAGCCCAATCGCCAGGCCGTCCGCGCCAGTGATCTCTACTGCTCTGTCTGCGACGAGTTGAAGCACCTCATCCAGAGTGAACTGCTCTTCCTCTTCAAGCTCCGCCTCGGGAACAGCACCATCGTCCCCGGTCCGGCGAGTTTCCAGGGTTTTCCTCCGTCGCACCTGCTCGTGCAGCGCCAAGAACGCCAGAAACGACTGCAACGCTTCGCGCTGCGATGGTTCTTGCTGGGAATCCGCAGGATGATCCGTGGAGGAGCGAGAAGAGGTCTGCCCCGGCGGGCAGAGAGGTACAACAACCCCGGTAGACGGAGTTTTCCCTTCAAAGCTCGGGTTGGTGGGCGCTGTCGCCATTCCAAGCCCAAGTACACAATTCAAGCGGTACAGTATCTACACCGAATAAAATGATAGTCAATTATTCACTTAGCCTACTCCATCTGGTCAATTGCGTCCTGTCTTCGTCTTGATGCGCTCAAATTGATGCGCTCAAAATACTCTGACCATAAGTGGTGTAGCATCGCGCGCTGAATATGCGCTGGAACCGGTTTCCGCGCCCTCGGACCTACTCGACCTGAGTTTCTGACCTGAACCCGTCGGACTGCAACATGTTACCGTCGCAAATCTTAGGGGGAGATGGTACAACCCTTTGCCCTCGCCGGAGTAGGGTTGAGTGCCTTTCCGGGAGAAGGACACCTATATCGCAAAGAGTGGTTGCCACTAGAAATGGCTGAGTCGGAGCAAATGGGTATTTGATGGCTGGGGTATGGATTCTTCAGGGTGTGCACATGAAACCCTTTGCACTAGCTCACACTAGGTGTCCCGCCATAGCGAATAACAAGTCTGTTATCTATAAGTTACAATCCGACTCTGTGGCACCCAGGGTGCAGTGTTCCTAAAGGTCTGGTCGTGGGAGTACCCATGTTTCTAAAAAGGCTACAATCCGGCTTCTTGCTGTTTGAAACACAGCAGGGATTGATGCGCATTGAGCTTTCTCTATGGCAACGTATTTATCTGCTCTGGACATTTCGTAACTTTCGCCAGCTCTCCATCCCACTCCTGAACCCGCGCCAGCGCACGCTGGTCAACACCCTGTTCCGCAATAACGTGGGTGTCGTGTGGAATTATTCGGACAAACCATCGCCCGTTATCGGTGTAATTGAAAATTTCGTGCCGCCGACGGTGCGGGTCGATGCCGCGCCAGCCCAGAAACCCGCCCAGAAACCAACCCAGAAAAAGGAAGGGCAAATTCGGACGGGACGAGTCTCCGTGGCATTCAATCCCCCGCGTTCAGTTTTTCCAGGACATCACACTGACTTGACCACGAGTCCCGACGGAATCTTTCATCCGCTCCGGGGCGACCGGCGTAACAGTCCACGGCAGCTCTGCACAACCCGCGTTAGCGTGCTGGATTTGCCCGCAACCGTAACGGTGACGAAAGAGGCGGATGTCACAGCTCTCGCAGAGGTGGTCGCTGGGCCTGCGTCGTTCGATGAAGCCAAGGGAACGGTAGGGTCAGACCTCCAACTACGCAACGTGTCCAGGCAAACGCTCTACGAGCCGATCACGTTGCGCGCGTCCAAGAATTCTCCAAACGGCCGCGGGGCCAGGCATGCAGCTTCTGGATGCCAAAGCTGGTCCGGAGCCGCAGGCGATTACATGATCCCAATCTCCCCGCGAAGGTCCAACGTGGAGCCGAAGGACATATCAGAACCGATCCGGGTTGAAGTCAAAACCTCGCGGGAAGCGGGATTAGACAGGGCATTCGAATTTGCGGTGACGCGGAATGTAGGCAAGGCGCTAGCCGGGAGCGTCAAGGTTCTTGTCGACACGGACCTTGGCGAGATCGAGTTGGATATTGACGCGGGACGAGCCCCGCTGACGGCGGCCAATTTCTTGAAGTACTTAGATGGCAAATATTTTGACGGTGGCTCGTTCGTTCGAACTCTCACGCCGGAAAACCAGCGCACGGCTAAGACACCGATTGAATTGATTCAAGCCGTCGTTGCTGCGAAGGTAGAAGATGCATTTCCGGCCATCGCGTTGGAAAGGACGAGCCTCACAGGATTAAAGCATCTGGATGGCACGGTTTCAATGGCGCGCGGGGCGCCTGACACCGCCAGCTCCAGCTTTTTCATTTGCATTGGCGACCAGCCAGCGCTGGATGTTGGCGGCTCTCGACATCCCGACGGCCAAGGTTTCGCGGCGTTTGGCAAGGTTATCCGAGGGATGGATGTCGTGCGAAAAATTCACATGTCCCGCGCGCAGGGAGAAGAGTTGACACCGCCCATTCGAATCCTGCGAATCGCAGAGTCGAAATTTCTACTGAGTGCCTCATCACGCATGTTGTCTCACCCCCATCAGCGGGCCCTCTCAAGTATGCAAAAAAAACTGAAGGCTGCTGGGGGGATTGTAGCGGATTGTTGCTGTAGACAGGACATTCTCGCCACCCGCTGAGTGGATCACTCCGTAGCCAGTATTAAATCTTCAGTGCCAGAAGGAGATGCTGGTGTCCAAGGCGATAACTCCGATTTGACCTGCCTTGGGGGTGTTGGGCTCGCCCACCCAAGCGACTCGAAACCGACCTTTTTGGTGGCGGTAGGTAAGGGAAACGATGCTGCCGGGAGAGAGTTGGACTTGGAGGCCGTCCAATAGCGTTCCTTGTTGACTGATGTTACGCGTCGTAACCATCTGCACTATTGGATGTCCTTCGACATCAGTTGCTGCGATTCGAACAGACAACGCAACGCTGGTCCGTGGCTCCAGGCGCTTGCCCAGCCTCTGATCTTTCAACTCCCACAGGAATTGCTCTAACGTGAGGGAGTCTCCCTTTCGAACGAGTTCCAGCAGTGCGTCTCCTGAAGATTTCAGTTCCGGAGACTCTGCTGAGATTGCAACCGGGGTGGGATGGCTATGTCTGCCCTCCACTACGAGCACGCGGGGAACCTCCCGGTCCTTCTGTAGCATCCTAATGAGATGCTCCGCTTGAAGCAGGTGGTCTCCGGTTCGTGGCCCGAACTCGATTCCCATCCCCGAGCCTGTATGTGCCACGCGCACAATGCCACCCACGGTGGATTCCTGGTTCGCCACTCGGATGCTGAGTACCACCTGGCTCCCTGCCGGGAGGGACGCTGGCGTTTCGACGTAACATGCACCGACGCTTATATCAGTTAATCGGTAGGCCGGGACAGAAGGTGCGGACCGGGCTGCGCATGCTGCCCCTCTACCGCTACTCGTACTTTCTGACCGCGAGGGGCCATGCATTTGGCCCTCTGCGGGACTTTCGCTTGGCATAGCGATTGTCCAGTCAGTTGGGGCGTATTCAATCCCCCAGAAGTTACCGGGTTGGTCGAGTTCAATCCCGATCAGCCAGGATTCCGGCTGGCCTCCGAGCAAAACTACTTCGGCAACCCGAGCTGTGGCATTACGTTTCGATGTCCGGATCTCCAGTCGGACGGGTGTGCCATATTCAAGCGGACGGCGAGCGATGAGGGCGCAACCGTGCGCATTCACCACAGTGGTCTCGCAGAGTTCGGAAAACTTTTGGTTGTGGTCGAGACTGGCAAACAGGACAGGAATCTCTAAACGTAGTCTCGTGCTACGCTGAATCGCGTACTGTTGTCGCGAAGGCCCCGATTTTGCGCCCAGTTTGTGCTTTCTGTAGACCAGCATTGCCAGAATGGTAGAGAAATAGCAAGAACTTCCAAAGTTACGGCGGTAATGCCAATGCGGAGTGGGTTGCTCGTTGGTGATCGCGGTAGGGACGATCATCGCTGATCGCCCCCCGCGCGGACCCGGACGTGCACTCATTAGCGCATCCGGTTCTTATCTTGGATGGATAGCGGCCAAGTGTGCAGCTTGTCCGCACACTCGCCCACCCGTGGGACACGCGCAGACCCGCTCTGTGTCGGGTACGTGCCAGATGGATAGGGATATTTACTTGACGCCACCAGGCCCAAGATATAGTGTTTGCGGGCATGAGCGAGGATTATCCGCGGACTTTGCTGGAGTTGGAGCAGCGCTTCAGCGGCGATGAGGCCTGCGCCGGCTATCTTGCCTCGGTGCGCTGGCCCGCCGGGTGGGTGTGTCCGCGGTGCGCGGGAGAGGCGGCATGGTCGGTTCGGCGCGCCCGCTGGCGCTGTGGC
>Ga0208689_1000673_pt1 | contig 21692 bp, 19 predicted proteins | sample June2015DPH_8_15_FD_184700 | JGI IMG/M metagenome (GOLD analysis project Ga0208689, IMG submission 184700) | Peatland microbial communities from SPRUCE experiment site at the Marcell Experimental Forest, Minnesota, USA - June2015DPH_8_150... | ecosystem: Environmental > Terrestrial > Soil >... | reverse complement strand
TTGCCTGATTTCGGTCAAGGGTACGATCTTCGCGGTGGACGAAGGCATGAAGGGCTCGCGGGTGTCAGTTATCCAGGGCGAGGTTGAGGTCGAGCAGGGCTCGAACGTGCAATGGCTGCATCCGGGCGATCAGATATCAACCCAGGCCAGCCTCACGCCGGTCTCCCTCACCGGTGACATCTCCTGGAGCCGGAGTTCCGGCGAATACCTGGCGCTGCTTGGCGAGTTCGCCGGGCTGCACAAGCAGTTGGAAGCAATCCCCGTCCCCGCTCCGCGTTACGACTCGACCCTGCTGAAGATGGTGCCGGGCGACACTATGCTCTACATCGCCATTCCCAACCTCGGTGCCACGCTGAGCCAGGCGGACCAGTTGCTTCAGGATCGCATCGGTCAGAGCGAGGTGCTCGAGCAGTGGTGGAACCAGCAGCAGGCCTCAGGCAAGGCTCAGAAACTGGCGGAGATGATCGATACAATCCACACCTTCAGCGAGTACCTGGGAGATGAGATCGTCATCGCCCTGCCGCAAGACCAGCATGCGCCGCTGATCCTGGCGGAGGTCAAGCGGCCGGGTTTCCGCGAATTCCTCCAGCAGCGAATCAGCGAGCTCAGCGCCGGAATCGAGTCCAGGGCAACCTTGATCGACGATCCGTTTTCGGCTGCGCTTCCGCCCGCCGGCAAGGACCGGCCGTTGGTCTTCCTGAAGAACAACATTCTAGTGATGACTGGCGACACGAGCCAGTTGCAGCATGCCGCCACCCTCATCGAGCACTCTGCTTCCAGCAACTTTGTCTCAACTCCGTTCTACGCGGCAATCCAGAGGGCGTATCAATCCGGCGCTGGCTGGCTACTTTGCGCCGACATGGAACAAGTTCTCTCCCAATTCGTAAGTAAGAAAGAAGGCTCGGGGAAAGGTCCGGATTTCCTGAAGGACCCGAAGACCGGCTTCGCTGACATGAGGTACCTGATCATGGAGAGCAAGGACACGAGCGGAAAGACGGAGAACCGGGCCACGATCTCCTTCTCTCAGGACCGCCGGGGCATAGCGGCTTGGCTGGCGCCGCCCAGCCCGATGGGTACGCTGGACTTTGTGTCGCCCGCCGCCAGTTTCGTGGTCTCGTTCGTCGTCAAGAACCCGCGCGACATCGTGCAGGAGATTATCAGCTTCGCTCGGAGTGACAAACCCGATTCCGGCGAGGACCTGGAGGAGTTCGAATCGAAGACCGGCGTGAACTTGTCCGATGACTTGGCCGGCGCGCTGGGCGGCGAGGCTACGTTTGCCCTGGACGGCCCAGTGCTGCCCACTCCGAGCTGGAAGCTGGCGCTGGAAGTGAACGATCCGGCGCGCTTGGAAGAGACCATCGAGAAGCTGGTGGCGGGTATCGGAGAGCAAGCGGACCAGAAAGCCGGCCAGTTCAACCTGACCAAGGAGGACAGGGGTGGCCGGACCTATTACGCATTGCACAGAATCCTGCCGTCATCCCAACCAGGCGCCCTGAGCGAGATCGATTACGTTTTTGTGGATGGCTATCTCGTCGCCGCGCCCAACCGTAGCCTGCTCGTGAGTTCTCTTCAGAACCGCGAAACGGGATATTCACTCGCTCGCTCCACCGACTTTATGAGCCGCCTGCCGCGCGACGGGAACACCAACTACTCCGCCGTCGTTTATCAAAACCTGGGGGCGATGCTGGGGCCGGTGACAGACCTGTTGAAGTCGACCACTGTGCTCACGCCGGCTCAGCGCCAGTCCGTTGAGGCCTTGAGCCGGAACAGTGTTCCGAGCCTGATTTGTGCCTATGGCGAGCCGCAGCAGATTGTGGTCACTGGTACGGGCAGCTTCTTCGGCCTAGTCTTCGATTCGCTGCTCGGCATTGGCCACGACGGGCCGCTCCAGCTCTTGCCGCTCATTGAGAAGGCCGCGCAGCAGACGCCAAAAGGCGGCTAACGAGACCCATGGCTCCCGTCATCGAACTCGAAGGACTGGGCGTTCGCTTCTGGCAGCGGAATATTCTCGAAGACCTGCGTTGCACTCTCTCGGGCCGGGCAATCGGATTGCTCGGCCCGAATGGCGCCGGCAAGTCAACCCTCATCAATACGCTTCTCGGATTCTACCCTGTGGCGGCGGGCACAGCTCGCGTCTTCGGCTACGACATTCGCACCCAAACCAAGCAGATTCGCAGTCTCACCGGATACATGCCCGAGACCGATTGCTTCATCGCCCACATGACGGCAGTGAGCTTCGTTCGCATGATGGCGGAACTCTCCGGTCTGCCTCCCGGCGCGGCCCTCGAGCGCGCTCACGAGGTGTTGTTCTACGTGGGCTTGGGCGAGGCGCGATATCGCAAGCTGGGCACATACTCTCTGGGCATGAAGCAGCTTGCCAAGCTGGCTCAAGCCATCGTCCACGGGCCCAAGCTCATGATTCTGGATGAGCCGACGAACGGTCTTGATCCACCGGCGCGCCAGCGCATGATCCGCCTGATCCACGAAATGCGCGACAGCCAGGAGCTTCAAATCCTGCTTTGTTCGCACCTGCTGCGTGACGTGGAAGAGACCTGCGACGAGGTGCTGATCCTCAAGGCTGGCCGCCAGGTTCACTACGCGAATCTTGAAGAGGAGCGCCGGGCCAACAAGCGCTTCCTGGAGCTGGAAACGGCGGGAGACGATGGTGGCTTTGCTGAAGCGGTTGAGGACCTGGGCTGCGAGTGCGCCGTGACCTCCGGCAAGCGGATGAAGATGGTGTTGCCGTCGAGCTTCGTCATCCGCGACCTGTACCGGCTGGCGGAGGAGCGGAAGGTCCAGATCCGGCGCATGAACTACCGCCGCGACAGCCTGGAGGACATTTTCTTGAAAGCCATGGAGAACAGCAATGGCCGTTCATAAGCGCAGCTACCGCGGCTACGCCGGGCAACTTACGCCGTTGTGGTCACGCTTCTCGATCATCACGCGGTACGCTTTCAAGAACGTGTTCCAGTGGAAGCTCCTTACGGCGTTTTTCGTCACCTGCTTCCTCTTCCCGTTGATCTGCGCGGTGGGCATTTACATCAACCATAGCACGCGCCTATTGGCGATGCTCGGCGCCCGCTCGCTTTTCGACGTGGATGCCGGCTTCTTCTTCCATTTCCTGCGCGCCCAGGGAGCGATGGCTTTCATCCTGACGGCGCTGGTAGGGCCGGGGCTCGTTTCTCCCGACCTCGCCAACAGCGCCTTGCCACTCTACTTCTGCCGGCCATTGTCACGTGCGGCTTACGTGCTGGGGAAGATGCTGGTCCTGGTTTCGTTGCTCTCGCTGGTCACCTGGGTTCCCGCTCTTTTGCTGTTCCTCATTCAATCCAGCCTCGCCGGAGGGAGTTGGATGTGGGCGAACCTCTGGCTGGCGGCCAGTATCTTCCTCGGCTCTGCGATCGAGATTCTGGTGTTCTCCGTGTTGGCGCTGGCGCTTTCGGCATGGATCAAGCGAAAGCTTGCGGCAGGGGCGGCGCTGCTGGCTGTCTTCTTCTTCGGGGCCGGCTTCGCTGAGGCCGTCAATGCCGTGCTGGGAACCAACAAGGGCGCCCTTCTCGACCTCGGCCGTCTTATCGCCACGGTGGAGGCGCACTTGTTCCGACAACCTTGGCGAAGTCCAATCTCCGGCGGGAGCGCCTGGATGGTGCTGCTTGCGGTCAGCGGCTTTTGTCTCTGGCTCCTGGCGCGCAAAGTTCGCGCCTATGAGGTGGTGCGCGGATGAACGACGTCGCCCCGGACAAAAGCATTGTGTTCGAGGACGTCTCCAAGTTCTACGGAGAGGTGCTGGGGGTGAACCGCGTCAACCTCTCCATTCCGCCAGGCATCACCAGCCTGGTGGGCCCCAACGGTTCGGGCAAGACGACGTTGATGAACCTGATGACGGGGTTGGTGGAGCCTACACGCGGGCGCATCAGCGTGCTGGGACTCTCGCCACGCCAGCCCGAACAGCTCTTTCGCCACCTCGGCTACTGTACGCAGTACGACTCGTTCCCCCGCGGCCTGACGGGATACCAGTTTGTTTATTCCTACCTGCGCCTGTCCGGCTGCGGCCATGCGAAGGCCAGGGAACTAGCCGTACAGGCGATCGGCCGCGTCCGTCTGGGTGAGGCCGCCGAGCGCCCGATCGCGAGCTATAGTAAGGGCATGCGCCAGCGCATCAAGCTGGCCCAGGCGATCTGCCATAACCCTGCCGTTCTGGTGCTGGACGAGCCGCTCAACGGTCTCGACCCCCTCATCCGCGCCGAGACCATCGCCCTGTTCCGTGCCTTGGCCGTGCAGGGCCTGCACCTGATCATCTCCAGCCACGTCCTGCACGAAGTGGACGTGATTTCCGACCAGGTGGTGCTGCTCAGCAACGGCTACGTGGTGGCGGAGGGCGACATTCGCGGCGTGCGCGATGAGATCCAGGAACACCCCGCGCAGATTCTCATCCGCTGCAACAAGCCGGGCGCCTTGGCCTCGCAGTTGTTCCTCGAGGACTACGTGGTGGAGGCGCGCCTTCACCACGACGGCATGGGCCTGCTGGTGAAGACCCGCGACGCCGACCGGTTCTACTTGCTCCTGAATCGGATTGCCCAGAACGGAATCGATATCGAGTCCGTTGCCCCGGCCGACGATGACGTGCTCTCGGTCTACGAATACTTGATCGGCACGGAGGAGCCCGCCAAATGAGCTTCCGCAAACTTCCTTGGGCGCTCTGGCGTCGACAGATTGTGGCGGTGGTGCGGCTCGAATTGAAGAAGACCCTGTTTGCCCGGCGCGGGCTCTGGATTTACTTTCTGGCCTTCGCCCCTGTGCTCCTATATGCCGCCCATTCATTTTTCCAGATCAAGAATGGGAGGCGCGGCGACTTCGGCGAGGACACTCACGTTTTCGCCGCCGTCTTCCAGTTTTTTTATCTGCGCCTCGCCATATTTTTCGGATGCGTGGGCATTTTCATGAACCTGTTCCGCGGCGAGGTGCTCGACAAAAGCCTGCATTACTACCTCCTGGCGCCCATCCGCAGGGAGGTTTTGCTGGTGGGCAAGTACCTGTCGGGCCTGCTGGCGGCGGCCGTGATTTTCTGTTGCAGCACCCTGCTTCAGCTCGTCGCGCTTTACTGGTGCTTCAACTCCAATGTGATTCAGGACTATCTGTATCACGGTAACGGTCTCGCGCACGTGGCTGCCTACCTGGGCGTCACGCTCCTGGCTTGCATTGGCTATGGCAGCATTTTTCTGGCAGCCGGGGTGCTTTTCCGCAATCCTCTGGTTCCGACTCTCGTCGTGCTGGTGTGGGAAACCATCAGCGGAGTGCTTCCGCCGCTCATGCAGAAGTGCAGCGTGATTTTCTACCTGAAATCCCTGTGTCCGGTGAGCGTGCCTGCCAGCGTCGCCCTGGACAAGGGAAATCCCCTGGCCTTAATCGCCGTGAACGTCAACCCCGCTTCGACCGTAACGGGTATCCTCGGCCTTCTGACCTTGTCAGTCGCGGTGTTGGCACTTTCGAGCCTGCGCCTGCGCCGCATGGAAATCGAATACGGGGCGGAGTAGCATTCTCCCTGGCATCCCGGGCCACCGTTGGGGAAACAGGTTGACCCTCATTGGCGGCCTTGGACAACGCCCACCATCAGCAAGCTTGACAGCACCTGGAAGATGCCCTTCCGCGCCAACATCCGGCCCAGCGCAGCGGCCCAGTTGACGGCTAGCCGACTTTGCAGGCCGAATTCCTAACAGCGCCGAAGTCATCTGAGCAGCAGCAAGTTGCAGAGGGGCGAGCGAGCAAGTCCATCGGCGGACAACCAAAAGCCGGGCTTGTGCCCGCGCGTGACGCCGCCGCCCAACTGTGGTATAAAATAGCGATGAGAGGGTAGGAATATGGCAACACTCGATTGGTCACAATGCCCCGCCGTCGAGAGCATCCCCGGCAAGCGTAGCGGCGCTTGGGTATTCCGGGATACGCGGACGCCGGTTTCAGTTGTCTTTGACAATCTGGAAGCAGGAGCCTCGATCAACGAGATTATGGAGTGGTTTCATTTGTCCCACCAACAGGTGGTTGCCGTGATCGAATTTGCGGCGCGAAGCCTTGACGCGCCGCCGGTGCAGCCCCCCGCCCCAAGGGTCGATGCTCATACTCTTTGATAACGGTACTCCAGCCCCGCTCCGGTATGCGCTCAAGGGCCATGTGGTGGTTGAAGCCATCGAACGAGGATGGGACCGGCTGCTTAACGGCGAACTGATAGCGGCTGCGGAGGCGGCCGGCTTCGAGGTCTTGGTGACGACTGACAAAAACATCCGTTACCAGCAAGACCTGAGAGGCCGGAAAATCGCGTTCGTGGTTATCGGCAATCAGCAATGGCCCACTTTGCGCCGCTACGTTGGAAGGGTTGTAGCCGCTGTGAATGCAGCGACTCCCGGCAGTTATGCGGAAGTAGACATACCGTTCGAGTAAACCCCCGTCCCTGACCTCCGCATCGGAACGACCATGAGCAATCCGCTGCCCTTGGCTGGGGTCAGTGAGAAGAGCTCCGCGGGAAAGAGGCAGAAGTCAGAGGCCCCACGGCCGTGTCCAGCCAAAGATGTGGGACATGCGCAGGTGGGGGAGAGGGGACAGGGGGTGAGGGGGTTCAAGCGAATCGCTCTTGTAGAGAATTAAGTGCGACATGACACTGGCGACGTGCATCCGCCCCCACGGAGTATAGTGGCATCCCAAGTCACCGTTAGGGAAACAGGTTGACCCTCATTGGGGGCCTTGCACAGCGCCTATAATCACCAAGCTTGATAGCGCCTGGAAGACGCCCTTCGACGCCGGCATCCGGCCCAGCGCAGCGGGCCAGTTGACGGCTAGCCGACTTCCCAGGCCCAATCCCTGTATCCGTCCGGTGAGCCCACCTTCCGCAGTTGAATTCCCCGCCTGATAATCCCCTGGACGAAGCCTTGCGCTCATGCGGGCTGTTGCTGCGTCAGGCAATGGAGCGTGCCGAAACCCAGCACCAAATCAACGGCATGGACGCCCACTACTATACGATCCTTGAATAATTCGCCAATGAGTCCAAGCGCCAAGCGGTCTTTGGGATCGTTGAAAGTGGGCACCAGCACAGCATGATTGGCGATATAGAAATTTGCATAACTCGCCGGGAGTCTGTCACGGTCGAAAAAGATCGGGTCAGGCATAGGTAGCGCGATGACCTCTGGCCTGGAACCGTCCTCAAGCCGCAGATCCTGAATGCGGTCCCAGTTTTCGTTCAGCGGGCCATAGTTGACGTCCTCGGTATTCCCCTCCTTAACGAAAACCAGGGTCTTTCTATCGACGAAACGGCAGATGTCATCGACGTGGCCGTGCGTATCATCCCCGGTCACGCCACCTGCAAGCCAGAAGACGTTTGTCGCACCGAGGTAATCGTGGAGTGCTTTTTCAAAGCCTTTTCGGTCCAGACCAGGATTCCTGACCTGGATTTCCGGGTGCAAATAGCACTCTTCAGTCGTCAACAATGTTCCGCGCCCGTTGACTTCGATTCCACCCCCTTCGAGGACGAATTTACGGTTGCCGATATGCGCGTGGAAGATGCGCTTGGAGAGGTGTCTGGCCGCAACTTCAGGCACTTGGCGATCTTTCTTCCAGTCAGAATACTTGGCCCAGGCGTTGAAATGGAAATGGACGATGGCGGTCTCCGTCCTTCTGTTCCAGTGGCGCCGAACAAATATGGGCCCGCTGTCCCGCATCCAGCCGCGATTTGTTGGGTGCCTGATGAACTCGACGCGCGTCGGGTCAGCTCCTGCGCGCTCGAGGTAGCGCTGCGCGGTCTTCTCGCCGGCCGCTGAATTGACCAGCATCCTGATGTGCTCACCGGGCGAAATTTTGCGCACGATTTCGCCGTAGACCCAGCAAATAGCATCGAGCTTGTCCGGCCAGTCGGTGGGATTATGAGGCCACGCGAGCCACGTCGCTTCGTGTAGGTCCCACTCCGCGGGCATCGAGAAGCCCATTGAAGACGGCGTGTTTTCTGAATCTTTCATTCCGTTCACGTTGGAGTTCCAGACAATTGTGTCAGAGCTGACGTTTGCGATGAGAAACGCCGCTGCAGCTCACTGACCATCCAAAGCACTTCTGAGGGAGCCGCGTTTCTCATACGAACCGCGGTGCACACTTTTCCCGGTCGGCTCGATGTGCTAGTCTAATGCGGCTCGATGCCCGATTTCAATGCGAGCGTTTCGCTGTGTTACTAATACCGAGTTTCGTCGCAAGCCGCGAAGATTTTTCTCCGTGCTCTCTGTGCCAAAGAAGAGATGAAACACAGAGATCACTGAGCGTCTCTGTGTGCTCTGTGTTGGTGCTTGTAAAGGCACAGAGTACACGGAGAAGCCCTTTTGGTCGCGGCCGAAGGCCGCGCTAGGTTCAATGGAGGAATTCGATTCGATCATGGCTAAAGCCCAAAAGTCACACCATCGTTATCGCGAAGACATGTCGGAAATGCCCGATTGGCTGAAAAAGAAAAAGTGCCCGAACCGCGACCGCTACCTCGCCGGAAAGCGTATTCTCCCCAAGAATCTGACAGGCAGAGAGAAGCTTCCTGACATCGTGGACGAGGTGTTTCTTGCCTACAACTCGGCCCGTCTTAAAGAGGGTTGCAAGCTTTTCGTGGAAAAGATGCTGGAGCCAGACGTAACGATCGGCATGAGTATATCGGGAGCGCTCACACCGGCCGGGCTGGGGTGCTCCTGCATTGTTCCCCTTATCAAAGCCGGATTTGTGGACTGGATTGTCTCGACCGGCGCCAATTTGTATCACGACCTGCATTTTGCCTTGAACTATCCGGTGCGTGCAGGAAGCTTCACCATGGACGACACGGAACTGCGCGACAACGATATCGTGCGCGTGTACGACGTTCTGCTCGGTTACAGCGATTGCCTGATGGCAACAGATGAAATCCTGCGCAACATACTTATTCAACCCGAATTCCAGAAGGAAATGGGCTCCGGCGAACTGCACCATCTGCTGGGCAAGTATGCGGCCGAGTGGGAGCGCAAAGCGGGCCTCAAGGACGTCTCCGTACTGGCCGCTGCCTATCGCGCCGGCGTGCCCTGCTACACATCATCGCCCGGCGACTCAACGATTGGGATGAACGTGGCCGGCGTAGAATTGCGCGGCAACAAGCTGCGGGTGAATCCGTCGATCGACGTGAATGAGACAACCGCTTGCGTTCTCGCTGCGAAACGGGCAGGAGGCAAGAGTGCCGTAGTTCTATGGGGCGGCGGCAGCCCCAAGAACTTCATGCTCCAGACGGAACCTCAGATCCAGGAGGTGCTGCGCATCAAGGAATTTGGGCAGGATTATTTCTTGCAGGTAACCGATGCGCGTCCGGACACTGGCGGACTGAGCGGAGCTACTCCCAGCGAAGCCGTAAGCTGGGGGAAAGTGGATCCCGACCGCCTGCCCGATGCGGTGGTTTGCTACACGGATACGACCATCGCCATGCCTATCCTCACGCACTATGCGCTCGCCAGGCACCCACGGCGGAAATTGCGCAGGCTTTACGACCAGCGCGGTCAAATGATGAAGGCGCTGACCAAAGAATACTTCATGCACAACAAAGTGAAAATGATCGACGGCACGGATCCTGCCCTGGATTAGCAGGCTGCTGAAGAACCATGATGTGTCATTCCGAGCGAAGCGAGGAATCTCGCTCTGCTTACCGGTTCCACGGGCACGAATCAGGGCGAGATTCCTCGCTTCGCTCGGAATGACACCCTTCGCGATGGTTTTTCGTACGCCCAACGCGTTAATGCGGAAAGAGAGCGCACTTATGGCTACAACCCGACAGCTTCAAGCAATCGCCGCGCAGGACGGGACACCCGTTCTTGTGATCGATCACGAGATCATCCGCCGCAACTACGCCAAGTATAAGAGGCTCCTTCCTCGAGTTCAGGCGTATTACGCTGTAAAAGCGAATCCGGCGCCGGAGATTGTGCGCACTTTGTACGGCGCGGGCGCCAGCTTCGACGTAGCCTCACTTCCGGAATTCATGCTGGTTTATGAAAAAATAAAACACCTTCCGCCCAAGGACCAGCAAGACTTTATCTGGGACAAAATCATTTTCGCCAATCCGACTAAAACAAAGGAGACACTCCAGGCACTTGACCGCTACAAGCCCCTCGTTACCTATGACAACCGCAACGAGCTGCTGAAAATCAAACAATACGCCCCTCATGCCGGCGTTGTCCTTCGCTTGCGAGTTCCCAACACCGGGTCAATGGTGGAGTTGTCGTCCAAATTCGGGTGTGACCCGGGAGAAGCAGTGGACCTGATCTGCGCTGCATTCGATATCGGACTGGAGGTCGAGGGACTGAGCTTTCACGTGGGCAGCCAATGCGCCAACTTCGACAACTTCGTTCAGGCTCTTGATATTGCGGCAGCGGTATTGCGAGAGGCGAAAACACGTGGCCATGAGATCAAAATCCTCGACATAGGCGGCGGCTTTCCCGTCGCCTATGACCGGCATGTGAAGCCTTTCAGCCTGCTCGCCAGAACGATCAACGCCGAGATCGACAGACTGTTCCCGCCAACCATGCAGATCCTGGCGGAGCCGGGCAGGTTTTTCGTGGCCACGGCCGCCACCCTCGTCGCGCGGATCATAGGCAAAGCTGTGCGCGATGGAAAGCTCTGCTACTTCATTGACGACAGCGTCTATGACACGTTCTCCGGCATCATTTTTGACCATTGCCAATATCATCTCAAGGCGTTTAAAAAAGGCGCAACCGAAGTCTGCACGGTCTACGGGCAGACCTGTGATGGTCTGGACATCATCTCGCAATCCGAGCAGCTGCCTGACCTCCAAATCGATGATCTGGTCTATTCGGAAAAGATCGGCGCCTACAGCAATGCTTCTTCGACCTGGTTCAACGGATTTCCGCCTGCAACAGTCGTTCACATCAACCAGTAGAGGACCGCGCTCCGAAGACCTGGTTTTGGATGTCAATCGTCGCTGGCCCAACCAATTCTCCGTGCATGATCGGTTGTCTATGCATCGTGTTCATTTCCTGAAATAACTGTGTCATTTAACAGTTGCCGCCGATATGAGCTTTGGCATCCCTTCAGCCGGTGCTCTGCGGAATTCTCGTCATCAGCACCAAACGATGACATTGACCCATTGCAGTGCACGATAACAAAACTTGCGGGGAAGACGCCGATGATTCGGAGGTGCCGTCTGTGATGTCGATCGGATTTTTCTTTGCGGGAAAGATCGTCGCACTCTCACTTCGTAAGTGTCCTGTCAAGCCATTGCGCGATTTGCTGGGCAGGAGAGTCGAGAATTTGAGAAGCGCGGACATCAGGAGGTACTAGCCGCCTGCCGCACAGCCCTCCATTGGTCGGGGAGCAGTTCGGCGAGTCGGCTCTGAGGATGAGTGCTCAGGCGTTCGAAGATGTCGCGCAGATAGGCAAACGGATCGATGTCGAGCCTCTTGCAGGTGGTGATGAAGCTGGTTAGGACAGCCGCTGTCCGCCCGCCATTGTCGCTTCCAAAGAACATCCAGTTCCTCCGGCCTACTGCGACCCCAAGCAGGCTGCGCTCGGCGCCGTTATTGTCAATTTCCAAATCGCCGTCCTCGGCGTAACGGGTCAAGGCTTCCCAGTTCGACAACGCGTAGCCAATGGCTTGCCCTTCCGGGCTCTTTGGCAATACCTTGGGCTGCTCTCGCCCCAGATATACCTTGATGTCGTCCAGGATGGGTACTGACTTGGCCTGACGCAGTGCCCGCCGTCCCTCCCTGTCTATCTTCAGGTCGCGGGCTTCCCGCTCCGTCCCGAAGCCCATCAATCCAGCTCTGGTCCAGGTACAAGGCCCAATCACATTGAACCCCTTACCCACGAATGCACTTCCTTCACCTCAAACCGCACCGACCAATAGTACATCGCAAACTCCAGCCCGAGGTTCCAAACGCCGGAACACACACGCGGGTTCAAAGGACAGATCTGCCCGGCCACCAGGACAATAGCTAACGACAGCGTCCCCCCTTTTCAACACCATTCGGCGGGAACTTTATTCCCTTCGGAGCGTACCTGAATGGTGAAAACCGGATTGATCCCGATAATCCGCCTAGTATTTATCGACGAATCCGCGGGGGCAATCCGTAGTTCTGGCCGGGCGACGGCGCACTCGGAAAGCACTCGCGATTCTGGGACACAGGGTTCAGCCTCGGTTCCGACTTCGGCCTCTCGGATGCGTTGGAGAGCCAGGGTGGCAAAAGGCAAATTCTGCGTATGTAGACGACCGAAGCAGACCTCCACACAACCCAAACGGAATTGTGCCCGAAAAACGTTAGTGCTTTATCGGAAGCGCGCATCCACGAATGAAGTGTACCTGAACACGGTGGTCCGGCGCGCTTTCGATAAAGCCGTTTGAAGGAAGCCTTTTTTGGCAGGGCAATTGCTTATTGGGTATTGAATCGGAATCGTGTTACGTATTGGGGCAATGTTGCTACACGACTGTAGATCGGCGACATCGCAGTTGCCCTGCCAAATAGTATCACGCGAAGCGTCCGCCGCCCCAGCGGCTTCGTTAAACGCCCTTCCATGAAAGTGAGCGTGGTGATCGGTGGATCGCTAAACCGGATTTCTCACCACGCTCTGCCGTTTTTTGCCAGGCCGCCCTCCGTGGTGAGAGATTCGGGCTAAAGGCACGTGAACGTATCGTCGGCCTGCCGGGGAAGTGACCGAAGGGCTCGAGGCGGGGTCGTGGAGGTAAATCCCTGGATTGCCCAAGGATCCATCCTTGCAGTTTCCAATGGCAAGCGTCCTCCCTGTCGTGCTGAGCGTTCATAGCCGAAAACGGCTATCCGTGATGTCAGGACGTGAGCGCGAGGCTGGCGCAATCGAACCGTTGAAAGCAAAGGGCCTACGCCACGACGTTCGCGAGAGCGCCCGCTCACTGTCATGCTGAGTCCGTCAGTTGACGGACGAAGCATCTCGCCCTGCTGTTTGTCGGCGGAAAAGTCCAGAGCGAGATTCTTCGCTCCGCTCCGCTGCGCTCAGAATGACAGCAGGGCAGACGAGTGCACGGATGTCACGCTGAGCAGCGCAACCGATCCATTGTTGCGACGCAACGTTCTGCGGATAAAATTCGCCGTAGGCTCTGCCGGCGAAGAATCTCCCCACGCCTGTCGTTCTGAGTCCGTCGGCTGACGGGCGAAGAATCTCTGCAGTTGTCTTTTGCGCTTGGCTGGGATGGGCTATTGATGTAGCGTACTATTAAGCGGGCGAACCGTAAAGTGTGCCAACATGCCACACTCATGCGCACGCCTGCATATCCCTGGCATTCTTCTAACCCCTTGAAAAAACACGGGAATAGGATGTCGCTGGCGCAGACCACCTCAAGAAAGTGAGACGCGCGGGGCAAATGGAAATCCCGTCCACATACGCTCGGCCCATGGGATTAGATGGGAACCCTGCCCCTCAATTTCCGCCTCACCCGCTCGGATCCGACCCCTTCAGGGTCGGGTCGGGTGGGGTCGCCAGTTTCCGGGGGCGTTGCCCCCGGCTACTTTATCCATCCCCTTCGGGGATTCGCTTCCCAGCGCTCTACATTCCGGGTATGTGTTCTGCGAGCGACGCGGCTTGTGCTGTAGCGTCTTTGGGGTTCGGCATATTTGCGAACCCGCCGATATAGCGGCCCTTCCGGAAGATGCACATCCCGCCCAGGTATTGGTCATCGGCCTGGAAGGCTTCGTCCGCAACCTGCGCCGGCGCGGCTTCTCCGAATCGTTGTCGCAACTTGCTCAAGACGGCTGCCGCAGACTCCGGCGATGCTTCAATTACTACGAACGCCTGCCCCAGCTCATAGTGTGCTACGAAGCCGCGCTTCAGCAGGCGCAATCCCAAAACACTTTCCGGAATCAAGCGCACGGAGGCCAGCTTCTCGGTGGGAAACCAGGAGAGCGCCGCCGGGGGCAGCGAGCGGCCCGGTATACGTTTCTCGGCTTCCCTCACAAACGCCCGGAGCGCCGCCATCTGGCCTTTTTCGGGGTTGGCAGCCAGCTGCACGTAATACTTGTCCTTGCAGAAGAGCGCCCGCCGCGGCATGATTTGGCCACCCATGCCGACCTTCTCGATCGGCAAGTGGGGATCGAGATTCGCCGTAAAGACTCCGTAAGCGGAGTCAGCGTCGGTCATCTCGAAGACATCGACGAGGATGGATTCGCCCCCGGATTGGCAGGTCACCCCCTGCATTTGAACGAAGCCGTAGAGAAGATAACCTTCGGCGTTCCCATCGATGTACTCGAACAGGTTGTCGGCAGTGAAGCGGCGCGCGCCGCCTTGCTGTTCCCATCCCGCCACCAGGTGGCAGTCCGCCACCTCCGCCGCAGGCGCGGCGGAGGCGGCCGCCAGCATTATTAGAACCAATCTTAAAGACTTCACGCGAACAACTCCTGCGCGCGCGCCAGCCGGCTCGAAACCTTCACCCCAAATGGACAGGCCACGGTGCAGCTTACACAATCCTGGCAGCGCACGGAGGTGACTTCAGCGGGCAAGGCCAGGAAATGCTCGCGCCCCAGTGAGAATTGCCCATAACCCTCGGCGTAGGTGAGATAACGCAGCAGGTTGGCCACCGGCAGGCCCTTTGTGCAAGTTCCCTCGCATTCATTGCACATTCGGCAATAGAGGGGGCCGATCTGCTCGAGTTGCTCCGCCAGCAGTTTCTCCTCGGCCTGAGAGTAAGGCTCCGCCATGGCCCTCAGGTTTTCCTCGAGCTGATCCATGTCGGTCATGCTCGGGATGGTCGTGTCTACCTTCGGATTCTTCAGCACCCACTTCAGCGCGGCGAGCATGGCCCCTTCCCTCTTGAACTTCGGATACAACGGCTCCTCAGGTTTCACTCTGCGGAAGCCGCCCGCCATCACCTTCATCGCGACCACGCCCAGGCCGGCATTGCCGGCCTGCTCAATCAACGCCTCCATGCGTTTGTCCATGGTGAAGTTGTACGTGGTCAGGACAACATCCAAGGCGCCTTTCTTGACCAGGAATGGAATCATGTCCTTCGCGTTGTGCGTGCTGAGGCCGGCAAAGCGGATTTTTCCCTGCTGCTTGGCAATCTGCTGGGCCTCGAACAATTCATCCGGAACATCCGATGTCCTGTCCCTGCCATGCAGATACCAGATGTCGAGGAAGTCGGTGCCCAGCTCGCGCAAGCTGGTGTCAAGGTCACTCAAGAGGCTATCCTTGGTGCGTCCCCCGGACTTGCTGGAGAGGACGAGGTCCTTGCGTTTCTTCTTGAGCGCAGCGCCGACCATCCGTTCGTTGTTACCATGCTGATAGCCACGCGCCGTATCGAAATAATTGATGCCGATATCCGATGCGCGCTCGATGACGCTGGCGTCGGACGTAACCATGCACCCAAACCCCACCGCAGTGACTTTCAGGGCTGTTTTCCCGATGGTGCGATAAGTCAGTTTCGGTGTGGACGCGAGCGACGGTGGCGGCGACGATTGGACCGTTGCTTTGCCAAAGCCAGCGGTGGAAGCCAGCCCGGCGACGGGGAGTGCCAATCCCGCATAGAGAAAGTCACGGCGCGAAGAATTCGATTTCATAAAGACGCCTCCTTGTAGAATAGACAATGCACAAATCAAGATCCCCTATCTTAGACGTTCAGACGAGTTGAGGCCACTTTTTGTTACCAGGCATTGTGTTTCGCGCGTAGGAGAGGAAGTGTTCAAGCCTTTTTGCCGACCAGGATTTGCCCGACAGCGTGAGACCGGTGGCGTCGGTCTCGGTTTGGCGATCGTGAGAACCTGCGTGGAAGCCTGCGGTGGCACCGTCAAATGCCGCAACCGTTCGCCCAAAGGCCTCGAGGCTGAAATCCGGCTGCCGGCGGCGAGACGGTGAGACGCGTGGGCCGACAACGAATGATTTCCTACGCGGGAGGTGGTTGAAGTGTCAGGCGGCTTGGGTCTTAAGCCCACTTCGGCCTGCGTTTGTCCGTAGCGCACTCCACTAGGTACCAGTTCATCAGGCTTTGATACGGAATCCCCCGCTCTTCTGCCATCGCCTTGAAATAAGCAATGGCTGTTTCGTCGACGCGGATGGTAATCTGCTTCTTCATCCGCCGGGCGTAGGGATTTCTGACGGATTTTGAGAAATCATAGCTCTTACGCATTTTTGCATCCCTCATACTGGGTCCGTTCCGAACGGTTGGCTTTGCGGGCTGAGATGATCCTGATCGTATCGGCATGACGGTAGCAGTGACACACGATCAGAAGCCGCAGCCGGGCACTCATTCCCATGAGGATGAAACGATCCTCTTGGTCCGAGTGATCCGGGTCAGCGATGAGGCGGCCACACTCGTCCGCGAAGGCCGATTCGGCTTCCTCAAATGAAACACCATGCTTGCGCTGGTTCGAGGCGTCTTTTGTCTCGTCCCACTCGAATCTTAACCCGTTCACGATGACCATTATAGCATAACTACTTTGTACGTACGGTTCGGGCCTCCCCCCTTCCCCGGCGAGAAGATACCCTGATCGGCCGGGAGGACCCGATAGCGGCCTTCGGTTTGAGTGCGATGCTCAAGGGATCACCATGGGCTCGGCATCCGCCAAGCGGCGAATTGTGCCAAAGCCGTGTGACTCCTCATCCCATTTCACGCCGTGGACGGGCACGGTCACCTTGGGGCAAATGGCAGCGGCGAAGGCGCGCAAATCGGTCGGCGAGGCGTGACCACTCGTGTGGATATAGGCAATCTCGGCGCCGCCCGTTCGGCACCATTCCAGTACCTCTGCGATGTCCGGTTCCGACAGGCAGCCGCGCCACATCGAGAAGTTGAAGGCATCGTCGGCGGTGGGCACAACGCAGGCACGCTGGTAATCGGCGATCAAGCCACGACGCACCATGGCGACATGGCGGCCCCCGACGAGTTGCTTGGCGGAGATGCCATGGGGGACCATCCTCTCGATGAAATCTTCCCGGCCCAGCCGTCGGTAGTAGTTGCCGAGTCCCTTCGTCACGACGACCTTCAGGTTTGGGAAGCCCGCGCGCGGTACGCGGGTGCCCGCCGAGATCCGATCGAGAACATCGGCGGTGTAGAGGTCGATCACGAGCGTCCGGCCGGTGCGCTTCGCGGCTCGGTAGAGGGTCACGGTGCGGTCAATGTTCTGGGCTGACCACGCCACGAAGACGCGGCCCTTCGTGCGTTTGAACAATTCGACGAAGTCACGCTCCAGCTCATCCTCAGTCGTGACGGGCTTGTCCGAACCGAGATTTGTGCCCTCGGTTACCAGCACGTCGATGTCGGGCGGCGGGCTTGCCATCATCCGGTCGATGAGTACGGACTTGCGCCCGTGACGGCGGAAGTCGCCGGTGTAGAGGATTCGTTTCCTCGCGCCCTCGACCAACAGCATGTAGGCGTCGAAGGCAGAGTGGTCTGTCAGAATCGGCGTAACGGTGAACGGCCCGATCGCGAACGGTCCCGAGCGGCTGTTCCATGTCTGGAAGGTCCGGGTAAGCGGATGGCGCGTTACATCCCCGGTCACCGCGATCAGCTTGGCCGAGCCCGAACCCGTCCATATCGGCCAGTCTGCCGGCAGTTCCTCCACCAGCCCCCAATGGTCCTGATGGGGATGGCTGATCAGGACCGTCGCCGGCCGGCTCCGGTCGAGCGACGCGGGTAGTAGGCCGGTGGCACCATCCGGCGCGTCAAGCGGCCGTCCAGCGTCGAGGATGACGCGCTCGCCATCCGGATGCGCGATTTCGATGCAGCATCCACCTATCTGATGGGTGCCACGATGGACAGTTAGGGTTAGGGTCAAGCTGCAACTTTCAGATTAATATTTGCTAATTCCGGCAGTGAATTCGCTCGGACTTCCTTTTAACAACAGTCGGTCCCCGAAGTACTTCTCAAGGGGTTCCCTATGCTCTTTCCATTTCTTGCCGACCCTCTGATCCTGGTCGAAATCAAAAACTACGAGCCTGATGTCAGAATCGACATCCAGATACTCGGGGTTGTGCGCCACTTCAACTACCAGCGGATCGACGCGGGGGAGACCCAGATCCACCAAATTCTTGCAGACCCTACCGTAAGACCTCTTAAAGTCGGGAAGATGTTTATCTATGAAGTCTTTGTATCTTTTGGCCTGCTCAATTACCCTGGGTTCGTGTGTCTGTGACCGCAACTCCTTGTTTTCGAAACGCTTTGCTTCAAAAAAAACAGTACGGGGCTTGCCGTCCCTCTTCTGGATTGCTGCAAAGTCGATGCGGTCGGCTGCGCGTCTTCCCTCGACGCCGCTCTCCGCAGTATCTGCCTCGTCCTCCGATTCGGGTGATAGGGCGACTTCCACGTCGATGACGTTTCCATTGCACTTCAAGATCTTATGTAGGCCCGTTTTCTCACGCTGGGCATACCAGCCTGATGACTTCTTTAATGCTTCGACATCGAGTGCCTCGACAAAAATCTCGTTTATTAAATCCTTTATTGCAGGACTATCGCCGACCCATGAGACATACGGATGCTTCGCGCTCGGGCGGACAAGGTACTTGTAGTGGGTCTCGAGCACAAGCTGCTCTTTGTAAGATATTTTGAAAAGGCTGCACCCTTGAAAATAGATGTTGATATATTCGTCTCTTATCGCGACAAATAGATGGGGGTCCTTGATGATCTCCTCCCAGTGATTCCAACCCTTCAGTGCTTTCACAAAATTTTCGCTAATGCCTCTATTGAACATCGCATTCCTCCTTACTTACTGTGTGCGCCGGAATGGCTCCCAGCATCGACTGTGTGCTGTATCGTCGAGACGCCTCTCTTCGTTGAACCTCCGATCGAACTACACGCTGGCTCACACCGTCGATCGCCCAAATGCCTTCTGATTATACAATCAGGCGAGCCGTCATGGACCCTTCGGTTGCCTTTTTCCCGGGGCGTCGCGAAACTGGCTGCGAATGGGAAAAGCCGCCCCGAAGGGAAAAGTGGCTCCTCGCTCGTGCTGTCTCCCCTCTGTTGCTACCTCTCTCATCGCAGCTTCGACTCGAGAAGGGGATCTTGCCACGAAGATAAGGGCGGCGAAATCTACAGATAGGCCGAGCTTTCCCAGCGCGGCACCTGCTCTTTCAGCGCGCCTTCGACAATCGAGCCGAGTTCTTCCACCAAAGACTCGGTCTTGATCACATAACGGGAGGCCCCCAGATTCACGGCATCGATGGCCGTGGACATCGTGGGGACGGCAGTCATCAGGATGAACGGTGCCCGGCTCTTCGTGGCGCGTGCGAATTCGAGCAGATCCAGTCCCGTCACGTCCGGCATGCGGATTTCCGAGATGATAACGTCGTAGGGCTGTGACTCAATTTTCTTTTTGGCGGCTTGGCCGCTCGTGACCGTCTCCACCGTGTGGCCGCTCTTGGCGAAGGTACGTTCCAAAATCTGGCAAAGTGATTCTTCCTGGTCGATAATCAGCAATCTCGCCATGTAAGGTTCCTCATCTCAGCGGAACTTCCGTTTTGCCTTCCTGGTCAACTGGCAACATACACCTACCCGCGTCTCAAGGCAATGGCCCGGGCCTTCAGCTTTCGGTGCCGCCAGTGCCCACGGAAGGGGCCTGTTTTACCACTCCTGAGAATGCCACGGCCCGAAACGGCCTCTCTTTCGACCGATGCCTCCGACACTTTTCCTTCCCCTGCGTCTGTCGTCGCTGAGATCTGATCCGGTCGGCGGCTCGCCCGCCCCGCTGGAGAGGATAGGGCCGCAATCCTGCCCAGCATAGCTCCAAGCGGTCGCCTGGTCAGATGGCTCTCCGCCAGCAGCAGCGAGTAACACGGGAACTTTGGAGATCAATCTCGAGGGAGGCGGTGAAGGAGACCTGAAAAAGCCGGTTTTGTGCCTTACCCGTTGGCGATTGACCCCCCGGAGCGTCTTCATCGCATTCACAGGCGCATGAATATTGATGCCGACGGCGATCCAAAGATTCGCAGCTAGAGTTCAAAATGGAAATGCGGGATCAGGCTGCTTGGGCCTTAGAATCAGCAGGAAGATCGATCCTCATTTCGCATTCATCGCCGTAACTGCTCGTGATGCTGAAGCCGAGTTTCCGGAAAAGGCCGATAGCCCGATAGTTCGAAAGCTCCGTGGTGAGGAAAACCTTGGTGAGCCCCATCCCAAACGCCCAAGCCAAGGTCAACTCACTCAGCACTGTTCCCAGCCCTTCCTCGCGGTAGTCCTGTAGGACAAAAATCGTGAACTCGACCTCATCTTTGCGAATCGGGCAGAGGAGGGTGTGAGCCACAATCTTCTTGCCATCAAATGCGAGGAGTGCGTGAGAGCTAATCTGAAGCTGGTCCAACCAGCGGGCAATGCGCGGGACGTCCGGTGGAGGGAGTCCTTGTGCCACGCGCTTAGGTTCGAAGTTTGAGTACATTTGGACGAGCGTCCCAAAATCCTCGGAACTGTACACCCGCACCGTGAGTGTCCGTCCCTTTCGAGTTCGGACCTCTGAGGGCTTGAATAGAGCTTCCGGGGCGGTGGTCATAACTTGAATTCAAGTTTAGCACGCTGTCGGCCAAAAACCCTTGAATGAACTGCCATCCCCTGCCAACTGAAAGGAAAGACTGTCGTTAACCCAACCCCCACAGGCTGGGTTTTGAAGCGCACGAGCCGTCATGTCTTAATGGGGGGCCAAAGGGTTGCGGGAAAACTCGCATAATTCAAGGCGAATCCTGCGGTGAGCTTGGTAGTCTTTGATTTTTCTCTCCAGGAACTGGACGCATTACTCGTTCCCATTGAGCAGCTTGGGCCGGGCCTGTCTGATCCGTCCTCGCCCCGCAACTAACCCCTCACCCGGCCCGCGCCGGCTGGTGAAAGCGCCGTCGCGGTCCACCCTCCCCCCAGGGGAGAGGGCAACACCCGTTTGCGACGTACTCCGTTTCTGACATCACGGATAGCGGTTTTCGGCTATACACGCTCAGGATTAGGGGTAATGGTAGTGGGTCAGTTTGGAGTTGTAGCGGCGAGTTTACCTCGCCATGTGGCGGCGTAAAGCCGCCTCTACGTCAAACGGACCCATCACCGAGGTAATCCTTAGCTTGAGCCAATGCGCGTCACAATGCTAAGCTCGACTCCATGGGTGAAGTAACGGCCAATCAACCAGAAAGGGTCTCCGCGGTTGAACAATATCGCGCCTTGCTCGAGATATCCGAGTCCATTGCCACACACCGGGACCTGCCTGCGCTCTTCCATGCCATCGCCCAGCGCCTTCATCGGCTTGTCACTTTCGACTTTATCGGGCTGACACTCCCGGATGCGGATCGCAATACAGTGCGCCTCCACGTGCTGGAGAGCTCTCTTCCCACCGAGGTGAAGGAAGGCTTTGAATTCCCTATCGAGGAGGCTACCCAGGAAATAGTCTGGGAACAGCAGAAGGCGTTGGTGGTTAGCGACCTGGAATTCGAAACCCGTTTCCCGCGCAATGTGGAGTTGCTGCGCAAGGAAGGCATAAGCTCGTTCTGCCTGCTCCCTCTCACCACCGCCCAGCGGCGCGTGGGTGCGCTGGCCTTCGGGTCAGCAAAAAAGGGGACTCACTACGGAGCCGACCTCGAATTCCTGCAGCAGGTGGCGGCGCAAGTTGCGGTCGCCGTGGACAATGCTCTGAACTTCCAGGACGCCCAGGTCTATCAGGAACAGCTTTCTCGTGAACGTGACCGCTTGCGGTTGCTCCTCGAAGTAAACAACGCCCTGGTGTCAA
>Ga0208689_1000669_pt1 | contig 21754 bp, 18 predicted proteins | sample June2015DPH_8_15_FD_184700 | JGI IMG/M metagenome (GOLD analysis project Ga0208689, IMG submission 184700) | Peatland microbial communities from SPRUCE experiment site at the Marcell Experimental Forest, Minnesota, USA - June2015DPH_8_150... | ecosystem: Environmental > Terrestrial > Soil >... | reverse complement strand
GGGGGGGTACAAAACCCAAACCGCTAAAGCAGCGACCATTGACGATCAAATGATCGCTTTCAGAAACACCAAGCTCTTGCATTTCCTGAGACCTGACACCTAAGACCTGAGACCTTCTCTTACGCGCTAGCCGCATCCTGACCGCCCAGCGGCAGGAAGTACTGCGTGCCCTTGATCGGGGCGGAGACTTTTTTCAGCAACTCCTGCAGGTCTTCGTTGCGGTCGACGAAATCGATCTCGGAGGTGTTCACGATCAGCAGGTCGGACTGCGTGTAGTGAAAGAAAAAGTGTTCGTAGGCCTTCACGACTTCCATCAGGTAATCCTCGTTGATGGCCTTCTCGCCGGCCGCGTTCTTTTTCTTCAGCCGCTTCTTCAGCACTTCCGGCGTGGCCTGCAGATAGATGACGAGGTCAGGCGTGGGCAGTTGATCGCGGAAATAATTGAAGTAGCGATTGTAGGTATCGAGTTCCTGATCGTTGAGGTTGAGGCAGGCGAAGAGCTTGTCTTTTTCAAAGATGTAATCGGAGACGACGGTCTTATTCGAGCGCGGGCCCAGATCGAGCGCGCGCAGTTGCTCGAAGCGGCGGATCAGAAAGGCCAACTGTGCCTGGAAGGCCGCGCCGGGCTCGCCTTCGTAGAACGCTTTCAGAAATGGATTGTCTTCCGGCTCGATGACGCGCTGGGCGGCCAAGCGCTCTCCGAGAACCCGCGCCAGTGTGCTTTTCCCAACTCGTATGGGACCTTCGACCGCGATGTAACGGGGAAGTTCGAAAAGCTTGGCCATGGATTGTCGTGGAGAACTGGAAAGCAGAATATATTGCTTCGCGTCGCGATGCAATGTGGGAAAAGTTAACAGGGAGAGTCGTCGATCGTTCGTCGTTGGTCGTTCGGGGCTCGTCGTTTACTCCTCGCTGTTCGCCGGTTCTCGCGGGGGAGCAACTTCTGTCGATTAGCACACGAGCGTCCTTGCCAACGACCAACGACTGACGACCAACGACTTGTAACCAACGACCAGCTAGAATCTCTCCATGCTTCCTGCTCTCATTGGACTGACGGCCGCTGCGGCTGCTTCGGCGGCGGGGTATCAATCCATGGCGCCGAACGGGCAGTGGTATGGACGGACGTTTGCTCGGGGGATGCGGGGGAGCAAGCAGATCGCGCTTACCTACGATGATGGGCCGAATGATCCGCACACGCTGAAGTTACTTGATGTGCTGGCAAAGCACGATGTGCGCGCCACGTTTTTCATGATCGGCCGCTACGTGCAGCAGCGCCCCGATATTGCGCGCGCGGTGGCGCAGGCGGGACACGTCGTCGGCAATCACACGTTCACGCATGCGCTGCTGATTTTTCAGTCGGCGGCGCAGACGCGCACCCAACTGGTCGACTGCCGTAAGGCTTTGCAGGACGCAATCGGCGAGCATTCGAATTTGTTTCGTCCACCATTTGGGGGAAGACGACCGGCAACGATCAGGATCGCGCGTGAACTCGGACTACAGACGGTGATGTGGAACGTGACCGGCTATGACTGGAATGCTCCGCCCGCCGCGGTGATCGAGAAGAAAGTCGTCCGGCAGATGCACGGCGGCGACGTGGTCCTGCTGCACGATGGCGGAAATCGCGCCCTGGGTGCGGACCGCGCGCAGACGGTGATAGCGACGGAAAATCTGATCCGGCGGTACAAGGATTTGGGGTATGAGTTTGTGACCGTGGAAACAGCCATCAGCCATCAGCCGTCAGCCGTCAGCTTATAAGCTCTGCGGAGCTTCGCTCCGCTGGACAGGTCCTGAGCGCAGTCGAAGTTGGGCGGCTGTCCCTACGCGGGCGTTGCCGAGAGCTGACGGCTGAGAGCTGACAGCTTGTTCTACGCGTGCACCATTGCGAACGCCTGCTTGGCGGCGGCGATCGTCTGCTGCACGTCGCGTTCGGTGTGGGCTGCGCTCAGGAATGCCGCTTCGAACTGCGAAGGCGGCAGATAGATTCCGTTCTCCAGCATCGCGCGGAAGAAGCGCCCGAAGGCTTCGGTGTCGGACTTTGCGGCGGAAGTCCAGTCGGTGACTGGGCCCGGCGCGAAGAACCAGGTAAACATCGAGCCGACGCGGTTGTGGCACATGGTCACGCCGGCGTCTTTGGCTGCGGCCGCTACTCCGGCGACCACTTCGGCGGCGAGCTTGTCGAGCTTAGAGTAAACGTCCTTGTGCTCGCGCAGGTAACGCAACGTGGCATAACCGGCGGCCATCGCCAGCGGGTTTCCTGAGAGCGTTCCGGCCTGGTACACCGGGCCGAGCGGAGCAACCAGATCCATGATTTCGCTCGCCCCGCCGTAGGCGCCCACGGGCAAACCTCCGCCGATGATTTTGCCCATGGTGGTGAGATCGGGCTGGATGGCGTAGAGTTCCTGTGCGCCGCCATAGGCCAGGCGAAATCCGGTCATGACCTCGTCGAAAATCAGCAGCGCTTTATCGCGCGCGGTAATGGCGCGCAGAGCTTCGAGGTATCCGCGCGCGGGAGGCACGCATCCCATGTTGCCCACGACCGGCTCCACGATGACGCAGGCAATCTGGTGCTTGAATTTGTTGAAAGCTTGCTCGATCGCACCGGTGTCGTTGTACGGGAGCGCGAGCGTGAACTGCGTGAATTCTTCCGGAACGCCCGCCGAGCCCGGAATGCCCAGGGTGGCAACGCCCGATCCGGCTTTCACCAGGAGCGCATCGGCGTGTCCGTGATAGCAGCCCTCGAACTTCACAATGTATTTGCGCTTCGTATACGCGCGCGCCAGGCGGATGGCCGACATGGTCGCTTCGGTGCCCGAACTGACGAAGCGAACTTTTTGCATGTGCGGAAAAGCGGAAATCACCAGCTCGGCGAGATCCGCTTCGGCGGGAGTGGACGCCCCGAAGCTGGTGCCATTACGCGCCGCCGCGATCACGGCGTCGATGACGGTGGGTGCTGCGTGACCGAGGATGAGCGGACCCCAGGAGCCGATGTAGTCCACATACTCGTTGCCGTCCGCATCCCAAATGTGCGAACCCTCGCCGCGGACGATGTATAGCGGGTCGCCGCCCACGGCACGGGACGCGCGCACGGGGGAGTTCACGCCTCCGGGAATCAACTGTTCGGCGCGTTTCTGCAGTTTGCGGGATTGCTCTGTTTTGCGGGCCATCATTCCTCCACAGCAGCGGTAGCTTAAGTCCGGGGAGCCTCGGATACTCCGATCAATATAACAGCGGCGCGTGGGAGGGCCGCAGCGCAATCGATCGCACCGACTTGTGATCCCGGGCACAGGGAGTTCCGAGGCCGAAGTACAGATAGGTGGCGCCGCGTTCGCCTCACCAAATATGGTAATAACCTTCGCGGCGACCGAGTTCGACTTTAAGGCCGAACAGTTTGCCCAAGCTTTCGGCTTGCAGGACTTCTTCCTTGCGTCCGTCGGCCACGATCCGGCCGTTCGACATGAGCACTACTCGTTCGATTTCGGGAACGATGTCGGGGAGTTCATGAGTGACGAGAATGATTCCAATTCCCGAGTTGGCCAGGGAGCGCATCGTTTCTCGGAGGCCGTGCTGCGCCGAAATGTCCAAAGAATTGCAGGGTTCGTCGAACAGCAGCGCGGGCGGCTTATGGACCAGCGCCCGGGCGATCAAGACGCGCTTGGCTTCCCCTGACGACATTTCCTGCACTGCACGCTCCGCCAGATGCGAGACGCCGAGCTGGGACAGCGCGGCCTCGGCCAGTTCTCTGTGCTTGGGATCGACGGTGTGGTTCGGGAAGATGCGCGTGCTGCTGAAGAAGCCGGACAGCACTACGTCCAAGCCGCTGGCGTCACCGGTGCACGAAGACATCAGGTCGTTGGACACGATGCCCAGCAGGGAGCGCAGTTCAAAGACGTTCCAGCTCTTCTGGCCGAGAATGGTCATGCTCGACTCTTCGCGGACCATCGGATAACACTCGCGGGTGATGGTTTTGATCAGGGTGGATTTGCCGCAACCGTTCGGCCCCAGCACCGCTACATGTTCGTCCACACGTACGCGAAGACTGAAGTCGTCGAGGACGATCTTTTCTCCCCGCATCACGCGGATGTTCCGCAGATCGAGTAAAGGGGCTTGGCTTTCCACGCTCGTGTGATTCCACGTTACAGTATCGCAAGTATTCGCGCTGCCGAGCGGATCATTGCGCGCTGTGGCGCTTTGGCGCCGCATCAAATTCATCGGACTTTCACGAAACCGCAATATTCCTGCAACGTCTTGCGGCTATCTTAACGACAGTTGCCCTTCTAACCGGGAGGGTTTATCAGGACGGCCTTGGGGGGCTCCGGGCTGTCCTTTTTAGTTCTTGGAAGGCTCTTCGGCACCGCTCATGCCGAGGTCGCAAACGGAATTGATCTGCTGTGGCGGCCGTGGCAGGTTCATGCGGAAAATTGGGAATACGAGCTGCGTCGTGGCGTCGTACCGAAAAAATCCGGCGGCGTCCGCCTGTTGGCGTACACGAACTACGCCAATATGGGCATCTACCGCGAGGCGGTTGCTCAGCTTAAGGAAGGCTTGGTCCTAGTCCCAGAAATCACTAACCACCCCCTGGCACATCACTCGCAAATATGGGTTCGGCGTCAACCTGGAACAGAATCTCATCCGGAACGTCACGGCATATGCCCGCTGGGGATGGACAACGGAAAAACCGAGTCATTTGCCTACACCGAGATTGATTCGACGTTCAACCAGGGCGTAGGGGTGAATGGCGCGCAATGGCATCGCAAGCAAGACCGTGCCGGCATTGCCTTCGTGTCGAACGGCATCAAGAAGGATCACCAGATCTATCTGGCAGATGGCGGGCTACGGTTTCCTACTGGGCGATGGAAGGCTGAACTACGGGCGGGAGAACATCGTCGAATCGTATTACACGGCACACGTTTGGCGCGGAATCTATGTTGCTCCCGGAGTGCAGCACATGAACAACCCCGGCTACAACCGCGGCCGGGGGCCGGTGCTGGTGCCGAGCCTGCGGGCTCATGTGGAATTCTAGCGGCATCCGTTCGGCAATGTTAGCACTGCTTTTCGTCTACCAAGTGAGCCTTGATTGTCCGGCCGTGTGGTGTTCTGAGCGTGAGGTTCTTGCCCTTGAGCACGAACTCGACATCTTTGTCCTTCGCAGAAAACACATCATCAATCTCATCGAGAACGGGTGTTTCGTACTCGCTACAGTACGTTCGGTCGGAAGCTCGAACCGCAAAATAAAGCAGGTAGTAGTGGATTCGTGGATAGCGACTGAAGAAGTACGGATTACGCAGGACCTTTCGAACGCTGAGAACTTTGCCGATCTGCTGACCTTCACTTGACGAACTGGGCGGAGGCGCTGAACCGTTTGCGTACATGGTCGCCGCGAGAAAAGCGGTTGCGAGCAGGACCAGAGGTAACACGCTGCGTCGCAATTCCCTGTGTGCCATACCCGACCCTTTCGCGTCTTGCCGTACTAGAGCTGATCCCGATGTTGCTCCAAGACGATACGCACCAATTGACTGCGCGTCCGGACGCCAGTCTTGGAGAAGAGCTGCTGAAGTGTGGCTTTGACCGAGCTCTCGGACACTCCGATTCGCGCCGCAATTTCTTTATTCGCAAGACCCTCGAACACGCAAGAGAGCACCTGTTGTTCTCGCTCGGTGAAGGGCTTAGTTCGATTTTCCTGCGGGGTTGTGACCTCAGCCCTGAGGGCGGTCCGCAGTTGCTCCTGGTTCAGCCACACCTTGCCAGCCATCACGTCGCGAATTGCCTGTGCTAGCAATGCGGCAGAATCGTGTTTTCGAAAAACTCCAGAAATCCCAGAGCGGATCAGCTCCGCAGCCACCCCTGGATCCACCCCTGCAGTCACAACGAGAACTTTTCCCTGAAATCCCTGTTCCTTTGCCAGCCGCAGAAACTGCCGGCCATCGCTCTCGCCAAGATCGAAATCAAGGAGTACGACGTCGATCGCCTTTCGTCGCAGAATCTGCAGAGCCTCTCCAATTGTGCCGCAGTGAGCGGCAACCTCGAACCCGGGCTCCGCAGCGAGGAGCCGACTTGCACTCTCTCGAAACAAGGTGTGATCGTCTAACAACAAAATGTGAACTGTGCTCGCCGCAGTTTCAGGCATTTACGACCTCCTCTGCTGCGGTACGCAAAGGCAAGATCACAGCGAAGCAGCAACCTTCCGATCTCGGCTCGTAGCCAAGCTCGCCACCGAAGCTGCGCATAATCGCCCTAGAAACGTAGAGCCCGAGACCGCTGGACTCGGCGCCACGTTGGAACGGTCGGAAGAGGTTTTCCGGCGAAGCGACGCCAGTTCCCGTATCTACGAATCGAATTGTGACAGTCCCCTCCTCCTCTCGCGCCGCAATTCGAAGTCGCTTCGTCCCGCTAGAGGCCATGGCCCGGCGACTATTCTTGGCCAAGTTTAAGAAAACCTGAATGAGCCCGTAACGATCAGCCCAAACCAAAGGCAATGATCCTTGAATATCCCAATGCACTTCGATATCGGACTCGTGATAGGCGGTTTCGATCAGGATTCGCAATTCGTCGAGCACGGAGGTGAGTTCGACCACTTCCCCATTCTGCGCCGAACCGGAACCCAGTTCCAGCGCTGATACTCTTTCCAGGCTCTGGATCAAGCTCCCCAAAGCTTTAAAGTCCTCGTTCGACTCAAGCTCCTTAACTCGAGAGAGGTTCTTATGCACGACAAGCACTGCACCGCAGAGGTTCCGAATTTCATGGGCCACGGCACCCATCAGAATTCTCGTGTTCTTCAATAGATAGTCTAGACTGAGATCCTCGCGATTCCGCAGATCCTCAGAAAGGTCCACAATGATGGCCGCCAAGCGCGGGCCCGATATGGTGCTGTAGGTAGAAAACCAAACACCGGCCAGAAAGACTTCTCCGTCGCTCCTTTGACCCGTGCATTGCAGAGTGGTCCGAAATACTCGTGGCTGTTGAGTCTTGAGGATCGTTTGCAAAGCTGGGATATAAGAATTGATTCCCTCGCCTTGCAAGACTCTCCCTTCAGGAGCGAGCAAGTGTTGAGCTGCTTCATTTGCTAATAGAATATTGCCGCCCGAATCAATTGTGACGATCGCAGCTGGACTGCTTTCCACGAGGGAACGCAACTGCTCCTCGGCGTCCTCGCGTAGCTTGATCTGCCCTTCGAGTTCTTCGACGTGCGTCATCGCAATTCGGCGATTGCGGATGAGCTCCGAAATGAACAGTCCCGTACCGACAAATCCTGCTGAGCTAAACAGCAAGCGAAGCACCGCTTCATTTTCTGGCAAATTGCTGAACGCTTCCTGAAGAATTGCGCAAACCAGTGCAACCCCTACAATCTGAGTCCTTGACAGGAACCCACCGAGAATCATGATGGGAAATAGGTAAAGGAATCCCAGGGAGATGTAGGGTTTCGTCGCCCAGTCGACCACCGCGATGGCTGATATCAAGAGACCGGCAACAACGATCAGTCGGGTGCGGTTGGCCGGTGCGTAGATGGACAGTGGGTCTCTCATGGCTACTGTAATGGTGCGCTATCTTCGCGTTCCAGAAAACTGGCTTGTCGAGAACTACCCAAAAGATAGGCTCCCGGCTCACCAAAAGATAGTGTATGCAAAACGGTCCGGGGGGAAGCGTGTCCTATCCAATCGTGCCCTGACCAAAAGGATACTTTGCTCACATCAAGAAATGACATACAACCGAATCCAGAGGCTAGCTTGATGTTTTCGAGGGGATTGGTTGTTTGTTTGTTGGCCATTGGTGTCGCAACGTGCATTTCAAGGTGCTACGCAGCACCGCAGAGCAACCAGTCGGGATCCACTGAATCAAACCCGCAACGGGGCAATACCCAGAACCCATCCGGTGATGCGACTTCGCGCGAGCTGCCAGACCACGCTCACAATCGCAAGGACATGGGCTCGACCGATGTTCCGCTAGACAGTTGGATATATCCGGCTCTGGATCGCCTCGCCGCATTGGGTTACGCGGAGAGGGGATTCGAGGGTATGCGTCCGTGGACTCGCATGGAATGCGCACGAATGATCGATAAAGCCAAAGAGGCTCTGAGAGTATTTCATCCTCTGAGTGAAGACGCAGAGGATCTGCTGAACCACCTCGAAGAGGAATTTTCCTTCGAAATAGGGTTGCGAGATGGCCGGCGCAACTTAAGCGCAAGCATCGAGTCAGCTTACGCCAGGGCTGTATCTATCAGTGGCCCAGCCTTGACCAACAGTTACCATTTCGGCCAAACGGTTTCTTATGACTTTGGCCGCCCATTCGAACGAGGGACTAACGGACAGGCCGGCAGCGCCTTTCGAGCTGAAGCCGGGCCCTTCGCGCTTTACGTCCGCGCCGAATATCAGCACGCGCCTTCTGCTTCTGCTCCTTCGGAGGCCGTCCTCAATGTGATCGCGCTTAAAGATGATGTGCCCGTCCCCCCCGATGTCGGCGTCAGCGGAATCAACCGGCCGCGATTATTGGATGCCTATATCGTCATGAACTTGAGCTCGGTGAAGTTGAGCAACTGGCAGCTCTCGGTGGGCAGGCAGAGTCATTCCTGGGGCCCCGGTCCAGGCGGCTCTTTTTTGCTGAGTGACAATGCCGAGCCTATTGACATGGTCGAGGTCGTCAACCCGGAGCCCATCCGTCTGCCGCTCTTTTTGAAGTTCCTGGGTCCGGTGCGCATCGATCAATTCCTGGGAAGGCTCGAAAACCGCACGGATCATGCGAACCCCTGGGTTTACGGCCAAAAAATCACCTTCAGGCCTTTGCCTTGCCTGGAAATTGGATACGGGCGCATAACTACAATTGGAGGCCGGGGAGCACAGCCATTCACTTTGGGCAATTTCGTTCTCAGCATGTTTGGCCAAGTGAGTCATAACCCGTTGTATCCGGGGGTTCCGGGGGACAACGACAATGAGATGGATTGGACGTTTTATGTCCCGAAGGTGCGAAACTATATTGTTCTCTACGGCGAAGTGTATGCCGAGGACGACTTCATCGCGTGGAAGTCGCCCTCGAGGTATCCGTATCGGCCGGGGATCTACATTACGCGCATTCCCGGAATCCCCAAACTCGATCTTCATGTTGAAGCCGCGAACACGCAGACTCCTGGATGGATTGGTGGGAACGGCAAGGGCAATCAGGGGCAATTTATCTATTTTAACAGCAGCTACCACGAAGCGGACACCAACAATGGCTTTCTAATGGGCAACACGGTTGGCCGAATGGGCCAGACGATTCAAGGCTGGCTAACCTATTGGGCTTCGCCCAGAAATACTTTCCAACTCATGTACAAGAACAATTTTGTCGATCCCGCTTTCATTCCGGGAGGAGGGTCCTGGCAGGATTACTCTCTGCGAAATGAGTTTTACCATCGATCGGGATTTTATGTGAAGAGCCAGCTGCAGTATGAGCACATCTCGCACTATCCATTGCTTTCTAACGGACGGCAGCAAAATGTGACAGCAGTTGTTGAATTGGGCTTTATGCCCAACCACCAAAAATAACAATAACAGCGTGCCCTCGTGAAATACGCACTTGCCTGGCGAATCTAGGGATTCCGAGTTTTTGACGTGTCGCGCCAAAGCGAAACTTGTCAAGAACTAGCCAAAAGATAGCCCTCCGGCTCACCGAAAGATAGTGTTGGAGCCTCAAAGATAGGATTCCCCTTCGCGCACAGTGGCTTGCACAATAATCACTGCCGCATCCAGTACAGCATCTTTACAGGTCTGAGAGGGTTGCCGAGTCGGCACAATCGACTCTGCAAGGACTACAACCCCTACCCCGAAGAAGTCCGGGCCGCCGGGGCGTGTCGTACCCACGTTCTGGTCGTGTGCGGAGTCTAGCGAAGAGGTCCGGGGTGGAAGCACGAGAGTGTAGCCTTCCCCGTCACTCCAGATCTCTTCCTGAGTGTTGCTGAAAAACTAAATGACCTTTCATGATCCAACATCCTTGGTAGCACAAGGGACACTCCTGACTGCTAAAGCCTATTCATCCGCCTTCCTTAAGCACGACCCGTGCACGGCCAGATCAGCCACGGTGGTGAGGATGGCTCCCGCAAAGCTGGCCAGCTTGCGATCGGTCAAGCTTCTTTCCCTGGCGCTGTTGATCGTGGGCTCTCTCGCAGAAAGCGCACACGCCCAGCAGCAGAGCTTCACGTGGCAGCAGATTCGAGACAAGTTCGAAACCGCAAATCCGACGCTGCTGGCACACAAGCTGAGTATCGACGAATCAAAGGCGCAGGAGAATACCGCGTACCTTCGCCCTAACCCCGATTTCACTCTGGCGACGGATGGGACTCAAATCTCTCGTTACAAAGGAGTGTGGCAGCCGTTCGTCGGCACTCAGTTTGTAGGCAACTTTAGCTATCTGCACGAACGGCAGCACAAGCGGGAGTTACGCCTGGAGAGTGCGAAAAAGGGGACCCTGATTGCCGAGTCGAGCCATGCCGACTTGGAAAGAACTATGCTCTTCAACTTACGCAGCGCATTTGTGTCAACGCTGCAGGCGAAAACGGTGCTCCAGTTGGCAAGAGACAACCTTGCCTACTACGACCACGTGCTCGATATCAGCAGAAATCGCTTCAACGCTGGCGACATTGCGCAGATTGATCTCGACCGCCTGGAACTGCAGCGGGTCCAGTATGAATCGGATTTGCAAGCTGCCGAGGAGAACCTGGAAACCGCAAAAATCCAACTGCTCACGCTGCTGAATTCCCGAACTCCGGTAGATCAGTTGGACGTGACCGGGCCGTTCGATTTCAATGACCAACTCCTGCCGCGGGACGAGTTCCGGAAGATTGCTCTGAACACGCGGCCCGACTTGAAGGCCGCCGTCGAAGCCGTGGACAAAGCCCAAACCGACCACAAGCTGGCGGTTGCGAACGGCTCAACCGATCCAACCTTCAGCGCGTGGTATTCGTACAACCCCTCGTTCAACAACCCGTTTGCCCACCAAACGCTGGGTGCCAGTATCGCCATCCCTCTCCGCATCTTCGACCGCAACCAGGGGGAGAAGCTGCGCACGCAACTCGATATCAGGCGCAATGAAAGATTGCGCGACGCCGCCGAAGCAGCAGTGCTGGGTGACGTAGATTCCGGCTACGCCACACTCGAAAGCGATCTGATTCTATTGCGGCCATACAAGACCAAGTACCTGCAGCAGTCGGTCCGGGTGCGGGACACGATTTTCTTTTCTTATCAACACGGCGGGAGCTCGTTGCTGGATTTCCTGAATTCACAGGCGGAGTACCGCACCGTGCAGTTGAATTACGTGAACTTAGTCGGTTCTTACTTGACGGCTGCGGCCCAATTGAATCAAGCCGTGGGCCGGGAGGTTATCCCATGAAAACCAAATTTCTTGGCCTGATCCTAGTAGCAATTCTTTGCCTGCCCTTGAGCTTACTCCTTCTTGGTTGCGGCGAAACCAAAGCAGACCCGAAAGCGGAGTCGCCGCCTCCGGCAACCGTCGAGCCTGACTTGGACGCCAACAACTTCAAAGTGGACCACCCGGAACAGTTTCCACTGGTGGTAGCGGTTGAGCATAAAGCGGCGCCCGCCCTGAATGTCACCGGCGTGGTGCAGCCCGATATCACGCGCGCTGTGCCAGTGATCTCGCTAGCCGCAGGACGAGTTGTAGAAATTAAGGCTAGGCTGGGCGACGCCGTCAAGAAAGGCCAGTTGCTGCTGAGAGTCCGGAGCAACGATGTCTCCGGAGCTTACCAGGTGTATCTGAAGTCGGTGAACGATGAGCGGCTGGCCCGTCAGCAGCTTCAAAGATCGCAGATTCTTTACGACAAGGGCGCTATCGCAAAGAGCGCTCTTGAACAAGCCGAAGACACTGAACAGGACGCCAAAGTCGACCTGGATACAACAACCGAGCAGTTGCGGCTTCTCGGCGTGGACAAGGACCATCCATCGGGGATCGTCGACATCTTCGCACCCATATCGGGCGTGATCAGCGACCAACAAGTCACCAACGCGTCAGGCGTGCAAGGATTGGGCTCCCCGAATCCGTTCACTATCTCCGATCTCTCTTATGTCTGGATCATCTGCGACGTTTACGAAAATGATCTCGACGCCGTGCACGTCGGCGAGTACGCGGATATCCGCCTGAACGCCTATCCCAACAGGGTCTTGAAAGGGCGGATCGATAACATCCTGCCAGTTCTCGATCCGAATCTCCGCACTGCAAAGGTCCGGCTCGAAGTCGCCAACCCGGGAATGATGCGGATTGGCATGTTCGTCACTGCGACCTTCTACGGTAAGCAACCGGAAACGCGGGCGGCGGTTCCAGCAACCGCCATTCTGCACTTGCATGATCGCGAGTGGGTCTACACACCGGTGAGCACGGGCCATTTCAAACGCCTGGAAGTGGTCACAGGAAACATGCTTCCCGGCAACCTACAGGAGGTTATTTCAGGGATCAGGCCCGGAGATCAAGTGGTTTCGAATGCTCTGGTACTGCAAAACACTGTGGAGCAATGAATGATCCGTCGAGCCGTTGATTTTGCCCTCAACAACCGCCTGCTCGTGTTGGCTTTTGCAATACTGCTGTTTGCCGTTGGCATCGTATCGTTCCATCGTCTTCCGGTGGACGCCTATCCTGACGTGGCAGACAACTACGTTGAGATCATTACCCAGTGGCCAGGAATTTCGGCGGAACAAATCGAACAGCAGGTCACCATTCCACTGGAAGTCGTGATGAATGGTATCCCCCAGGTGGTACATCTGCGCTCGTTCTCGCTCTTTGGACTCTCCGACCTGAAGCTGATTTTCGAGGACGGGTCCGACAATGACTGGAACCGGGAGCGGGTTCTGGAGCGGCTGGGCCAAGTCACACTGCCGCCGGGCGTGGTACCGCAAATGGGTACGGACTGGAGTCCGGCCGGGCAGATCTACTTCTTCACATTGCACAGCACCAATCCGCAATATGACGTCATGGAGCTCAAGTCAATCGAAGACTGGGTCGTGGAGAAGAATCTCAAGGCTGTTCCGGACATCGTTGACGTGGCCAGCTTCGGTGGGCCCACGCGCGAATACCAGGTTCGAGTTGATCCGAACAAGCTCATCGCGTATGGCCTCAGCCTCGCCCAGGTCGAACAACAACTCACCAACAATAACGTGAATGCCGGCGGCAGCTTCGTCGAAGCAGGTCTGCAGCAAATCAACGTTCGGGAAGTGGGACTAGTCAGAAGTGTGCGCGATATCGAAAACACGGTCATTATGACCAAAAGCGGCACCCCGCTTCGTGTGAAGGATATCGCTGTCGTGTCGCAAGGTCCAAAGATCAGGCTCGGCCAGTTCGCCAGGGCGATTCGTCACGAGGACGGAAAAGTCATCGACAACGATGATGTTGTATCGGCCTGGGTGCCGATGCGGAAAGGCGCCGATGCAGAATCGGCGCTCAAAGGGCTCCACGCCAAGGTAAAGGAACTGAATGACCATATTCTCCCTCCCGGAGTAAAGGTCGTCGCGTTCATTGACCGTAGCGATCTGGTTCACTACACCTCTCATACGGTGTTTCGCAACCTGACGGAAGGAATGATCCTGGTATCGATCGTTCTCTTCCTATTCCTCGGCAATGTACGAGGCGCACTTATCGTTGCAGCAACGATCCCGTTTTCGCTGTTGTTTGCATCGATCTGCTTGGACTTGAGACACGTTCCCGCGAACCTCCTGTCTCTCGGTGCGTTGGATTTTGGCATGGTGGTCGATGGCGCGGTGGTGATGATCGAAAACATCGTGCGCCATTTAGGCCGGGAAAACGGGACCAGAACACCAAGCGAGCGGATCGGTGATGCGGCGCACGAAGTTCAACGCCCGGTGTTCTACGCAATCGCGATCATCATTACTGCCTACTTACCGATCTTCACCCTGCAGCGTGTGGAAGGCCGGCTTTTTCACCCCATGGCTTTGACCGTGGCGTTTGCACTGCTGGGTGCGCTGCTGTTCTCCATCGTGATTGCACCCGTGCTGGCGAGTTTTGCCTTCTCGAAGGGAGCGCACGAATGGCGCAACCCAGTTATGCACTTCTTGACTGAACACTACCGCGATGCAGTCCGGTGGGCCATTCGCCGGCGTGCGCTCACCGTGGGTGTGGGCGTGCTCGGGCTTACTCTGGCGATTTATCTCGCATTCGGCGGCGTCATCGGCTCCGAATTCCTGCCTCACTTGGATGAAGGTGCGCTCTGGGTGCGAGGCACTCTTGCGCCGAGCACCGGACCGAGCGAGGGTATTCGGCTCGCGAACCAGGCCCGCATAGTGCTTTGCTCTTTTCCCGAGGTCACCGAATGCACCAGTCAAGTGGGACGGCCAGATGACGGAACCGATACGACTGGGTTCTTCAATACCGAGTACTACGTCGGTCTAAAACCGAAGGAACAGTGGCGTCCCGTCTTCCATGAAGACAAAGAGCAACTTATTGCCGCCATGAATCGAGAGCTGGACAAGATGCCAGGCGTGATCTGGAACTTTTCGCAGCCCATCGCAGACAACATGGAGGAAGCGGTCAGCGGAGTTAAGGGACAGCTTGCCACGAAAATTTACGGCGATGATTTGAAGGTTCTCGAAGAAAAGGCCGATCAGATCGTCAATGTGATGCGCGGGGTCAAAGGCATCGAGGACCTCGGAGTCTTTCGCGTCCTGGGCCAGCCAAACCTGAATGTGACGGTTGATCGGCAGCAAGCCGCCCGATATCAAATCAATGTCGCGGACGTACAGGATGCGATCCAGACCGCAGTCGGCGGCAACGCCCTAACTCAAGTTCTGCAAGGCGAGGCCCGATACGACCTGGTGATGCGCTATCTACCACAGTACCGAGACAAGAAGGAAGCGATTGAGAACATCCGCGTGCTCTCCCCCACCGGCGAACGAGTTTCGCTCGCCCAGCTCTGCAAGATCGAAGAAAGGGACGGTGCCTCCGAAATTTATCGCGAAGGAAACCAGCGGTATATTGCTATCAAGTACAGCGTCCGCGGCCGTGACCTCGGCGGTGCAGTAGAAGAAGCGATAAAGAAAGTCAACGAGAGAATGCAATTGCCGCGTGGATATCACATCGATTGGGAGGGGGAATACGAGAGCCAAAAGAGAGCCGACGAGCGCTTGCTCATCGTACTCCCGATCACCATCCTCATCATCTTCATCATCCTTTACACGATGTTCAAATCTTTCAAATGGGCGTTGCTGATCCTGGCAAACGTTGCCATGGCACGCATCGGCGGTCTGCTGGCTCTCCTGGTCACCGGCACCAATTTTAGTGTTTCCTCCGGCGTGGGCTTCCTGGCCCTGTTCGGCGTATCCGTGCAGACCGGGGTCATCATGCTGGAGTACATCAATCAGCTTCGAGCACGACGATATTCAATTGAGGACGCTGCGGTAGAGGGGGCCGTGTTGAGACTGCGGCCGATTATGATGACGATGCTGGTTGCGACTTTGGGGCTGTTGCCGGCCGCTCTCTCGCACGCGATTGGTTCCGACTCTCAGCGCCCGTTTGCAATCGTCATCGTGGGTGGCTTGATTGCGGACTTGGTGATGAGCATCTTTCTGTTACCCACGTTGTATGTGTGGATCGCGGGCGAACGCGACGTGCTTCCCCCGGCCGACGGTGTGTTCGAAGAGGGAGAGCACGTCGATTGACCTATGAGCGGGTCTTGGCTTCGCGAGGGTCTTCTGAGCCGGTCTCTTTCAAAAACTTGGCCGAAAGATAGCCTGAAACAGTCGAAAGATATTGCCTGAGCTGAAAGATAGGGTTCTCGTCTCCGGCACTCCGGTTTACACAAATGGAGTGTCTGCAGATCAACCTCGGCTCCTTACCACGGCAGTATTTTCATTTCCGTGGGACCGGTTCTTCGATCAAGGCGAGCGAGTCTTTGAGGTTGTTCTACTGGTGTTGTGGCTTGCGTTCGTCGCATTCCTTGCGTTCGCGGCGATACGTTTTATCCGCGAAAACGCTAAAAAGAGCGCCAAGCGCAGGAGGAAACGGCGTGATCGTCCAGCATCCGCAGCGCGCGATTGGCGATAGGTGGCGGGGTTGTGTGCCTAGACTCCTTCAATCGGCCACTCCTTATAGACAGGCTCTCCGTGCAGCTTCCCACTCTACGTCGGCTTCAGTGCAAATGAGCAATTGGCTATCATTACGGTTTCGTGATGCGTCGGTAGGCATAATTAGCTTGGCTCTGATTGTGTTGAGGTTGCGGTTTTGGGTGTGCCGTAAAACGTGCCAGGAACTTTTCCGCTACACCTCCACCCTGCTGTCGGTTGCTGTGTCGTCGATCGAACCTACCACTTCATACCCACGCTGTTCGATGAGAATACCGGGGGGGCAGCTCCTGTTGCGCCTCGCAGAACGTGATCCTCTACCGCACTGGAACAAACCTACACTTCGCGACGACAGCGCCCAGACTAAAGTGACTGTCGCTAAAACCAGGTTGGCACGGAAACCGCGCGAAGGTGAGTGAATTTCGCGAGCCCTACGTCAGTAATTCCTCCAGACAATGTCGTCGGTCTATCCCGGCTACCATGCAGCTCGCAGCGTTGCAGAAGTCGTCGTTGGGACGCTCTACGGAGTCGTAGACGGTCTCGTTGGCGGCGCTATCTTTGCTTGGCTTTACAATCAGTTTGCCAAACCTGGCGTCTGAGCAACAAGGGGCGTGCTGAAAGCGGACGCTGCTAAGATTCGCATGTGAGCGTTCGAGAGCAACGAATCGCGCATGCTGCTTTCGACTCGGCGCACTCGGTATTCGAGTTCGGGTGTGGATCAGGGGCATTTGCCGCTCGCCTGTTGCAGCGTGATTTGTCCGCAGACTCGGCCTTCCAAAGTCAATGCGGTGAGGTGTGCTCTTGGTGGGACATTCCCCAGAGATGAGTGAGAGCGTCCAGACGACGAGCGGGAGCGGGTGGAGAACCTGGCTGTCAGATCGCGTGGCCGAACTGCGGCAACGTGAGGGGCAGGTCTTTCTGGCTTTGGCGCTGGTGATCGGCGCGTTGACCGGGATGGCGGTCGTCGCGTTCATCTTGCTGACGGAACGAATGGGGATGCGGCTGTATCCGGTGGGCGGCGCTCCGTGGCGACGTTTGCTGTTTCCGGTCGTGGGCTCGTTGGGCATCGGTTACCTGTTGTATCGCTATTTTCCTAATGCGCGAGGCAGCGGAGTGCCACAGACGAAAGCGGCGCTGTTTGCGCGCGAAGGGCGCATCACGCTGCGCACCGTGCTGGGCAAGTTTTTCTGCACGTCGGCAACGCTTGCCAGCGGGATTCCGCTGGGGCGCGAAGGGCCTTCGGTTCAAGTTGGTGCGGGCATTGGCTCCGTGCTCGGACGTCTCCTCGGACTGCGCACCGAGCAAGTAAAGAAACTCATCCCGGTGGGAGCGGCGGCGGCGATTGCAGCTGCCTTTAATACGCCGCTGGCAGCAGTGCTGTTTTCGCTTGAGGAGATCACGGGCGACCTCTACGCCCCGGTGATGGGCGCAGTGGTGCTGGCGTCGGCGACGGCGTGGATGGTTCTGCGCGTGTCGCTCGGCAATAGTCCGCTCTTCAAGGTCCCGCAATATCAACTGGTAAATCCGGCGGAGTTTGCGGTCTATGCGGTGCTCGGGGTGGCCGGCGGTGTGGTTTCGGCGGCCTTCGCGAAGCTCTTGCTGGGCATGCGGGCGCGCTTCTTGCGGTTCCCCCAGAAAACGGTCTGGTTCCAACCGATGGCGGGAGGGTTGTTGGTCGGCGTGGTGGGTTGGTTTGTGCCGCAGGTTCTCGGCGTAGGTTATGGGTTTGTCGGCGAGGCGTTGAACGGAAGGATGGCGTTCCAGTTAATGGCGCTGCTGGTGGTTCTGAAACTTCTCGCCGTTACCACCAGTTATGCTTCGGGCAACGCGGGCGGTATTTTCGGGCCAGCCTTGTTTATCGGCGCGATGTTGGGAGGTACAGTGGGGACCGCGGCGCATCATTTGTTCCCGGCTTACACGGCGACGCCGGGCGCTTACGCGCTGGTCGGGATGGGCGCGGTCTTCGCGGGGATCGTGCGCGCTCCCATGACCTCGGTGCTGATGATCTTCGAGATGACGCAGGATTATGCGGTGATCGTCCCGCTGATGATTGCGAATATGGTGAGTCTTTTCATTGCTTCACGATTGCAGCACGAGCCCATCTACGAAGCGCTGGCCGTGCAGGATGGCATCCACCTGCCTTCGGCGAAGACGCGCCAACGATCTGGTCAGCGTCAGGTAATAAGAGTGATGCGCACCGCGAGCGAGTCGCTGCCGGCCGAGATCACAGTTCGGGAAGCCCTGGAACGGGCTCGATCGAGTGAAGTCCGAACATGGCTGATGACGGATCGACGAGGCGTGGTTGGCGTCATCAATTTTGCGAGGCTGGAGCGCGAGCTGACGGAAGGTGCGGATAAGAAGCTTGGTGAGCTGGTGGATGCGCTGGTTTTTCCGCACGTCCACGCCGACCAGGGGCTTGATTTGGCGCTCGAGCGCATGGGGGCGAATCAGATTGAAATCCTGCCGGTGGTGAGCCGTGCTGATGTGCACAAGTTGGAAGGGATTGTGACGCTGCGGGATGTTTTGGATGCGTACGGCGTAAGCCGCGCCTGATCGGGCTTCGGCTTACCAGTGGATTCCTCCCGAATCAGTGCCCGAACTTCTGCAACAGGAGTTCATCTGCTGCTTTCGGACCATCCCACTTTCCATGACCTTCGCGAATCCTCAGCTTTTCGCTTCGCCTCACCATCCTGCAGAAGAGCCTGAATGGCTGAAGTACAGGCCTAATTCAGTTCGACTGCCCGAACGCGAAGACAAGGAACGACGAACGTTTATTCGCATTTCAAGTGGACCTGACATCAGCTTGTATTGTCCGGCACCGCAGACACGGACCTGGCGACGCGCAGAATTGCTTTTCTTGGCCGTTGCTTCCGCGCAGCGGGCTTGTCGTCCAAGCCGCATTCAAAGTTCCAGAAGCTCCGGTGACGAGAATCATGGTGTTCCCTTTGTAGTCCCTCCACCAACTGAGGCGGATGCCTCCTCGGGTCTGGGGTTGTGCCAACAACCGCCTGAAGCGATGATCGCGTCAGCCTCTTTCGGCCCCCAGCTGTGGCGCTTGTAGGGGCGAGCCCGCTGGTGGGTCTTAAGGACTGGATCGACCACCGCCCAGGCGGCCTCAACCGCGTCCTCGCGGGTAAACAGCGCTCCATCGCCGGCCATGGCGTCGCCCAAAAGCCGCTCGTAGGGCGCTTCCTCTCGCGGCCGTTCTTCGAACAGGTAGAGCTCTCGCTGGTCCCCGACGAACTCCTTCCCTGCGAGCTTGACGCGAGCGGCGAGGGCGATGGCCGAGTTGGGGGAGAGCCGGAAGCGCAGGTAGTTGCCCGGGCCGGTCTTTGGAATTGGCGCGGAGTCGGCGAAAAGCCTCTGCGGCGGCGGCTTCAGCTCCACCATGACCTCGGTCGCGGTATCGGCCAAGTACTTGCCGGAGCGCAGGTACCACGGCACCCCCTCCCAGCGCCATGAGTCGATGAAAAGTCGCAGGGCGCAGAAAGTCTCGACATCGGAGCTCTTCGCCACGTCTGGCTCCTTCCGGTAGCCAGCGTACTGGCCGCGCACCAAGTCGTCGGGCTTCAGAGGGCGCATGGCTTGAAAGACCTTGGCTTTCTCGCTGTGCACGGCTCCAAAATCCCTACCGGCCGGCGGCTCCATGGCAAGCAGCGCGACGACCTGGAAGAGGTGGTTCTCGATCACGTCGCGCAGACAGCCGGCAGTTTCGTAAAACGCGCCGCGCCCCTGAACCCCGAAATCCTCGGATAGGGTTATCTGAACGCTGGCCACGTAGTTGCGGTTCCAGATCGGCTCCAGGAACGAATTGGCGAAGCGGAAATAGAGGATATTCATGATCGCCTCCTTCCCGAGGAAGTGATCGATGCGAAAGATCGAGTCTTCCGGGAACACCGAGTGCGCGAGGTGGTTGAGCTCCCGCGCAGAGGCCAAGTCACGTCCGAACGGCTTTTCGACAATGACGCGCGCATGCTCGGCCAAGTTCGCGGCACCGAGTCCTTTGATCACCGTCTCGAAGAGTGAGGGCGGAATAGCGAGGTAGTGCGCCGGGCGCCGAGCGCTACCCAGCACTCTTTTTATCTCGGTGAACGTGGCCCGGTCTTTATAATCCCCGCTCACGTACCTGAGCAGAGACAGAAGATGGTTTAGGGCACGCTGGTTATCGATCCCGCCCGATCGCTTTATGCTGTCGGTCAAGCGTTTGCGCAGACGCTCCAGACTCCACTTCGGGAAGGCGACGCCGATTACCGGGACCTTGAGGGCACCTCGTTTCGCCATCGCATAGAGTGCCGGGAAGATCATCTTGTGGGCGAGATCGCCCGTCATACCGAAGAGCACCAGCGCGTCTGAACGGGAGGCGGTCATCAGGCGCCTCCCTTGTTGGCGGCGGCCTTTTCCTCATGGCCGCCGAACTGGTAACGAAGGGCGGACAATACCTTGTCGGCGAAGTCGCCTTCGCCGCGCGAGCTGAAGCGTTCGTACAGCGCGGCACTGAGGACGGGGGCCGGAACCGACTCGTCAATGGCGGCGACGATCGTCCAGCGCCCCTCCCCCGCGAAGTCTTCGAGCGACGTTGTCCCGACCGCTCCCTCTTTGACGAGTGCCTGCACCGCTGCCGGCTGGACATCGTAAACGACGCGCTGGCGGCCGGCCCGCAGAAGGCGCCGCACCATGTTGGTTCCCATACGGCCCAGTCCGATCATGCCTAATTCCATGTGGTTTTCCTTTCCCTAAGAACCGCAACGCTCGCTCCTCGCAGACGTCAGATGTTGACCAGTTCGCCGGAACACTCGCGGTCCTCGGTGTAGCCGCAGCGGCCCCCGGACCAGCCCGAGTTTTTGTACTAATTTCCGCACGCGGAAATCCTTTGAACTGATTTTCACCGAGCACAACACATCCACGCCAGCTAGTTTCTCGATAGCCGACAACCGGGTCACAATCGCTTCTTTTTTCGCCAGAAGACGTGCGCCGACTGCCATTGCCACTGACAGCACCGTGGGCATCGCCACGGGGATCGCGGCCACCAGAAGCACCAAGGCGAACTCCAACGTGTTCAGTTGCACCTGGCTCGATGATTCAGAGCTTGCTGTGCCGTCAACACGAGGGCCTCCTCGGTCTGGGGAATCCCCAACCTGGCAAATCGTTTGTTGCAGGTTGGATTACTTTCATCCATCGCAAGCAGTCCCTGGTCGCCGGCGACCAGCGTCCTCGCAGTATCTGCGAGCTCTTGCGCATTCATTTAGGGCTGCTCCACTTCCAGTTCCGGATTTCCGGCATATCTTGGCCGTGCTTGTCGATGTACTGCTTGTGCTCGATGATCTTGTCCTGCATCTGCTGCTTCAGGTAGGCGCCCTTGGAACCTAAATGCGGCAGGCGATCCACCACGTCTTGCACCAGGTGGAAGCGGTCCAGGTCGTTCTGCACCCTTATGTCAAAGGCCGTCGTGATGGTGCCCTCTTCCTTGTAGCCCCGGACATGGAGGTTGCGGTTGGTCCGGCGGTAGGTCAGACGGTGGACTAGCCATGGGTATCCATGAAATCCGAAGATGATGTGTTTATCTTTGGTGAAAAGCGAATCGTAATGTTTTGGCTCAGCGTGAAATGGAGAAGCGGCGTTCTCCGTTAGTGTAGATTCCGCCCCTTCGGGGCGGGGATTTTCAAGGCATAGGGGTCTATCGTCCGATGGCTTTTGCCTCGCAGTGCACAGCG
>Ga0208689_1000659_pt1 | contig 21971 bp, 36 predicted proteins | sample June2015DPH_8_15_FD_184700 | JGI IMG/M metagenome (GOLD analysis project Ga0208689, IMG submission 184700) | Peatland microbial communities from SPRUCE experiment site at the Marcell Experimental Forest, Minnesota, USA - June2015DPH_8_150... | ecosystem: Environmental > Terrestrial > Soil >... | reverse complement strand
GACAGACAACTTTAGGTTTAGAAGTCTACATAGCTCCATCTACAACGGTTTCCATCAGCGGGAGTCAATGGCAGCCTCCTTATCAGGTCTACGGTTCGCAGCCAGGCGTCCAAGTCTATACTTCTTCGCCGTTGTCGGTTGTGGCTGCTCAGCCAGGACTCCAAGTTTACGGCAACGTCGGCGTAGCTCAACCTCTCAGCGTTTACTATGCCACTCCACAAGTAATTTCTGTTCAGCAACCACTAAGCATCTACAGCCCCACTAAAGTAGGTCTCCAAGTCTACGGTAACGTTAACGTCTTCCAACCTGTAGCCGTCTACTCAGCACCGAATACGCCTGCTGTAAACATTTACGACACACAAGTAGTCACCGACGCGAACCAAGTATTCGCAGGGCAAATCGGCGCAGGGACAGCCTTAAACTCTCAAATAGTAGCTCCCTCGGCAGGGCTATCTTTGTCAACAACTCTCATAGATATATGGAATATTTATGGCGCCGCTGAAACAGTAGCCTTACGCTTCGGCTCAGCAGGACAACTCCGCTTCATAAAGAAACTTAACCCAAACACCGGCTTCGTCGTCAACCTGATTAATTCCACTTGGAGAGGACCAACAAACACAGGCTTATACGTCTACACATGGGAAACCATGGGCGGTCCCCTTCCTAACTCCGGAGGCTTCGTAACTTACACAGTTATGGGTCAATACCTGCCTTAAGACGCTAGTAAAATCTTTAAGCAACAAACCATATTTTATTGAGTGAGAAAGCATGGCGATCTTTGAACCTAACTATTATGCTCCGCAATCTTCCAGAGTCATACCTTTGATAGAGAACCAATACGACTACTACCCGACGCCTCCGCCTCAACAACAATACGCGCCCCCGCAGCAACAAACATACCCGGCGACGTTGCCTATTAGCCCAGGAAAAAACAACACCATAACCATAGTGCTTATCGTTGGGTTGCTCGGATTCTTCACCGTGAGCTTACTAGCGTTTCTTGCGTATATGAAGAGATGAGTTAATGGGTGGCATAATTGATCTGCTCGCGCTTCTAGACGGATGGGACTATGTGCAGGTATCTGACACAATAACAGTGCAGCCAAACGTAGTTAACGAGGTTTTCGCTAAAAACGTTAAAGGATGGCTATTATTTGCTGCATTCGAGGCGACAGACGCTTTCGCAAGTATAACGGTAAACATGCCGCCTGAACCATTTCCAATTTTGTTCGCGGAATTAACGGAATTAGCAGGTTTAGGATTAACTTTTTCTATTGCACAATCAATGGTATTAACGGCTTATAATTTCCCAGGTTTACCCGGTAACTCCGCTGGTTATGGGGCAGCTCAAATGGACTTGGTGTTTCCTTTACCTTTAAATAAAAATAACGTAATTCATGCATCTTTTACATTAGACCCTGGAACAACTCAAGCGAATGCAACAGTAAATTACGCTATTGTTTTTTTGCAGATATTACAGCCGGATAAATTCGCAAAATCCTTCAAACAAGTTTCTAAAGGCGATATATTAGACCTCATTAAGTAAGTTTCTACACAAAAAACTTAAGTGAGAACAACTATATTTCTTTTAAAGGAGAAGTAAATATGTCGTTTACTCCGTATCAAATTTGGAAAGCTGCTTATCCAGAGCTGAAAGCCGGCGAACTCTTCAAAATCCAAAACATATATTACATGATTATCCAGGTGCGGCACAACAGAAAAGCAGTCACCGTCATAGGCGCCCAAACCAACTACATTTTAGCCTTAGACAACGCAAACACAGGCGCAGGCACATCAAGCACATTTCTAGAATCCTTGACTGGAAACCTCAATAAAAACCGCATAGTACATCTAGAGTACGCTGCTATAACGGTAGCTGACACGCCTGAATTCATCTGGGGAACTCAACCGCTGCAAAGCAAAGACGTAGCAGACACAATAGACACGAACCTTGCAGGAGCATCTAACCCTATTGAAGTTGACCGATGGAGCTACGACCAATCGATGAGGCTGCTCGTGACGCAAGGCGCAGTAACCCAAGTCTACTACTTCGACATAGTGGAATATGAAATAGTAGCATACGCAGGAACACCACAACAACCCTACTGGCAACTGCTAAGCAACGGCGCAGGAATCTATGTTGCAACTGACGCCATAGCCCAGAACATACAAGCTACAAACTTAGGTTTACCTGGAGCAAAAGCGATACCAAGACAATAGGCGTACATCATGGCCGAAACCTCAACGCAGCCATACAAGCCCTTTCAGCCACAAACCACTCCCTTTTTACCCTCTTCCGCAGTTGAAGACTTGGAAGATAATATTTGGAAAATGGGCAATATGTCTAAGCCTAAAGACTACACAGACGGACCCACCCCGGTAAGAATAGAAGAAGTCTATCAGGTGCAAGAAAGATACGCCATGGCAACTAACAAAACAACTCCGGTTTATTGGGATTTACAAACTAACGAGCCTAAAGAAATTACACTTCAAGCAGACGGCGCAGACCACTTTGTAGACTTCAACCAACAGATCACTTCTGACAGCCCAAAGATTTTCAGCAACACAAGCCTAACGGTCAAAGTCAGGGGGACAATACGTATCTGGGCGCAAACCGTAAGTGCATCGTCAGGCACCCTTAGAATTTTGGTTTTTAAGCGGTGAGTAAAGTTTAACTTGATGTCACTATTTGGTAGACAAAGGATGTTAAGCCGTCTCCTGCAGGAACCATAGTTTGTGTAAGTGTGAGTTTGCTAAATCGGATATCGTATGGACTGACTGTTTTTCCTGTCCAAACAACACCTACTACACCTTTGGTATCTTGGTACTCACAGCCTAAAAAATTACCGCCGAATAAAGTTTCATTTGACTCATTTTTCCAATCAGTAAAATTTGGTTCCCATACACCGTTAATGTTTCTTTTATAGTACACATGGTTTAATGTTGGACTTTTAAGCCAGAAGCAGACCAGGACATTTGAAGCCGTGTACTTTGTAAGAGTAGGTCCTCCATCGCTTGTAGTGTTTGCCTGAACAATTACTTCGCTGCTCCAAGTGCTACTACTGAAAGTGCGTTTCACATAAATAATATCGTTTGTTACGTCTTTTAAGAAAACAAGATGTACGTCGTCAGATTGAGCAACTACAGATAACGATAGAGGAGCACCGGCATTCATGTTGCTTGTCGAAATAGTTTCCGTTGTTCCCCATCCAGCATTATATAACATGCCTTGTAAGGGGTGTCCAGGTGAAGCATAACTTTGACCGCTTTGGCTGAATACAGCATACATTTTTTGGTTAGTCAATGGAACTAAAATAGCATCTGCCTCAGTACCGTTTGTTGCCGGAGTGCCGATTGTAAACGGAAAGCCTCCTGCCGTAGTCCAGGTTCCATTATTTGTGCTTGACGCTATAACTGCCGCGAACCATTGAAAAGTAGAATTATTATAATCGGCGTAGCCTATCCATGGGAATCCGCTGCTGTCGGTGCGTATCACAACATTATAATAGTAAACTGATGCGCCTCCACCCGCCAGGACGGTTTGTTCTGCTGCAGCCCAGGTGATTGAGCCATCGCTATTAGGGGTACCCATACGGTAAAGTATTGGATTGTTCGCTGCGCTTCCATCCGAAAACGCATAGTGAAGATGTGTTCCATCCCACCATACACTAAACATCCAAGCATTAAGGCAGGCGCGAACTGGACTACTTCCTCCCACAGACCAATTTACGCCATCAGGAGAAGTGGAATAAACAATGTTTGTGCCATCACAATAGAACACCCAGAAAAACCCAAGAGCCTGAAACTGTTTCCGTTGAGCCACATAGAGAGTTCCACCTGCGCTGTCAGTGGTAGTGCCTACGGTTGTTACGGCAGACATAATCTTCGCCATTACATTTGTTGCGCCGAACTTAAAAAGACTTTTTAATTCTAAAGCCCTTACTTAATAGATGAGGAAAAAAATGAATGAAGTGAAACAAAAATGAGTTTACTACAATTGCATCGTAGTGGCAATCAGATTTTGGACTCAAACAACAATCCTGTTATTTTAAGAGGTCCTGACTACGAAGTAGACCAATACCATACGGGGCAAATGTCTATCATAAAACAGAAGGGCTGCAACGCCGTAGCTATAATGATTGGATTCTGGGCTTTAACTTCGTACAGTAATGCATTAGCGGTTTTGGAAACGATGGTTTCAGAAGCAACAGCAGCAGGACTATATGTTATTCTCCGTCCCTTCAGCATGGCGGGAAATAGCCTTGAAAGTTCAGGATCAAACACGAGCGATTGGCTAACGAAATGGACAACTATAGCCTCTGACCTGAAAAGCTACACAAACATCATCTATGAACCCATAAATGAATATCTCCACTGGACGCCTGCAACATATCAAACAAACGTTCAAAACTGCATTGATATAATCCGTACCTATTCCCCTAACGCCCTAGTCCTTGTTAGTCACGCGGGAAATGGTAACGGCGGTTGGCCTGCAACCTTCAACTTTCAAGCCTCAAACCCCATCAATAGAACAAATATTTGCTTCGGATGCGACCCCTACGGTTGGTTCTCCTATCCTGATAATAGCCAAAGTGGAATCTGGAACGCAATTTCAAGTTACCTAAACTTCGCCGCTGTCAATGGTTATCCATTACTGTTCACAGAATTCGGAGGCGCAAACAATCCGTCAGGAGACCCCAATTATGGTAGTTGGGAGTCAACATGGGTTTTAAACTGTATGGCTGCATTAGACGCGAATAATATTGCAGGATATTTCGCGTTCCGCTGGACAACCGTTTACATAGGCAGCAGCCAAATAGAAGCAGTATCCTTATCTTTACTTTCAGATTGGAACGGAACCTTAGCCCAATATGGAACTGACGTAAGCACATATTACTTGGCACATCAAAACCCACCACCAGTAGGCCCAACACTACCATGGACCGACAACCTCGCTAACCTAAACAACTTTACCGTTGTAAGCGGAACATGGAGCGCCTCTAACGGAAACCTTTTCGGCTCTGCCACAGCGGTTGCATCCATAATCGCGGGAAACCCGGCTTGGACAGACTACGCCGTAATTATAAACAGCCAAATAACTTCTGGCAATCAATTAGCCATCATCATGCGCTTTAAAGACTCAAACAACTATTACATCTTCGGGTTAGGCGGCTACGGCACCTACCTGTACTGCATACAGAAACTTGTCAATGGCGCAGTCACGTTACTGGCAACTTCAGGAAGCATAAGCAGCGTTAAACCAAACGTCAACTACACTATAGAAGCTGTTGTCCAAGGAACTACACTTACATTAATTGTCAACGGAACACAAGTATTGCAATGCACCGACTCATCGTTTGCATCTGGCACTTTAGGAATATTCGCTTATGCATCTGCGGTACAAATATTCAACATAAACGCCACGCCTATAACTCCAACACAAACCTACATAGTAAACTGGGCTATAACCCCAACAAGCGGAACCCTCCCCTTCACGGTCAGCTTCAGCGGCTACCTCAGCCGTTCAAGCAATACACCCGACGCAGCAACCTTAGTTAACGGCGAAACAATCCAGCTTCAGGCACTCGTTCCAGGAGGGTCAACCTGGGGAAACACCGGTATATCAGCTACAACAGGCGCCGGAACATCTGGAAACGGCTATTTCTCCGGCACCTGGAAACTAGCTGAACCGACAATTTATCCTGGAGCTTGGCAGTTCAGAGCATACTACGCCGGAAACACGAATAAATACTTGTTCGGATGTGTTAAGGAGAAAAAAACAAGAGATTTAAGAAGGGTTAACGCCCTAATATTGTAGAGGTATAAAGGAGTAGGTAAAGTGGCAAACGTAACATTTGCAGGAAGTCAATCAGCTCAAGCAGCAGCCGGAGAAACCGTAACAGTAACCGTAACTAAGCCAGACTCAACAAAAGACACTTTGACAGCAACAACCGACGCAACAGGAGCCTACACCGTGACAAAAACATACACGGTAGTAGGCGCATACTCAGCAGTAGCAAGTGGAGCTGCAGACGCACAATATACATCATGGACAAGCACCCCTCAAAACTTCACCATCAGTTTAACAAACAGGACAGGGACCTTAACTGTCACTCTCGCTTAAGAAACTAGAAGAATGGCTTCAGGGAATCTTTGATCTTAAACCGCGAAAAAAGAAACGGACAGGAACGCTGAAAGTAACCAAAAAACCATAAATCCCTTTTTTCTTTTTTTTAAAGTTTTAGGCATACACAAAAATTAAATTCCAGAATAGGTACTTATCAATAGGTGAAAGTATGAGTAATCAATTTAATGCCTTGTCATACCAGGGAGGCCGACAAGCACTTAGAGGAATGAGGAAACTATCCAGCTCTCCGGCAATCACCATCACCGTCAACACGATCCAAACCTACTTCTACAACTTTGCCATGTCTCCACTTTCAGGCAACGCGCCCTTCACGATCAACTTTAGCGGCTACCTCAGCGACTACAGCAACGCCGTAGGAGATCTATCGTCACTTAACGGAGAAACCATAGCAATTCAGCAACTCATAGGCGGCGTCTGGACTAACACAGGCGTAACAGCCGTTACAGCAACTAACGGAACTACACCAGGATACTTCAGCGGATCAATAGCTATAACCTTAGCAGCGTATCCACCAGGAACCTATCAATTCCGAGCAAACTACGCAGGCAACACAACCAAAGGCTTATTCAGTGCCACAGGAACCCCGCAGCAAGCAGGCGTAAGCACACCCGCAGCCCCTTCTACCCTTCCAGGCGTAGTATTAGGCGTAGCAACAGCAGCCGCAATCGTCGCAATGATAGTATAGGGAGAAAAACCATTTGGCTCTAAGCTGCAAAGACCAGGGAAAACAACTTAGCACACAATACTATGCGCGTCCAAACATAAGCGCCATAGAAGTAAGAAGCCCCGAAACCGTAATCAAAGAAAATATTGGAAATTTGGATGCAGTCATAGAATATCCAATTAATAAGTCGCCAGCTATGCAGAGGGAAAACGAAGTTGGGACTTCCAATGTTTTACAGGACCTTATAACGGCTGAGAAAGTTGCCAGGCGCCAATACGATGAACTAATAATGTTCCCCGAACTAAGCAAATTTGTAACTGACCTACTCTACATACGCAACGACGAGCACGAGCACGAGAAAATCTTAGAATGCATAATACAAAGGCTAGGAAATTCTCCTACAGCTCAACCGATAACGCAGCCAAAACAGGCAAGTCGAGTAACTTTAACGCCCCAGGCGCTAGGCGAATTCTACGAAACCATCTTAGACCGTTTCGGAGACGAAGAAGAAAAATCAGTCAACAGCTACCAGGAACTCTTAGCCCAGGTCCAAGACAGCAAGGTAGCGTTAAGCAACGCAAGATACCAAGGAAAAACACCAATGGAAAACTATAGCGAAGCCATGGTACCGCTAAACGAGTTAGAGCGAAAAATCAACAAACATCTGAACGAGGAAAGGGTCCACTTAGACGTAATAGATGCCATGCAAGAAATGTTCAGCAACATGAAACTAGGCAAAGTGTACTAAAATGTCCTATTGCCCCAACTGCAGAGTGCCAACAACCAGGCAGCCAAGCGGCCTATACAAATGCCAGGTATGCGGTTTTCTTTTTAAACCCGGACAATCCACCCCGCTACTAAACAAATTCAGTCCTCAAAGCGGCGACTTGATGCAGAGCCAGGCAGAAATAGACATGGAAAGATACATGAATAAAATAGCTGAGAGTTTAGTTGTTATTTACCCGGACTACACCGAGGAAGTGAAGCGGATCAGCCGCGTTAATCGGCAACGTATCAGGGAAGCTCTTCAAAAAGTCATAGCGGGACAGATGAGTTTTAAACATTTTTTCGAGTGGGCGCACACTAATTTTGGGAGGCACCCGGTAGATTTGGCGAAACTTTTTGTAGATGCCACCAACGGCTTAAACAGCAAAGAAGCCAAGGAACTGAGGCAGGGCTGTGAGCAGTTTCAACAGTACATAGCCGGCATGTATAACGCCGGATCATCAGGGATGTAACATGGTTAAGTGTATTTGGTGCGGAGAAGAAATCGAGGGGTCTATTAGAGACCATATTGCAGAGAAGCATGTTGGCGTAAAGCAGCCGGAGCCTATGAGATCGGACCCGCCCCCGCCTGCAGAACCTTCTGTAAAACCCACAGATTCCACAGATAAACCAAAAACGCAATTAACAGATAAAAAGCAAATTAACACCCCTTCACTTCCGATGGAAAAACCCAAAAAAAGATACCTGGATGCAGCCGAAATAATTACCCTCCTACAAAACACTAATAAGCAATTTTCACTTGATCAAGTACAAGGATGCCCGCTTTCAAAGGAGAATGAGTAAATGGCTACGGCAGCTATGATAGAAATTATATCTCAAATAGCCCCAGAAACCGCACAAATTATTCAAAAACTTGATAAAGCGAAAGTTAACGACAAACAAATAATGATAAGCCTTCTCGCGTTAAATCTGGAACAAACCAAAAAAACAGACTGCATACTTCAAGAAATGCGTGGACTCAAGGGCGCCTTAGTTTCAAGCGGTGTAATTAAGTAACCGTGAATAAGTAGCCTACTGCAGCGTCAGATTGGTCTTCCTGATATTTTCCATGGATGGCAACCACTTTCTTACCAACTATTTTAGACAGTTTTTTAGCTGCCTTCCACATAGTTTGAGGCTTAAGCGGAACCTCTTTAGAGTCAAAAACAAAAGCGTTAGAGCCACTCTTCAACGTTTCAGCCATAGCTTTATAGTCAATGATTCCGTAGTTTCGAGTAAATTTTGAAGGGTCCTTAACGTCAACGATCTTAGGAGTTGCCATAGTTTATAATGGTTGATGTTAGTAAATAAAAGTTTAGGTTATGCACTTAAGCAAACTGCACATTACTATACTTAAAGAGACTCATTAGGAGAAAAAAAATTATGACCGCAGCAAAATGGATGCGAATTAACCCGGCTCAACTCATGATGCCGGGAACAGGAAAAATGTCCGTCATGGTGATGGCGACAGCAGCCAAGAAACACGTAACGATTTTTAGGAGAAGTCGAAGCGCCCCAGGTGCAGGATCACCCGACATCAAAGCCCGGTTCACCCAAGCAGCTCACGCAACCAAAGGAAACCCCGACAGATCAGTTAGGAATGCAAGCATTAGTGCCGCCATGGGCGGTAGAATGCGCGGCGTTAGAACAAGGCGCCAAAGAACACGAGAAGTTCAACCCGCATAAAACAAGCAATCTTAATCCTTTTTTCTTTTTTTTACGTTTTCCGTACCTCTAGATCCTCTGATCCCTGCGATATCCAGCTTGGCCAACTACGAAAAACGTACTTAAGTTGCTAAGAACGCTTCAACTTGTCGCTCCGTCATTTTGCCAAAAGCAGACCTACCAATGTTCAGCTTCTCCGTAAACTCTTCTTCCCCATCAATCGGAATCCACTCCTCCGTGTATAGCGGTTCATGGTAGATTTCCCTTATAGCCTCTTTCGCCACCGGAGTAAAGATTTCTTCTGGGATGCTTCTGTCTATGACGCCGCGAGACACCATCTCATCGTAAAGGTCATGAAGCGTTTTCTGCTTGCGCCCAGGGTAATAGCCGTTGTAGCTGATTAGTGCGGCTGCTTTCTGCGCTATCAAAATCCGCTGCCGCTTAACCGCATTGCGCTCCTCCATCTCAATCTGCGCCGTCGTCAACTTCGCCGGCTCAGGCGAAGGCTCCAACTCCCGCAGCTCCCCACCAATCCCCTTCGGCACCGTCAACTCTTTCCTCCACTGAACCAAAGGCGGCAACGTCGCCCCTTCCATAACTGTATCTACAAAAAACTCAAAGTTCTTCTTCAAATCTTCCCAATCATAAAACTGTGTCTTATTAATGTACTCCGTGAATTCCCTGGCGTATTGATTGCAGTCGTAGCCTTCCGTCTGCATTTCGAAACAAAAGACCTGCCACAGCCGCAACTGCTCAAGGCTTGTAGGCCCACGAGGGAACGGCTGCTCCACACTTAGAGCATTCGGAGGGAAAAACGACGGCGGCGCCCTGCCAACAGCCATAGGCAAACGCTCTTCCCCTTCCTCTCCCCCCTCCACGATCTCCCTTCCTCTCGACGGCGCCCTCTTCAAAGGCTGCAGAGGCGATATGCGTTCACCCTGCCGAACCACAGCTCGCGCCCGCTGCTCCTGCTCGATGCGCCCGATCTCCCGATCCGCAGCCGCTAAAATCGCGTTTTTCGCTTCCGCAAAAGGCAACGTTTTAACTTCCTGGAATTCAATGCGAAACACGCTGCTGAACCCTGCAGGAACCTTTCCGATTGCGCGTATGAATTGGGTGTTCCAGTAGTCTTGCAGCAGCCGCATATCTTCGCTGCTTAAGATTCTTGTCGGTCTAGGAGCTGGCGCCGCTGGAGCTGTAGACGGCGTAGACACTGTAGGCTTTGTAACCACTGCTGGTTTTTCCAGTGGAACTATAGGGGTGGGCGCCGGCTGTTCTTCAGTTAAAGGAGCTGTTTCCTCCGCTTCCATTTCCTTCTCCATTTCTCGTGTATCTTCTATCTCTTCTTCCGATTCCTTCTCTAGCTTGGCTTCTTCTTTGGCTTCCTCCGGAGTAACTATCTCGGCTACTGCAGGAGCAGGCTGCAGGTCCTCTTCCCGCGCCATGGCGTAGCCTTCATCTGTGAAAAATCGGTAGCGGAAAACGCCGTCAAAAATCTCTGTCATTTCTATTTTGTAGGCTTTGCCTTTCCAAAGTACCCGGTCTCCAACCTTAAACTTCTGCGGTGCTACTGCAGGAGGCGCAGCTGTTGGAAGTCGGTAAAGACCTGGTGCAAACTCAGTTACTAAGCCTTTAGCAATCAGCCTTTTAGTTATAGCTTGTACTTCTTCGTATGTTCCTACACGTTGACCGTTTACTTTTGCGTCAAGCCAAAGAATATCACCATGGGAACCTCCCTTACTCCTAAGCTCTTTTTTAATCGCGTCCAGAACTGCATTTTCTTTTTCCTCATCCATTGCTGGCTTCTCTTGTTGGTAAATTCTTTCAAGCATGGCGTCAATAGCAGGGACGTTTTGCTCAAAGGTTTTAGTAGAGTCATAAGTTTTGTTGAATTCATCCTCATATTTTGCAACGTCTTTTAACTGATAGTTCTTTGCTGAAATAAGGAAATAGTCATGTGCTCTGTCTTTAAAGTAGGCTGGCATTTCATATTTTGGCGTGACGTCTGCAGTTGTGTAGAGTGGCGTAGAGACTGTTTTTATTTTAGGTGGATATGTTCTTCTGTATTCAACTACTGCTGGCACCGCTATGTAGCCAAGTTGTTTCGCGGCGTTTATGCGGTGTATGCCGTCGGCAACGTCGTATTTCTGTGTTTTTTCGTCGTAGCTTAAAAAAACAGGGGGCATACTGCCGGTCGAAGCGATTTTTTCAAGGTTATCTTTTAATCGTGGAGGCGCCCAAGGTGCAGGAAGAGTTATTTGCTCTATCGGTACGGCCGGCTCAAACACATTTTCATACCATTCACCAAATTCTTTATAGGACTTCTGTGCTTCTTCAACATTTAATTTTAGATGAGTACGAGTTCTAACGTCAACATCCATTAAAGCTGTAGGCGCGCGCGCTATGGTTTTTATCGGTTCAGGCTTTGTACGGTGATTTAGTTCTTCGGCTCTAGCTATGGCTTTTTGTTTGTATATTTCGTTGTCTTTTTCATTAAAAGCCTGGAAAGTATCTACGACTTTGCCATACGCGGAACCTGCTTCTCCGGAAGGATGAAAGTGTGTTCCTTCAGTAACTTGGATAACGTGGTATAGCGGTTTCTTTCTCTGCTCTACCCATTTTCCATTAACGATGTATTGGCTTTCTACGTCAACGGCGTAGGAGCCGACAGGGAAAAGGTCACGGAAATTATCAAACGCTGTAAAATCGTTAATTATGAGAGTTTTAGGAACAGGTATCGCCTTTAAAGTGAAATTTCTGTTAGCCCATCTGCCGACTTTATCTCGGACCTCTTGAGCTGTTTTTTCGCTTGATGTTGTGTAAGCTCTATGGCCATCTTCATAGATTTCATATTTCTGGAGCTGAGGCGTGGTTATCTGGGTGGAAATTTCGTTTTCCGGTCTGAAAAGGGAAACGCCAGGCGCGTTCAACTCGTAGAGCCATACGCCATTTTGGAAAGCTGAGTCTAAAATGAGGTATTTAGAGCCTTTGTAGATTACTTCTTGGTTATTTGCAAACTTCGGGGTAGGTCTCACAGGGGCAGGAGCAACCGGGAGCACGACTTTAAACGGTGAACTCGGAGGACCTACAGCTAATCTTCCAGGAGGAGCCGGGACCGCTAAGGCATGTTCCCGCTTAATCGCCTCTTCAAGCGCCTGCACACGCAAAACGTTAGCGTCAAACGGCAGCCGCGTATCAATAGTTTTTTGGAACCTACTGATAAACTCAGGCTTCAACTCTTTATAGCCTTTAAACGTGTCAAAAGCCGGAACCCCCAACTTCTCCAGCTCCTCAAAAAAGTCACTGTTAAGAACGCTAAGTTTCTCCTGGTCAATCCCGCGAGAAGGCACCAAAGCATAAACTTCCCCCTCCGTTAATTTCTCTGACCGGAACACATCTGGGTCCGTCTGCATTAACTCTTCTAGCCAACGCGGATAATCTAACTCAACTATGCGATATCCCTTCGCCTGGTGACTGTTCAAGCCTAAAAACAACTTAGCTTTAACGCCCATGCTGTCTACAAAACGCTCATAGCGCAAGATCGGGCTGGCGCCCCGGCTGTAGGGGTCAGCTTCGAACCGCTGCAGCTTACCCCGCAGGTCCTTGTTAGCACGTTCCCAGGCGTCATGCAGATCGTACCACTCACGCTTAGCCTCTTCCTCTAGATCCTTCGGGTTCAGGTCCTTCCAAACAACCCCTTCATAATCCTGTTCAATCCACTTCTGAGCCTGCTTATCTATGCTCATGAACGTTGAACCCATCTTTAACGCAGTAGCAAAAAGTTTCAGCTCCCCGATATCAGGCGCCATACAGTCACCAAATACTATTAGGCTACCTGCCGAATTTAATTTTATGCCTCCCAATGGCTTGTCAGATACGCTTAAATATGGTTAAAGGACAAATAGACAGGTAGGAGTACAAAATTATGGCGAGACCACGAGAAAAAACAACTGCTATGCATAAAATTTTGGAAGCCTTAATTCAAGAACCGCAAACCGCCTACGACCTTGCTGATAAAATAGGCATGTCACGGTCAACATCAAGAACAACCCTTAGTCTCCTAGCACGAGTGGGACTAGTGGAGGGCAAGCATAACCATTGTTACCATGTAACGGAAGAAGGCAAAAAACGCCTTCAACAACTGCAGCAGGAAGCCGCCTAATGGCAACGACAAAAGAAAAAGAAGATTGTGATTGGTGCCTCATGCGAGCAATATCCCTGAAACCCAGACCAATTAATAAAGCGGAGTGGGAGGTTGTTGTCTCTAAAGATTCACGTATGTTCGCGGGGAAAACAATAGTTCTCTGCAGCTACCACAAAAGCGGTCTTGCGCTCAAGTTTGACTCCGTAAAAAAACTACAGAAGGAAACCACATAAATGAGTGGAGTTGTAGAAAAAGAAGTCATTGATTTAATCGAGCAATTTAAGAAATTTAAAGTTGACTTAACGGAACTCTATAATATTGAGTCTGCGCGTCTTGTCAACAATACATTTGAGCATTCCTTACTTCTATATTTTAAAGGAGTTGCTATGCCGATGAAGATTTCAGCTCCCGGATCAACTGATTTGGTTGTTGAAATATACCGCAACATTCAGGTATTGGGAGGATGCGCCGGACACATAGACTTAGGTAAGCTGCAGCAGATAGAGAAGGAGTAATTTTTTGGCTGCAGACGCCATAGGAGCCAAACGCGCAATCATTCTAGCAGCAGAAGCCCGAATGGATTATTTTCTGCGGCAGATGCAGGAGCGCCCCCGGCTTGCAGGCTTGTGGCGTTATTGGTTCCATTGGTACCGGGTACGCCGCGCCGACTGGCAAACACGAGCCTATCTTGAGCAGGTACGGGGCTGGAAAAAACTTCTACACACCTGGGAACAAGGCGACGTTATAGATGAGCACCTGCAGGAAATCACAGTCATAGCGAAAAACTGTGAAATTATCGAAGACGGCTTAAAAGTTATTGAAACGGAACTCCGCGACACATTGGACCTGGCGCGAGACCGCCAATGGAGAGTCAGGTATCCAAAGCCTCAAACCACTATGGAGGGCTGGATCGGCAGCATACACAGCCGCTACCCCATAATCAAAGAGTGGATTAGGCGCATACGCGAAGAGTTGCCGGCTGCTTGGATTGACTTTGTTTACGTAATTTATTATGCCTATACAAGCCCAGGGATGGAACGGCACCTGGAAGCACACTTAGAATCTAAATGCGTCAACAGCAAAGAAGTGAAAGCCAAAGTAAAGGAATTGGCCAATAAAATCCTACGCGCGTTTGTCTCAGCTCCCCGCTTGGTCGCCGGAGAAATGCGCCCCGGTTACGAAACCCCGCTGCTACGCAAAGAAATGGCTAAGCCGCCCTGGGAAGGCAGAATAATCTCCGGACAAAACATGTGGCAATGGGGCATACAATACGGCGCCCAAATAAACTACAACCTAGCCGATAAGCGTGTAGTGCCTTCAGAAACCCCTTCCGAAATAAAAGCCTTCAAAACAGTAAAAATCGTTTGCGAATTGTTTGACTACGACTACATACAGCTTCGGAGCTATTTGGAAAAGGAGGTTCCTGCTCAATGGTGGAATCTTACCTTAACACAGCTTCTTGATATGTTGGGTATTGAGGTAGAAAGATGAGCAGACACCATTGGCAAGAAATTAGAACAGGTTGGGTAAGATGCAAGAAATGTGGCTTAGAAACATTAAAAAGTCAAGCTAAAAGAGGAATTGGACCATGCAGAGGGTAGAAAGATGAGCCAAAAACACTTATCACCTGCAGAATTCAACGAATTCATGAAGGAACGGCACAAAAAAATTATGGAGAAGAACGCTGGAAAAATAGCTTTTTGTGTAGGTGTTATTGTTGTTCCTCCTGAATTAGAAAAAGTTTGGCCCGAAAAACTAATCCAGGTTGAATGTTGCCGCTGCGGTATGCCTATTTACCTGACGAATTGGGTACATGAAGAAATGCTAAGTTACTATGTTCCCTGGGACGATTCTAAACATCCGTGGTTCTGCGAATTCTGCCTACCGCCAGAAATCGTTAGGGGAACAAGAAGGGCAGATATCGCTGCGGTCCTGCAGCACACAGGAGAAAACCAACCATGAGTCTCATAGAAATTATCAGAAAAATCTTAGGTCCTGCCAAAGAGAAAAGTTGTGTTTGCGACCATCCTCTCCCCGGATGCCAAAAAAACACCGATATCCCTACAGAAAAAGAAAACTCAGCCGAGAAGCCGCAGGAAAGCTATTACTATGTGGATGCGGAGGAATTCAATCGTGAAAAATAAAGATAGAAAGTTGTTTAAGGATGTTTTTAATTTGTTCGCAGACCTTTTCGAGGTCTGCATATTTGTCCTATGTGATTTGTCATGGTTATTTCGGAAGTATGTTACGCCGTCAGTCTCCATCACAACAACCCTTAGCGTCAGCCAAGGCCCAACAGGCACAGCCTACAATTTGGTGATTGTAGCAACTGAGAACGGACAGCCAGACACAACAGACCAAGCCTCTGTCACTGTCATGAACCCTGACGGATCGGAAACTGTTCTTGCGAATGTTCCGGCGCCTGACGCATCTGGAACAACGACAATTCCATTGGCAGCAGGAACGGAATCAGGAGCCTACATTTACACGCCAACGGTGGGCGGCGATGTGGGACCCACGGCAACCTTCACACGAAATAACAAAAAAATAATAGGAGAAAACAAGACATGCCCTACGTTAACGTAGATTTAGACGACTCCTACCCGGTCCTGCTGCTCCGCGTATGGTTCAACATTCCGCGCCTATACCCTGGCGCCAACGTCGAAGTTTACGTTTCCCCTTCCGGCGTAGGATGGCACGTAAAAACAGACTACAAAGTAGACAATGCTGCTTACATCATCAGCCAGGCGCTTCTCTGGGCTGATCCGGTGAGGACACAGTACGCGCTTAGGAAACTTTACCTAAATCCCTCCGAGGCACACCTGGACCTCATGTTCAACGAGAAGGAAGGCAAATGCGAAACCCCGGTTCCCTTCGCCCAAATTTTATCCAAATATGCCCCAGATTGTAACCAAATTCTAAATAATATTAGAGAAGGAAAAAATGATATGGCAGACAACCAAATTAAGGACCTGGCTAAAAAAATTAGCCCTGAACTTGACAAGTACCATAAGAAAAGTTTTGTCGGCTGCATCACCTTTAACGGTGTAGAGCTGAAAGACGACTTAGAAAAAGTCATGCTGGAAATCGCCGCAAAGGACCCGACTTTCCGCTATCGGTTTTATCCGGTGTGGTGGCCTGAATTCGAGTGGATGATCGCCGTGTTCACTGACGACAAGGACCTAGCTTGGCGAAAGATAACTTGGCTGAAAAATAACGCCTACAAGACAGAGAAAATCGTAGAATGTCCTTATGCAATTTTGAAGGATGATGAAGGTTTGATTCCTCCTTGTACCTATGGTAGTTTTGAAGGAGAGAAATGCGAGAAATGCCCGGATAATCTACAGGAAGAGGATAGCCATGTTTACCTGCTGAAAGACACAGACACCCGCCTATTCGTCAAGGAGCGAAAGAGTACATGAGGGAATTCTCGAAGAGGCAGCAGAAGCGGTTAGGTAAGGGTTGGCGCATGATTGTTGAGCAGCAGAAAAAGGAGAGGAAATCAACATGAGTCTAATATGTGAACATTGTGGAACACATCTTACTTTAGAAGGAATGCCTATGGATGCTTTAGACGCTATTATAAAATGTCCTAAGTGTGAAGGCATAATCACGGAAAAATCTTGGAACTTGGCGCATAAGGAAAGAAAATCAACATGAGTTTTAATAAACCGTTAATTTGTGAGCGTCCAGGCTCAAAGAATTTAGTAGTTTCAATCCATGGGCAGGACCTTAAGATGGAGTGCGATACAGACGAATGGGACTGTTTTTTTGATGTATGCGATTCTGGCTCAACCCTGCGCTTTACGTTTAAGCCGAAGGAGCGCAAAAGCACATGACCTACACAGGTTATTTCAGCTCGGCAGCCACGAGCACAATTCCATATAGCCGCTATACAAAGTCAGGGACCACTACAATAGGCCAAGGCTACCCAATGTCTTCTTTTACAAACCAATATAGCCGATATCGAGTTTCGGCGTCTACTTCAACTTCTTATGCTGAATATCCCCTCTCTTTAAGCTGGATAGATGAACCCCGGCAGGTTCAGCGGCGGATCGGCAGTAAGGGGCATCTTAAGCATAGGGGTGGGCGCATGGGGAAACAGAAGCCTAAAGGCTGCTGCAGCCACACAAGGCAGATAACGCTTAACGGCAGGAAAATGAACGTATGAATCAGGCTTATTTTAAAATTTTTGCGTACAACGAGAAAGGAGAAGTGACAGACGTTAAAGTAATTCGAATAGAGAACGGCGCAATCACTATGGAAGAGGCTGTGGGGCAGCCGAAACCGGAAAACGTCAGTAAGGAGAAGCCTGTTTATGGGCGGTAACGACATTAAAGATGAGGACCTGGAAGGCTTTAAAGTGCTCCGCAGCAAGAAAAACGTCAAGAAAGTGCTCCAAAGCTGCAGGATAACCGCTAAAAAGAAGGCTTAGCCGATGGCTGCAAACATGTAGGGTAAGCTGACTATTGGGTTGGCGTTGCTGTCGAAGAAGTAGCTGTAGGGTTCATACTGCACGATTTCGCAGCCTGCTTTGAACGCTTCAAGCGTGAATTGAGCCATAAGAGTAGGAGGCATAGTGAATTCGTATCCAGGTTTGCCGCCGTTAAGAGTAGACCAATACCAGGACTGTATGCTCGCAGCTCTTCTTTTAAACTGTTGCAGCGCCGCGAATCCCGCTTGAACATTGATGTTGTTTGTGCCAAAACTAACCAACACATTATCTTCATAGCCGCTAATTATGTTTGCGATAGCTGGATAAGTGCTCGTGTCCCATTCATTCCAGAAGAGGGGTATGCCGTAGGCTTTGCTAAAATCAAGAATTGAGCGTATGTAGGTTTGGGTGGCAGCCGTGTTTATGGTGTTGGCGTAGTAGCTCATGACTTCATGAAATCTTAGGTACTTTATCGGGCAGTACGCCATAGCTTGCATAATTTGGTCCACCGTGATCGAGTAGCTATTATCCGAGGTCCACACGTTAAGCATAACCGGAATCTTGGCGAATTCCCGAAGATAACTTAGTTGGTTTTGCCAGGTGTCTACACATTGAGGCTCTAACCCTACGCCGAAGCCCAGGGGAGAGGCAACTTTGGTTAGGGCGCCATAAACCGCTGCGACCTTCCCAACCGTGACCGGACCATTAACCGGATCGTTCTTTATGTGGAAAAACATGGCAGGATGTGGCTGAGCTGCAGCAGGCTTAACAAGTAAACTTAACGCGACAGCTCCAACTGACAGGGCGCCGACAGCTAAAGCCGCCTTCTCATAACCCTTCAAACCAGGTACACCTACATAGTATTAGTGGAGTAGGCATTATTTAGATTTTACACCTTAGCATAAACGCTTAAATACATAAAGCACCCATAAACCCTTATCGAGATGAAAAAATATGCCAGTGGTTAAAGGTTTACCTGAACGGCCTAAAGCCAAAAACTTTCAAACATCAGCCGAATACACAAAAGCCATGGAAAGCTACACGGATGCCCTGGAAAACTGGATAGATATAAGAGCCTTCCAGGACGGCGACGACGAGCAGCCAGAAATCAAGGGAAAAGCAGATTTTAAGATAAAGTTTCAAAAAGACGCCATACCCATGCTCTTAAACGCTTTGTTCTTGGTAGATGAAGCGGGTTTCAAAAAATTCATACTCGAAAAGTTCCCTCATGGAGTTGGCCTAATTGAGTGATGAGCTAAAAGTGTACCCTCTTATGCTTCACGAGTCAGCCATGAAAAAACTACAGGAAGTAGCAGTTGCCCAAAACAAAAAAGTCGAAGATATCATAGAAGTCATAGTTTCCACGTTAGTAGTTCCGCAAGCGCGCGCTTCTAATTCTGACCCTCTAAAGCCTCAGCCTCCGAAGCGTAAGGAAGGATGGTTTAAGCCAGGCTGCAGCCGCAAATTCCACTATTTTGTTGAAGGGCGGTCCCTCTGCCGCAGATACGGAATACCCAGAGAGCTGGACCCAGACACCGGGAACAAAGAAGCCACAAAAGAGGACTGCATTACTTGTTTTAGGGAACTTGTGAAGCGTAGGGCGAGGTTGGGAGTAGAAAAAATTGAATGAATGGGAAGAGGAAGAAGGATTCGAAGAGGAAGACGATGGCGCCTGCTGCGACTACTGCGTAACGGAATTCTGCAGCGAACCCCAAACTAAAGAAGCCGGGCTTTGCACAACTGAATGCCAGGAATACCTCTTAGCTGTAGAGGCTAAAGCCGACAATGGCACATCAACATGGAAATGTACCGGCTGCGGATGCACCGACACAACCCCCTGCGTAAAGTATCTTCCGGGCGCAGCTATTGAAACCTGCAGTTGGGTAAGAAAAAACCTGTGCTCCAAATGCGCCGAGAAGCAGGGGAGGGGTAAGTGAAAGTGAACTCAGACGACAAAATGGCATCTATCTATATCGCTATCGTAGTTTGGGTTGTCGTCACCATTGTTCTTATTTTTGGATTCGGTAAAACGCCAGAAGAACGTCTCAGTTTTTTTGTAGGTAGTGGCATTGGCTTAATCGCTTATTTTGTAGGTGTTGCCGTAAGTATCTATACAAGTCAACTTAGAAAAGAGAAACAAATTAGGGAACGGATAAGGAGTAGGCGAAAGTGAAGGTTTACTATGTGGATGGCAAAAGGATTTATGCGGTAGATAGGGCGCGCCCAAAAATGAATATGAATCAACATTTTAGTAAGCCGGGGAGACCAAAACAAAAATGAAAGAAATAGTTAAACATTATGAGCTACAAAAACCCTGGGAAAATAGGCCACATTACTGCTGCGACTTCTCCAAATGTGAACCCTTCACCGACCACGACCTTAAGATGGTTAGCGACCCAAAGAAAGTTACTTGTAAAAAATGCCTCCACATTCTAAAAAGAGACGGAATTATAAAATGAAGAACCAAAGGCTTTCAATGAAAAAGAATCCCGGACCCAAACACCAACACCTAATCGGCTTCATAGGCGAAAAAGCAACCCTGCACTTAACCGACAGCTCTACAATAATGTGCGTAAAAATCCAACACATAACAAACGGAAAACTGTTCTATAAAGCAAAACATGAAATAAACTCGGTTCCTCTCTCAAAAATAGAGTATGCGACCCCGGTAATAGACTATGATAACATTTAGCCTTTAAATAGGATTTAGACCCCTTTATATACCTGCCATTTTATATATCGTCCATACCCAAAAACCGTTTTTTGCCATTTTCTTAAAAAGCATGGTAAAAACCCCTTTTTAGACTCTGAAAATTAAAGCCGAAAAGCAGCAAGATATCAATTTCACGTTTTCAACATAGAAAAGTATCAAAATAGATATAAAAAATGCATGGAGCGACACGACAAGGCATTTCTGCAGTCAGTTGGTAGGACCTTTTAGTTTAGAAATACCTACTCGTGGAGTTAGACTTCGTAGGTTCCGAGTGAGACCATGTATTTTGATGGTTTTCCGCAGACTTGGCATTTTGTTGTTGTGTGTTCGCCTACGGTTATGTTGGCGCATTTTGCTTTGTAGCTTTGGAGTTGTTTGCCTTCATAGGTTAAGGCTTCAATTAAGTGGTCTTCACAGCCAGAGAAAAGTCATTTGTTTATCGCCTCCTTTCTTAGTGTTTTGCTCTTTTTTTGCGCTATCGCCCTGGTGTTCCCGGTGGCTACTGTGCCGGGCGCGGCTGTGGTTCCAGCGGCGCGTCATGCGTTCATAAGCCTTGTTTGGCGTTTGGTTTTTGGGGTCCGGGGCGTTTAGCGTCATAGTTTAGTATATGCATACGCTTAAATATGAAGTTGACGCATAAGAAAGATGGGGTCCAGGCGCAGCCGGGTAAATGCCTTCATCTTTCGCTCGGTTTCTCCTCACCGGGATACGCGCCTGGATTCCACAACTATGCAGGACGGAGGCGAAAAAACGAAGAAACTTGTAGTGTCTTGGCTGTTGATGTGGGCGCTTAGTTATTTGGTTGTTGCAGTTGTGGCGCCGGGCGTAGGCGGCTCTCCGGTGTGGCTGTCTGCTGTGGAATTCTTAGGTTTCGGGGTTGCATTGTTGGCAGCGACTTTATTAACCGGGTTCGATGCGTTAGCAAGCAGGTTTAAGTCAGGGAAAAGCGTTAAACTTGTTGCTAGGGTTGCGCTTGTTGTTTTGGCTGTCCTCTCGGTTTACAGTGGCATAGCAACCTGGGCAGGCGTTTTTATTTGGGTTGTGCCGTTTGCAAACAAAGAAGTTTTCCAGGTAAGTATGGCCTTCGCTGATCTGATCGGCGCGGCTGCTATGCTCTATCTCGCGTTAGGGGACGACACATAAAAAAGCGGGGTCCAGGCGCCAAGCATTATTAAGCCCTTCTCCCAACTGCCCGGCGTTCTGGACCTCATCTTTTAACGGTTTCTTCTCTACTTTTTAACGACTTTTAAGCTATTTTGTGGAAACGCTTAAATATTAAGACCGTATTACATTCAAAATCAGAACAAAGATGAAGGCGAAAAAATGAGTAAAAACCCAAAAGTTGAAGAAATAAGAATAGACCCTCAGATTGAAAAGTTTTTTGGAGGCGTAATATATACCTACACGAGCGAGCAAGCAGAGCAAGACATAACCGTT
>Ga0208689_1000641_pt1 | contig 22304 bp, 19 predicted proteins | sample June2015DPH_8_15_FD_184700 | JGI IMG/M metagenome (GOLD analysis project Ga0208689, IMG submission 184700) | Peatland microbial communities from SPRUCE experiment site at the Marcell Experimental Forest, Minnesota, USA - June2015DPH_8_150... | ecosystem: Environmental > Terrestrial > Soil >... | reverse complement strand
CATTTCACGACGGTGACGCTCTACAAAACGTCGTGGTTCAACTGGGAGATCGCCAGACGCATCGCCGCCGTGAAATGGGCGACGATGCCGAACATTCTGGCGAACGAGGAGATTTATCCTGAATTCATCCAAAGCGCCGCCACACCGGAGAACATCGCCCACGCCGCGCTGGAACTGTTGCAGAATGAGTCGCGCCGGCAAATAATCAAATCGCAGCTTGCAAAAATTGTTTCTTCACTCGGCGAACCCGGCGCGAATGCACGCGCAGCCACGGCCATTTTGAGTTTGTTCGTGTAATTTTTCGTTCTCGTTCTCGATTTTATATTTTCGATTACGAAGACGAGCAGCCTTCGCCGAGGCTTCGGCAAGCCAGGGAACGAAGGACGAGAAGGAATTGGCAGTTTTGACTTTCTCCAACGCAGTGGCTACCCTGCCGGCATGGAATCGCTGCACGCCCCGTGGCGGATTGAATACATTCTCGCGCCCAAACCGCAGCTCGACGCGAGCCTGTTTACGCGCATTGCTCAGTCCAACGACGACGAGGCCAACCACGTCATCGCCCGCGACCGCACTTGTTTCGCTTTGCTCAACACCTATCCTTACAATGGCGGGCACCTGATGACCGTCCCTTACAAACAAGTCGCCGACTTGAACGACCTGACGGACGGGGAACTCGCCGATTTGTGGAAGCTCACGCGCCGGTGCGTCAACGCGCTGACAAATTTGATGAAGCCGGACGGCTTCAACATCGGCATCAATCTCGGCAAAGTCGCCGGCGCGGGCATCGCGGAACACCTGCACATTCACGTCGTGCCGCGCTGGAACGGCGACACGAATTTCATGCCGGTGCTGGCGAACACGAGGGTCCTGCCGCAGGCACTGAATGAAGTCGCCGCGAAACTGCGGGCGGAACTGGCGAAATGATTTTTAGCCACAGGTGAACACAACCAGCCCATTAAACCGAAGCAAAAAAGCCATTGCGATTTTTCTAATCTTGTTTGGTATTGTGGCTATTGGTCCAATTGGCTGTAAAAAACCTGCTGTAAAGGATGTCGGTCAAATGACCATCGCAGAACTTCAAGCCGCAGCGGAGCAAGGCAACAGTCAAGCCATGGTCGCTCTCGGATTGGATTACGACACAGGACACGGACTGATACAAGATTTTGGGAAAGCAGCGGGATGGTATCGAAAGGCTGCACAAAGTGGAAATTCTTTAGGACAATTTCGGCTCGGATTTTGTTTTTTTGTCGGATCAGGCGTAAAGCAAGATTTTCCAAAAGCAGTTAAATGGTTTCGTCTGGCAGCGAATGCAGGACAACTTGGAGCACAAGCGATGCTGGCGGAAGCTTATGTTAAAGGCCTTGGCGTCGAAAAGAATTACAAGGAAGCATTTAGCTTATTTCAAAAAGTTGCCATGCAGGGTGATTCAAGAGCGCAATGTTCTTTGGCTGCGTGTTACCAACAGGGAATTGGGACGGAAACCAATATTGCTGAAGCTATCGCTTGGTATAAACGGTCGGCTGAAAATGGAGATGATATAGCACAGGCTGAACTTGGAAAAATGTACCTTGGCGGAATAGGAGTTGAACGAAATCCGGCTCAGGCTTTTAACTGGTTTCAAAAAGCCGCTTTGCAAGGCAATCCATACGCACAAATGAACTTGGGATTTTATTACGCATTTGTTGAAGACACAAATAAGGATTTAATCGAAGCGTGCAAATGGATTTTAATAGCTGGTCACCAAGACACAAATGTTGCTGACGTTGCATTCGACGTATTGAAACAAAAGGGAATTGTTTTTTCATCCGACCAGATTGCCGAAGCCAAACATCGCGCTCAAGAATTCATGAGAACCAATCCTATTTCACCACCGAAATATCCCGGTTTATGAAATGTGAATCCGAGACAAGATAATTTTTCGATGGCCACTGAAACCCTTCATTTCGAAAACGCGCGGGTCGCCCAGCAGCTTTTCAACAACGAACCGCGCAATCTGCAATCACTCGAAGAACAGCTCGGCGTCAAGGCCACCGCGCGCGAAGGCTGGATCAAGTTGGAAGGTCCAGCGGACGCCATCGGCCGGGCCAAACAGCTCTTTGTGTCGCTGGAAAGCCTGCTAAAGGCGGGTTCACCCGTCCGCAATCGCGAGTTCGCCTATGCCCTCAGCGTGGTGAAGCATGAAGGCGCGGAAACGCTCAAGGATTTGGTCAGCGACCGCGTGGTGACGCACGAGCGGAAGCCCGGCGTGACCCCGAAATCGGTCGGCCAGAAAAAATACCTCGACGCCATCCGCAAACACGACATCACGATCGGCGTCGGGCCGGCGGGCACGGGCAAGACGTATCTGGCGGTGGCGGTGGCGCTCGCGACATTGCGCGACGGCCGGGTTTCGCGGCTGATTCTCACCCGCCCCGCCGTGGAAGCCGGCGAGGCACTCGGTTTTCTGCCCGGCGACCTTTACGAAAAAATCACGCCGTATCTCCGGCCGTTGCAGGACGCGCTGCACGACATGCTGCCCGCCGAGGAAATCCAGAATCACACTGAGCGCGGCACGATCGAAATCGCGCCGCTGGCCTACATGCGCGGGCGCACACTCAACAACGCCTTCATCATCCTCGACGAGGCGCAGAACTCGACGACCGAGCAGATGTTGATGTTTCTCACCCGCCTCGGCCACGGCTCCAAAGCCGTCATCACCGGCGACGAGACGCAGATTGACTTGCCGCCGAACAAACATTCCGGCCTGCTGGAAGCCCATCGCGTGCTGAAAAACATCGATGGCATTGCCATTGTCGAACTCTCCAAACGTGACGTGGTTCGCCATCCGCTCGTCCAGCGCATCATTGCGGCTTACGAAGAGCATCGCAACGGCCCGAAGGCGTGACCGATGAACGTCGTCATTGCCAGCCGCCAGCGCGCGCGGAAAATCAACCGGCGTTTGTTGAAACGGATCACCACTGCATTGCTGGCTGATTTGAAGATCGAAAAGGCGGAGCTCGGCATCCACCTCGTCGCCGCCGCGGAAATGACGTTATTGAACGAAAAGTTTCTCCGGCATGCCGGCTCGACCGATGTGATTACGTTTGATTACGCGGAAACCGTAGCGCAGGCGTCCCGCCTGCCCCGTCCTTCAAAAAAACGGCTAAGAACCAGCCGGGACGGCTGCGCTACTTTACACGGCGACATTTTCGTGTGCATGGACGAAGCCGTTCGGCAGGCGCGGACGTTTGGCACCAGTTGGCAATCGGAAACAGTGCGCTATGTAGTTCACGGCCTTTTACATTTGCTGGGACACGACGATCGGCGCGCCAACCGGAGACGCAAAATGAAACGTGAGGAAAACCGCCGTGTGCGCGAACTTTCCCACCGCTTTCCCTTGAGCAAACTCTGATGCGACCCTAAACTGGCCGCATGGAACAGAAAAGTTTGTTCGCCCGCTGGCGTTCCAGTTTTTTGACAGGTCTGGCGGTCACTCTCCCGGCATTACTCACGCTGGCGGCGGTCAAGTGGCTCATCGGCACGATTTCCAGCGTGACGGACGTGCTTCTGTTTTTTCTGCCCCGGAGCCTGACACATGAGGGTTTGGTTTATCCCCACGACGGCAAGGGGCCGATGTTCTGGTATTGGAGTCTGATGGCGTTGGTGCTGGCTGTGGTCTTGATATCGGCGGTTGGGGTGCTGGCGCGCTACTACATCGGCAAAAAAATCATTGACTGGACCGACCGCGTGTTGAGGCGGGTGCCGTTCCTGAACAAAATTTACTCCGCCATCAAGCAGGTCAATGACGCCTTTTCCGGCAACAAACATTCCTTCAAGACCGTTGTGCTGGTGGAATTTCCGCGCGAGGGCATCTATTCCATCGGCTTTCTCACCAGTGAACAACGCGACGAGGTACAACAGAAAACCCGGGAAAAGGTGGTGTGCGTGTTTGTACCCACGACGCCGAATCCCACCTCGGGCTTTTTGATTCTCGTGCCGGAGGACAAGGTGACCAAGCTCGATATGTCTGTCGCCGACGGTATCAAATACATCGTCAGCCTCGGCTCGCTTTCGCCGGAATACACGCCGCCGTCGCCGGAGAAGCGAGGATAGAATGTGGCGGATAGAAGGTAGCTGCATTAATTTGGAAAAGACAATATGCCATTCTCCATCCTCCATCCTCCATCCTCGTTTTCGTTATGATCGAATCCGCCACCGGCATCATTTTGCGCACGCGACCGCTCACGGACACCAGCCTCATTGTCCACTGGCTCACGCCCGATTTCGGGCGCATTGCGACGGTGGCCAAGGGCGCGCGCCGCTTCAAATCGCCGTTCCTCGGCAAGCTCGACTTGTTTTATCTCGCAGACTTTTCGTTCAGCCGTAGTCGCCGCTCCGATTTGCACATTCTCCGTGAAGTCGGTCTGCGTGAAACGCACAACCCGCTCCGCGAAAATCTTGCCCGCCTGCGCCAGGCTGCCTACGCCGCCGCGTTCATCGAGCAGGCGACTGAAACCGAGACGCCGCTACCCACCATTTTTGAATTGATGCGCGAATTTCTGGCCTGGCTTTGCCGGCAAAAGCCTGCGCCGCAAATGGTTTTTGCCCTTGAACTCAAGCTGCTGCGGGAACTTGGGCTTGGCCCCAATCTGGGAAAGACCGGATTGACGGCGGGCGCAAGGCAAATCGCCCGCGCACTGGTGGCCGGTAACTGGCAGGCGTCCTGCTGCTTGAAGCTCGCCAGCGGGCAGGTCGAAGAGTTGCGCCGGTTTTTGCACGGCTTCCTGATTTTTCATCTGGGCCGTTTGCCTCAAGGCCGCGCCGCGGCCCTGGCGGATTGAATCTGCTTTTCGCCCCGGCCCGTTTGCAGTATTGTCGGGGCGCTGTTTCAGAACCGGGTCATGTTTAAAAGAATAGCGAAAAAGTTGTTCACCATCCGGATGCAGTTGGTTGGCAGCGTGTTTGTGGCCATCGCGCCGGCATTGGTGCTGACGTTTATCGTCAACCAAACGTGGTTCTGGCAGTTCGCGCCGGAATGGATGAAACGATATGCGCTGAGCGTGCCGTGGGCCAGTTTCCTGGTGGGTTTGCTGGCGCTGGGCGCGGCGTGGTTCGGCGGTGAACATTTTATTCTGCGACAGGTGCGCGTCCTGTCCAACGCGGCCCAGCGGCTGGCCAGGGGAGATTTGACCGCCCGGGCAGGTTTGAAGGACGTAAAAAGCGAACTCGGCCAGCTCGGAAATGTTTTTGATCAAATGGCCGAGTCACTGCAGCAGCGCATCAAGGAACGTGAAGCCACTGAGAAAACCCTGCTCAATCGCGCGTTTCAGCAAACGACCATTGCGGCTTTGGGACAGTTTGCGCTGGTCAACAGCGACTTGATGGCCTTGTTGAATCAAGCCGTCATGCTCGTAGCGCAAACGCTGGAAGCGGAATACTGCGCCGTCTTTGAATCGGCGGCCGGGGACCAGTTGCTCATGCTGGCAGGCGCCGGCTGGAAACCCGGCTACATCGGTTTGACCAAGGTGCCGGTGGATGATTACTCGCAGGCCGGTTTGACGTTTAGAACCGGCGATGCCGTTGTCGTCACCGATTTGTGGACCGAAAGGCGGTTCCGGGCTTCATCGCTGTTGATGGATCACGGTGTGGTCAGCGGAGCAACCGTGCTCATCCCCACGCGCGAGAAACCGTTTGGCGTTTTCGGCGTCTACTCCTCCAGGCATCCGGAATTCACCCCGGATGACGTGCAATTTCTCCTGGCGGTGGCTCATGTCATCGGCATAGCGGTCGAGCGGTTGAAACTGGGTGAACAGTTGCGCCAGTCGCAAAAGATGGAGTCCGTCGGCCAGTTGGCCGCCGGCGTCGCGCACGACTTCAACAACATGCTCACCATCATCCAAGGCCACACGAGTGCGCTGCTGGCCCGGCCGACGCTGCCGCCGGAAATCCTCGATCCGATCCAGGCCGTCTATTTTGCCGCCGAACGCGCCGCCGCGCTGACGCGCCAACTGCTCATGTTCAGCCGCAAAAACATCATGCAGGTCAGGCTGCTTGACCTGCGCGAAGTCGTCGGCAACATGAGCAGAATGTTGCAGCGCCTCTTCGGCGAAACCGTCACCCTCGAATTTCAGCCGCCGGACGAACTGCCGTTCGTGCAAGGCGACGCCGGCATGATCGGACAGGTCGTGATGAACCTCGCTGTCAATGCCCGCGATGCCATGCCGAAGGGCGGCAAACTCACCATCGGCCTCGACCCGGCGGCCTTGGACGCCGCCCACGTTGAAATCCATCCCCAGGCGCGCGCCGGGAATTTTGTGCGCTTGCGCTTGAGCGACACGGGCATCGGCATGGATTCCGCCACGCGTGCCCGCATCTTCGAACCGTTCTTCACCACCAAGGAGGTCGGCAAGGGCGCCGGCCTAGGCCTCGCCACCGTTTACGGCATCGTTAAACAACATGACGGCTGGATCGAGGTGGAGAGCGAACCCGGCGCAGGCGCCACCTTCGACGTGTTTTTCCCGGTTGCCACGCAAACCGCGCAAATGGCCGAGGAAAAGCCCGGCCCGGTTGAATCCATCGTTGGCGGCACGGAAACCATTCTCCTCGTCGAAGACGAACCCCTGCTGCGTGAAATGGCCCGCGACATTCTCGAAAGCTACGGCTATCGAATCCTGGAAGCCTCCTCCGGCAAGGAAGCGCTGGGCATGTGGGACCTGATCCGCGGCAAAATTGATTTGCTGCTCACCGATATGATCATGCCCGATGGCGTTTCCGGCGCGGAACTCGCCCAACGGCTGATGGCCGGCCAGCCTCACTTGAAAGTTATTTTCACCAGCGGTTATACCACCAGCGAGGTCAACCCGGAAATGCTGGCCAAGACCGGCGCGCGCTATCTCCAGAAACCTTTCACGCAGGACGTGCTGGCCAGGGCTGTTCGCAACACGCTGGATGGAGTTTTTCCCTCCAGCAACCCACCGCCCTAAACGGCTACGGTTTGACCATCGCCGCGCCGCGCCCCGGGCGATGGCGGCCTTTCAAAACCAACGACGGAAACCAGTATGCCAGGTGATGTCACCGTCGCCATCCTGAGCGACATTCACTATGCCGGGATCGCCGAGCGTGCCCGGGGCAATGATTATGAACTGCGGGTCATTGCCAATCCCGCTCTGCGGGCCGTGGCGCGTTTTTATCGCCACGTTTTCTGGATGCGCCATCCGCTCGACCATGCGCCGCAGTTCGACCGCTTTATCGCTTCGATCGGGCCGGTGGACTACGTCGTAGCCAATGGTGACTATTCCTGCGACAGCGCCTTTGTAGGTGTGAGCGACCCGGCGGCGTTCGCGAGCGCGCAGGAATGCCTCGGGAAATTCCGCGCCCGCTTCGGTGACCGTGTCCGGTTCACCGTAGGCGATCACGAACTGGGCAAACTGCCCTTGTTTGGCGGCAAGGGCGGAATGCGGCTCGCCAGTTGGCGCTACGCCATAGAGCAACTGGGCTTGCAGGGGTTCTGGCAACTGAACATTGGCCGTTATTCACTGTTCGGCGTGGCATCGCCTTTGATTGCCCTGCCCGCCAATCAACCGGACACCCTGTCGGAGGAAAGGCTGGAATGGTCGCGTCTGCGCGAGGCGCATCTCGCCGAAATCCGCGCTGCGTTTAACGCGCTGCCGCCGAATCAACGCGTGATTCTGTTCTGCCATGACCCCACGGCGTTGCCGTTTCTGTGGCGTGAAGAACCCGTGCGTCGGCGTTTGCCGCAGGTCGAACAAACCATTATCGGACATCTGCACACGCGGGTGATTTTGTGGAAGAGCCGGGTGCTGTCGGGAATCCCGCCCATCCGGTTTCTTGGCCGGAATATCAGCCGTTTCAGTTCGGCGTTGCACGAAGCCCATTATTGGTGGCCGTTTCACGTGCGTTTATGCCCGTCACTTTCCGGTACCGAACTGTTGAACGACGGTGGTTATTACACAACGCAACTTGATCCGGCGGCAAATCGACCGGCCCGGTTCACTTTCCATCCCTTGCCGCGGTGAGAATAAATTTATGCGCTGCGCGAGCGGGGCTTGCTTTCTCCCAACAGTTTTAGAACAGCCTCCACCGCAGCATCAGCTTTAATAGGTTGCATGGCGCCGCCGCGCGGTTTGATTTCCACTTCGCCTTTCGCCAGCGATTTCTCGCCCAGGGCGAGCCGGATGGGGAAACCGATCAGGTCCGCGTCCTTGAATTTCACGCCGGGGCGTTCGTCGCGGTCGTCCAGAATCACCTCCACGCCGCACGCCGTCAGTTCGGCATAAAATTTTTCCGCCAGCTTCATCGCCTCACTATCCGGCGCGACATTCAGCGGTGTGATGCAAACCTGATACGGTGCGACGCTCAACGGCCAGATGATGCCGTCCTTGTCGTTACACTGCTCGATGACCGCCTGCAACGTGCGCGTGACGCCGATGCCGTAGCAGCCCATGATGGCAGGCTTGCGATTGCCCGCCTCGTCGAGGAACCGCGCGTTGAATTTCTCGCTGTATTTCGTGCCGAGTTTGAAGACGTGGCCGACCTCAATCGCGCGCCGAATTTTCAAGGGCTGTCCGCACTTCACGCAAGGCTCGCCCGCCGTGACGGTGCGCAAATCAAACCACTGGGTCACCTTGATGTCGCGTTCAATGGAGACGTTGCGGAGATGGAAACCATTTTCGTTCGCGCCGGTGGTCATGTCGCTCGTGCCGCGCAAGCGTTCATCGGCGTAAACCTGTAAAGTAGGACAGGCGTCCCGCCTGTCCAGCGCAGGCGAGACGCCCGCGCTACTTTTCAACGCGCTCGCAACTGCCCCCAAACTGCCCGGATGCGCGCCGAGCAGCCCAAAAATTTCTTCCGGTGTCGCCGGACGGAAAACCGTTGTGCCGATTTTCCCGGCAAATTTGGCCTCATTCAACTGGTCATCGCCACGGATCAAAACGATGACCGGCTTGCTGTCGGCAATATAAACCAACGTCTTGATTTGTTTTTCTGCCGGAACATTGAACGGCGGCTTTGTCAACGCTTCAATCGTCACCACGCCCGGCGTGGCAAATTTCTCAATGGCCGCGCCGATTTCGCGCGCGGCGGTCTTTGGAATGCCGCTGGTGGCTTTCTCGATGTTCGCCCCATAACCGCAACTTTCACAATAAACCACTTCATTTTCTCCGGTCTCGGCGGGCACCATGAATTCATGTGAGAATTTCCCGCCGATGACGCCGGTGTCGGCTTCGACCGCAAACGCCTTCAGCCCACACCGCTCAAAAATGCGCGCATAGGCGTCATACATCTTTTGGTACGTCGCTTGAGACGCCTCGTCGCTCACGTCGAAACTGTAGGCATCCTTCATAATGAATTCGCGGGCACGCATCAGCCCGAACCGCGGGCGGATTTCATCCCGGAACTTCACGCTGATCTGGTAAAAATTCCTCGGCAACTGCCGGTAGGAATTGATTTCGCTCGCGGCCACACCGGTGATGACTTCCTCGGCCGTCGCGCTCAAAACCCATTCGCGGTTGGCGCTGTCCTTGACCTTGTACAAAACATCACGGGCGGTTTCGTAACGACCGCTCTGCTGCCAGATTTCGGGCGGCTGGAGCGCAGGCATGAGCATTTCGAGCGCGCCGGCGCGGTCCATCTCCTCGCGGACGATTTGCTCGACCTTGCGCAACGCGCGCAGACCGAGCGGCAAAAACGTATAAACGCCGCCGGCCAGCTTGCGGATGAGGCCGGCGCGCAGCAGCAGTTTGTGCGACAGGATTTCCGCCTCGGCGGGAGGCTCGCGGAGGGTCGGAATTAAAGTTTGCGTCCACTTCATGTGGCGGAAAGATTAACCACAAAGGAACCAGGGAACGAAGAATTTTATTTGCGGCGTAGCGGCGTAAGGCCCTGAATCCGCAGATTGCGTCTACCCTCCATAGCAACACTACTGCGGAGGACGGGCCGATTGCACAGATTCCTTGTCTGCGTCATTTTGGAGTGCGCGGACATGTCCGCGCTTTTAAAGCGGCGACGTGCCGCCGCACTCCACATTCAATACCGCCGCCCCAGCATCGCCACTCATGGCGCACGAATGCGATAGAAACGTGACGGGTAATTAGTCCAATCCGGATCGCTGAAATGCAAAGAGCCGTTGGTGAGGCTGCAGCTTTGCAGTGGAATCCAAGTGGGACCGGCCAAGTTCGTGCAGGCTTCCAGCACGATGGGGATATTTGTCGTTCCCGTGATATTGAAACCAAAGCAGTTTGTCAGTACGCCAAAGGTGGCATCGTTCGCCACCTGCGGGTTCCACAGCACGGCCGGACGCCCGCCTAACCACGACCCCCACCCCGTCGTGCCAGGCAGGTAATAGACGGTCGCATCATAGTCATTGGAAAAAACTGAACTACTCAGGCTGGGAGCGTTGCCTTGGAAATAGATTGCTGTCAGGCTGGTACAGGAACCAAACGCCCCATCCCCGATGTGGGTGACATTGATGCCGATCACGGCGCTGGTCAAGTTGGCGCAGGAATCAAACGCCGAGTTTCCAATGTTGGTGACACTGTTGGGGAGCGTGACACTGCTCAAGCTCGTGCAGTACGCGAACGTATTGCTTCGGATTCTGGTGATGCTATCGGGGAGCGTGACACTGCTCAAGCTGGTGCAGCCAGAGAACGCCGAGTTTCCAATGTTGGTGACGCTGTCGGGGAGCGTGACGCCGATCAGGTTGGTGCTGCCAGCGAACGCCGAGTCGCCGATACTGGCGACTGACACGCCATTGATCAGGGGAGGGATATTCATGTAGAAGCCAGGAGGCAGGGGCCAAACGTCCACGCCCCAGCCCAGGATGCTCATCGCAGTCGGTGACACCATACCGGCGAGAAACAGGCAATGGGTCGGAAGACCGTCAAGAGACCCGCCCTCGACCCACCCCGTCGTCCCCGGCAGGAAATAGATGGTCGCCTTGTTGTCACCATCGAAAACATCCGTCGCACAGTTGGTGGGGACGTTGCCCTCGAAATAGACATTGACCAGGTTGGCGCAGCCAGACAACGCCTCGAACCCGATGCTGGTGACGCTGCCGGGCAGCGTGACGCTGGTCAGGCTGTCGTCATCAACAAACGCTTCGCCGCCGATGGTGGTGACGCCGTTGGGAATCGTATAGTTTCTGCCTTTGCCCCCCGGATATTGGATGAGCAGAGTCTGGCTCTTGTCGAACAAGACCCCGTCCACACTGCTATAGGCGGGATCGCTTGCGTTCACCGTGATCGAGGTCAGGCTGGTGCAGTAAACGAACGCCTGATCCCCGATGGTGGTGACACTGGCGGGGATAGTGACGTTGGTCAAGCTGTAGTCATCAACAAACGCCCCGGCCCCGATGCTGGTGACGCTGTTGGGGATCGGGACGTTGGTCAGGCTGGTGCAGTAAGCGAACGCCTGGCCCCCGATGTTGGTGACGCTATTGGGGATTGTGACGCTGGCCAGGCTGGTGCACCACCAGAACGCATAGTCTCCGATACTGGTGACACTGTTGGGGATCAGGATGTTGGTCAGGCTGCTACAGTGAGAGAACGCCGAGTCTCCTACCCCCGTGACGCTGTTGGGGATTGTGACGCTCGTCAGGCTGATGCACCAACCGAACGCCCCGGCCCCGATGCTGGTGACGCTGGTTGGGATCGGGATGTTGGTCAGGCTGCTACAGTAAGAGAACGCCCAGTCGCCGATATTGGTGACGCTGTTGTGGATCGTGACGCTGGTCAGGCTGTTGCAGCCATTGAACGCCTCGTCCCCGATGGTGGTGACACTGTTGGGGATCATGAAGCTTCCGGCTTGCCCCCCCGGACATTGGATGAGCGTGGTCTGGCTCTTGTTGAACAAGACCCCCGCCACACTGCTATAGACGGGATTGCCTGGATCCACCGTGATCGAGTTCAGGCTGGTGCAGGCACCGAACGGCCCGCCCCCGATGTTGGTGATACTGTTGGGGATCGTGACGTCGGTCAGGTTGGTGCAGAAATGGAAGGCATCGTTCCCGATGCTGGTGACTGGGAGACCACCGATCATGTCGGTGATGTTCACCACACGGGCAGAACCAGTGTATCGGGTGATGGTGATCGTGCCATTAGTTGCCGTGTACGTGTAATCTGGAACTGTTACCACGACGGCCGGACAACCGCCCCACGGATTTGTCCACCCTGTCGTCCCCGACAGGTAATAGATGGTCGCGAGGCTGTCACCGGCGAACACCTCCGAACCAACGCCGGGGGCGTTACCCTGGAAATAGACGCTGGTCAGGCTGGGGCAGCCGGAGAAAGTGTTGTTCCCGATGCTGAGGACGGTGTTGGGGATCGTGACGCTCGTCAGCTTGACGCAACAATAGAACGCGTAGTCCCCGATGCTAGTGGCGCTGTTGGGGATAGTGTAGCTTGCGCCCTTGCCCCCCGGCCATTGGATAAGCATGGTCTGGCTCTTGTTGAACAAGACCCCATCCACACTGCTATAGGCGGAATTGAGTGCGTCCACCGTTATCGAAGTCAGCCGGAGGCAGTAACGGAAGGCATCATTTCCGATGCTGGTGACGCCGCTGGGGATCGTGACGCTCGTCAGGTTCTGGCAGCCGTGGAACGCGTCGTTCCCAATGCTGGTAACACTGTTGGGGATCGTGACGCTCGTCAGCTTGACGCAAAAATAGAACGCCTCGTTACCGATGTTGGTGACGCTGTTGGGGATTGTGACGTTGGTCAGGCTGCTGCAGTACATGAACGCCTCGTACCCAATGCTGGTGACGCTGTTGGGGATTATGACGCTGGTAAGGGCAGAGCAACCAGAGAACGCGTAGGCAGCGATGCTGGTGACGCTATTGGGGATCGTGACGCCCGTCAGGCTGGCGCAGCTATAGAACACCCCGCCCGCGATGCTGGTGACGCTGTTGGGGATCGCGACGTTGGTCAGGCCTATGCAGCCAGAGAACGCCCCGTCCCCGATGTTGGTGACACTGTTGGGGATCGCGACGCTGGTCAGGCTGGAGCAAGCATAGAACGCCTCGTACCCAATGCTGGTGACCGGCAGGCCACTGATCGTGCTGGGGATGGTCACCGCACCGCCAAGCCCTGTGTATAGGACAATGGTGACCGCGCCGTTATTGGTCGTGTAGCTGTAATTCAGAGGCACGGGAGTGAAATCTACGGCCCATTGATTTCCAGCAGTGGAGGAATGGTCGGCAGATCGCCCCGTTGTGACGATCTGCTCTGTGAAGGCATAGCCGGCTTTGCCAGCATTCACCGCATATTGAGAGGAAGAGGGGACGCTCGTGAGGGCGTAGATTCCATTCGTATTGCTCGTCGCCGTATATGTGCCTCCGCCGGACCGTAAGGCCGTCACCACGACCTCCGCAATGGGGGCTCCATTGCTATCCGTGATGTGCCCGCTGATGATTTCCCCCGTTCCGTTAGTCCAAACGTTATAGATGGTTGCATCGATCGATGTGAATTTGCCCTGGGATGTATCAATGGTCGGCAGATTATACCAAGCGGTGTCGTTGTTAGCCCAGCCGAGGTTCAGATGGTGGTAGAGAGTGGACACATTGTACCCGTAGCCGTCGCATATAATTTCATGTCCTCCAGGTGCGCCACTAATGGCAAAGATTACCGGGCAGCCGGAATCCAAGTCCGGATTTACCATGCCATTGAGGTCTGCGCCGTTGCCCATGATCGCGTTGTTGTAGCCGAAGGTGCTGACGAGGGCGGTCTTCGCTGTGAAACCGCCGTCCGCACTTGAACCGCCGTAAGCGTAGTTTCCGTAATCCGTGTCGACCGCAACTCCCGCGTCGGCACACAGCGCCCCGATGGCCTGTCGCTGGGCATCGTTGACGCCCGAGGAAGGATCCAGCGCCATGTCAATCCATGAATATGCACTGCCATTTCCATCCCCACCGCGCAGACTGCGCATCGTTGCCACGCCTTCAATAGAAATGCGGAACGGTGTTGCTCCAACACCGCTGGCCGGCCACTGGTAGTAGCGCATGAGCTGCGCCATGGCTGTCGCAACGCAGCCGGAATAATAGTTGTTGGTTGAGCCGGCTGCGTAGGGGGGGGTGAAATAATTGTAGCAGGCCAGTCCCCCAACGGTGAGCTGGCTCCATTTGCTCTGAACCAACGGCGCGACCCGAACATCCGAAACGTTGGTGATGCCGAGTGGTTCAACCCCCGGACCAGCCTGATCGATGCTATTGAGGCGCTCCCACTTGTTCTTTGCGACCAATTGCAGACCTTGCACTTTGGCCGCCGCAATACCCTTTACCTTTGCCACCCGCCCGGGCAGGTCATTACTGACCAGCGCACCCAAAGGATTATCGGTTGAGGGATCAAACGTACCGCCAGATGCGAAACCGACAATCGGCTCAATAAGATCATCCGCCGCCACGATGACAAACCCTTCGGGATCCAGATAGACCACATGGTAAAGAACTGTCCCCTTGGCATCATTAAACGTCTCCACCCGTTTTACCTTTTGCCCTACGGTCGTTTGGAGGGGAGTTCGGTCGGCTTTAAGCCAGCCTCTGACCGCTGCCTTAGCCTGCTCCGCACTTACCGGATCGCCAGACGCAGTCCGGAGAGACGCGAGCAGCAGGATCAAGACGAGGAGGGGGGCGAGGGGCAACTCGCAAAACTTGAGACCATAGGTCTTCATTTGGTCGTTCCTTTCTTCAGAGCCTCTGCGCAGACAAAACCCACAACGGCGACACAGCCGACGCTGCCAGCAACCAACAAGCGAGCGTCATTTCTATCCGACAGGTTGAACGGGGCACCGAACGCCGTGTCTCCAATGTTGGTGACCGGCAGACCTTCGGTCGTGTCTGGGATGACCACCGCACCACCGGAACCGGTGTATTCGGTGATGGTGGCGTTGGTGCCATCAGACGAGTAAGTGAAATCGCCGTATTGATCGGGTATGACTGCTGTTGGCATCACCAACAACAGCAGCACCGGTAACAGCCGTCAAACACTGACACACAACGAGCACTTGGGGAATAGGACTTCTGCGTCAGACAGGATTTTGCGGAAGGTTGAAACCAGAATTTCATTCCGCTTCATACGGAAGATTTAACCATTAACTGGAAGAAAAGTAAAGATTTAATTTCGCGGCGCAGTAGCTCCTCAGCGGAGTGCCGCCGACCAAAAAATGCGGCTTTCTGCCGAAAGCCGCTACGTATTCACTTTACTTGGTTCACTAATGGCACCAGTCCCTGAATCCGCACTTCCAACCGGTCGCCGCTCTGGATCGGCCCGATGCCGCCGGGTGTGCCGGTCAGAATCACGTCGCCCGGCAGCAGCGTCAGGTTCGTGGAAATGAAACTCACCAGTTCGGCGGGTTTGAAAATGAGCTGGTTCGTGTTCGAGTTCTGACGCAACTGGCCATTCTGAAAAAGCTGAATCGAGAGTTCGCTTGGATCCATCATCGTCTCCACGAACGGACCCAGTGGCGTAAAGGTGTCAAATGACTTGCACCGCGCCCACTGGCTCTCGGCATTTTGGATTGTACGATCGCTGATGTCCTCGGCCGCGGTGTAACCAAAGATGTAGCGCGGCGCCTGCGTGGCCGTGACGTTGCGGACTTTGCGCCCGATGACAATGGCCAGTTCGGCTTCGTAATCAGTGCGATGGTCGCGAAACGGGATTTCAATCTTGCCGCCATCGGGGATCAGCGACGTGGTGGCCTTGAGCCAGAACAACGGCTCTTTCGGCAGCGGCTTGCCCGTCTCACGCGCATGATCGGCGTAATTCAGGCCGACGGCGATGATTTTGGACGGCACGACCGGCACGAGCGTCTTCACGCCCTTGCGCGGAGTCGATTTGCGCTCGAAAGACGGCGCGCCGAAGACGTCGCCACGCAGGCGGAATAATTCGCCTTCCACGACCTTGGCGTGGAAAATTTCGTCATCCTTTTGAAACCGGCCAATGGCGGCCATACGACGCTCGCAGGTTAACAAACGCTGCAAAGCCGTCGCAAGGTAAGAATCGGAGAGCCGAGTTATACGAGGCCATGACATTATATTTTGAACCCATTTGGGACTCGTGTAACTCGTCCCTCCGGTTTATTCGCACCACTTGCCGTTAAACGTTTTTCCGCTACATTATCCGTGTGAAAGGGCTGACGAGGCAGGAACAACTGGTTCTCTGTATCGTTCTGGGTTTGTTGCTGACCGGCTGGGCGGTAAAAACGTATCGCGCCGCGCATCCGCCAGCAACAACGGCTCAATCGGCCAAACCTTAAGCATGCAACCGGTCAATTTTGACGAAGTGGTGGAGATGATTCGCGCCAAAGACCCGCGTTACGCGCGTGGGGCCTATATGTTTGTTCGCGAAGCGCTCGATTTCACGCAGAAACTCATCGGCAAGGAAATCCGCGGGCAAATCCGTCACGTGAGCGGCCAGGAACTGCTCGACGGCATCCGGCAATTTGCGCTCCAGCAATTCGGCCCGATGGCGGCGACCGTGTTCGAGGAATGGGGCGTGCGCCACTGCCGCGACTTCGGCGAAATCGTGTTTAACATGGTCGAAATCGGCCTGCTCGCCAAGACCGACCGGGACAGCCGCGACGATTTCCAAAACGGCTACGACTTCACTGACGCCTTCCGCAAACCCTTCTGGCCGGAAAACAAACTCAAAGCCGAGAGCAAGCCAGTGGCGGGATAAAATTGGCCACCTTCTTTCATTGGCTAACCGCGCCGCTCGCATAAACTGTGCGCGAAATCCAAGGACGCGGTCTGTCTCGTCGGTGCGGGCCGGGCGCGCGAGTCTGCTCACGTGGCGCGGCGCTTGACATTCCCGTTAATGACATTAAAATGTCTTTATGAAAACACTCACAGTTACCGCCGCCCGGCAAAATCTTGGCGCGTGGCTCAAGCGGACCTTGAACGGAGAGGACGTCGGTGTGATGATTGACGGCAGCATCGTCGCCTTCCGCCCCGTCAAGGTTTATTCGGAAGACTACGCCGAACACGAATATGGCGTGACGGGCGGGCAACTGGACCGGTTTGCCGCGCGGATGAACAAGGAACTGGCCGCTGAACGCAAAGCCGGACGGCTCAAGCCTTTCACCGGGAAACTCAAGCGTGGCTAAACCCGCCATTTTCCTGTCCGCGCGCTTTCAGGCCGCGCTCAAAAACTTGAGCGACGCGGATTTCGCGCGCGTCGAATCGGCACTTCAGGTGATTCCCGACTGTTTCGGCCATCCGCACGCGCACAGCGGAATTTCCATCCGGCGGTTGAGGAAAAACATTTTTGAGTGCCGCGCAGGATTGAAACTGCGCCTGTTGTTCCGCCAAAACGCGGGCGCGTTGGAATTTTTCCTGGTTGGCAGCCATGACGAAATTCGCCGTTTTCTTCAAGGCTTCTGAAATTGCGTAACCGCGCCGCTCGCATAAACTGTGCGCGTGAAATCCAAAGGCGCGGTTTATCTCGTCGGGGCCGGGCCGGGCGACGCGGGTCTGCTCACGTTGCGGGGCGCGGAACTGCTCCGGCGCGCCGACGTGGTCCTCTACGACGCGCTCGTAAATCCCGATTTGCTCCGCCTGGCGCCGCCCTCCGCCGAACTCATCGCCCGCGGCAAAAATATGGCGATGCCGCACGAGGAAATTACCGCGCTGCTGATTGCCCGGGCGCGCGCCGGAAAATGCGTCGTGCGGCTCAAGGGCGGCGACCCTTACATTTTCGGCCGCGGCGGCGAGGAGGCCGAAGCGCTCGCCGCCGCAAAAATCCATTTCGAAGTCGTGCCCGGTGTTTCGTCCGTCGTGGCCGCGCCGAATTACGCGGGCATCCCGCTCACGCACCGCGCGCATTGCTCCAGCTTCACCGTCTTCACCGGCCACGAAAATCCTGCCGACGCGGCGACCGACCTGCGTTACGAGCAGATTGCCCAAATTCCCGGCACGAAGGTCGTGTTGATGGGCACCGAGCGTCTGGATGATTGGACCAAGTCGCTCATCGCGCACGGGACGCCGCCGGACACGCCAGTCGCGATGATTCAATGGGGCACGATGGGAAAACAAAAATCGGTTGCCGGCACGTTGGCGACGGTTGCCGCGCTCGCCGCCAAAGAAAAAATCTCGCCGCCGGTGCTCACCATCATCGGCGACGTCGTAAAGCTCCGCGAAAAGTTGAACTGGTTCGAGGAACGGCCGTTGTTTGGACGGCGCATTGTCGTCACCCGCGCGCGCGAGCAGGCCGGAAATTTCGCGCAACGGCTCGCCGAACTCGGCGCGGACGTGCTGGAAGTGCCAACCATCAAGATTACCGGGACGACCGGCCACAGCGACGTCGTGGATGCGCTGCTGGAGTTGAATGCCTACGACTGGCTGGTGTTCACGAGTGCAAACGGCGTGATGGCGTTTTTCGACCTGTTCTTCAAGCGGTTCCAGGATTTGCGCGACCTTGGCGGCGCGCGTATCGCGGCCGTCGGCCCGGCCACGGCGGCGAAATTGCGCGAGTTGCATCTGCAGGTGGATTTGACGCCCGATGAAGCAGTCGGACAAAAAATCGCCGAGGCGTTTGTGAAGTTCGAGAGCATCGAAAATTTGAAGATCTGCCTGTTGCGCGCCGAGGCGGCCAATCCCGATTTGCCGCGCGCGTTGGAGGCGCTCGGCGCCATCGTGGACGACATCGGGGTCTATCGTACCGTCGCTGAAACGGAGGACCCGGCGGGCGCGGGCGCGGATTTGCTGGAGCACGGAGCGGATTGGGTGATGTTCACCAGTGGCTCGACAGTGGAGCATTTCCATGCGCGATTTGATTTACCGAAACTGGCGAAGAAATTCCCGCAACTGAAACTGGCGTCCATCGGCCCGGAAACCAGCAAAGCCGTCCACGCCCTCGGTTTGACGCCGACGCTCGAAGCCAGGGAACACACAACGGACGGTTTGATTGCGGACTTGTTGCGGGTTGAAAAGTGAGCGGGCGGCCATTCCAATCAAAACCGCTTGCCCCTCGCCAGCTTCGATTTCAAGCGACCAAATTTTTGGCCATAATGTAATCGTCCATGACAAATCCGTTGCCGATGTCCGTGACGACGGACTCGGCGATGACAAAACCGTTTTGCCGATAGGTGGCAATGGCTTTGGCGTTGCGCTTGTTCACTGAGAGAATCAACCGGCTTGCTCCGGCGGTATGGACTGCGCGTTCGACATGCTGCAATAGTCGGCTGCCCAGCCCGTGACCGTGCAATTCAGGCAGGAGATAAAGCTTGTGGAGTTTGACGACACCCGCTTGCGCCGTCGGTCCATAGGACGCAAAACCAACCAGTTTGTCATTCACGAGCAGACGGTCATAGTGGATGCCCTGTGAACGGATTTCGTCGCGCAACACATCGAGCGCATACATCCGCGCCAGCATGTAATCAATCTGCGCGTGGGTGATGATTTCCGGATAACACGCCCGCCAGATGACACCAGCCAGTTGGGAAATGGCCGGCAGGTCGGCTTCGGTAGCCCGGATAATTTCCTGCCGGTCTGGCTGCGTGGCGTTCATTTGCGCCCGCGAAACTCGTCCATCAATTTCAGAATGCCTTCGCGGATTTCGAACAATTCCTGCCGCGCCTCGGTGGTGATTTTATCCGGCAGCAGTTTCTTCGGCGCCACGGCCTCCAAACCCGCCTGCGCCTTGTGCAGATGATCGAGCGCACGCTTCAGGTAGGCGACGGTGAACGCGTCATCCCGATAACCGCGTCCGTGGGCAATGCCATTCAACGCCCCGGCCAGCTTCGCGGCCGTCGTGTGAAATTCAAAGACGAACTGGCTCAAATCACTGTCTTTGGATTCTTCGAGGCCCAGTTCATCGCAATTGCGCCAGACCTTCATTGCGCTTTCATGGCAGCGGTGCTGGAGCGGATGCCGGAGGCGGCCCTCTTTAGTTCGGATCCAGTCAATGCCTTCCCGATGCGGTTCAGGTTCGGGTGGCGGTTCATTGGCAGCTTCTTCACAAATGCGGTTCATCTCCTCGACGGACATCCACTCTCCGTCGTCCTCGTCCTCGCGGTCCCAGCCCATTTCTTTCGCGATCTTCGCCTCGGCCTCGTCGGAGTCGCCATACTTCTCTCGTAACTCAATGTATTTGTCCGTGCGCGCGTCGCACTCCTTCATGAATTTCTCATAATCGTGCTCGTCCCATTCCGCCTCCGGATCTTTCTGCCCGCGCTGTTGCGCTTCGATGGCCCCGGTGAGTTTCTGCATGAAATCATCCATGCCGGCGGCGGCAGCCCGTGCGCGTTGCTCGTTTTCCTCCGGCGTCATCCGCCATTCAGGCGCGGAAAGGGTCAATTCGTAATCTGCGCTTTCGATGACGACGCGTCCGTTCGCCTCGCTGAACCATTCGAGGTAAAGGCAATTGGCCATGTGCTCCGGCGGTTTCTCTCCGTGTTTGCACATCAGGTAAGCCTCCGGCATCGGAATGTCGAACACGCGCACCTTTCGCGACGCCGTCAGGTCGCCAATTGTGCCGCGTTGGACGGGATGCAGCGAATCGAGATGCTGATGCGCGACGCGCTTGAGCGGATTGGTGAACGTGAGCAGACATCCGGCGAGGTCGGGATGGGCGTTGCCCTTGAGCTCGAGCTTCACGGGTTCAGCGCGGCCTTCCACCCAGATTTTGCCGCGCACCACGCCCTTGACGCGATTATCAATCTCGCCGCCCACCACGCTGTCATGAATCCGAAAGGCCATGCGCTTAATTACAACCCCAATTTCTTGAACCGGCGGTTCACTTCCTTGAAATGGAAGTCAAGCGAGCAAAGTTTTTCCAATTCGCCGGGCTTGAAATGTTTCGTCACGGCGGGGTCGGATTTAAGCTGTTTCACAAAGTCGGCGTCGTCGCGGCCGGCGTGTTTCACCTCCCAGGTCTTCATCGCCGCGTCCTGAACCAGTCTGTAGGCGACTTCCCGCGTCAGCCCTTTTCTGATTAACGCCAACAAAACGGTTTGCGAATTCCACATGCCGAGGCTCAGGCCCAGGTTGCGTTTCATGTTTTCAGGATAGACTGCCAGCCCGTCCATGAGCCGGGTGAGCAGGCCGAACATGTAGTCGAGCAGCGTGCAGGAGTCGGGGAAGATGATGCGCTCGACGCTGCTGTGGCTGATGTCGCGTTCGTGCCAGAGGGCGACGTTTTCGAGCGCGGCGATGGCGTTGCCGCGGAGCACGCGGGCGAGGCCGGTGAGGCGTTCCCAAGTGATGGGATTGCGCTTGTGCGGCATGGCGCTGCTGCCCTTCTGGCCCTTTGTGAACGGTTCCTCGGCTTCGAGCACCTCGGTACGCTGGAGGTGGCGAAATTCGACGGCCCAGCGCTCGATGCTCGCACCAACGAGGGCAAGCGTAGTTATGAATTCGGCGTGGATGTCGCGCTGGACAACCTGCGTGGCAATCGGCGCCGGGCGCAGGCCGAGCTTTTGGCAGACATAAGCCTCGACCCGCGGCGAAAGATGCGCACTCGTGCCGACGGCGCCGGAAATTTTTCCAACGGCAACCACTTCACGGGCGCGTTCGAGGCGCTCGAGCGCGCGGCCAAATTCATCGTGCATGAGCGCGAGCTTGAGACCGAAGGTGGTCGGCTCGGCATGGATGCCGTGGCTGCGCCCGATGCAGGGCGTGAATTTGTATTTGCGCGCCTGCGCCGCAATGGATTTCCGCAGCGCCTTGACATCTTCGATTAAAATGTCGGCGCTTTGAACCATCTGCACGGCGAACGCGGTGTCAATGATATCGCTGCTGGTCAGGCCAAAGTGAAACCAGCGGCTGGCGCGGTCGTTGATTCTTTCGGCAACGGCGGTGGTGAAGGCAATCACGTCGTGATTGAGCGTTTTTTCCAGTTCCTTCTGGCGTTCAACGAGGCGGGCCAAATCAACGAACCACTTCTCGCAACCTGCCTTGATCTTCGCAAAATCCTTTTTTGGCACGATGCCTTCCTTCACCAGCGCTTCACTGGCAAAGCATTCAATTTCGAGCCAGAGGCCGATTTTGTTCTCGTCCGACCAGAGGGACCGCATGGGGTTTCTGGAATAGCGCGTTATCATGCGACCATGAAAAAGGAAAAAGGCAAAAGGCAAAAGGTAAAAGTGAGTCGTTAAACCGTTGAATCGTTAAACCGCTGGACCGTTGGAGTTCAAGCTTCAGCTTGTGGTTTGAAGTTGAGGCACGCAAAAGCGTGAACTCCAACTCAATGTTTGCTCATTCGCGCGCGGGCTTTTTCGAGGATTTTGCGCTCGCGTTCAGTCAGGCTTTGGATGCCATGCGCGGAAATTTTGTCGAGGATGGGGTCCACTTCGCTTTTCACAAAATGGTCGGTGGAGTC
>Ga0208689_1000632_pt1 | contig 22671 bp, 22 predicted proteins | sample June2015DPH_8_15_FD_184700 | JGI IMG/M metagenome (GOLD analysis project Ga0208689, IMG submission 184700) | Peatland microbial communities from SPRUCE experiment site at the Marcell Experimental Forest, Minnesota, USA - June2015DPH_8_150... | ecosystem: Environmental > Terrestrial > Soil >... | reverse complement strand
ACCCAAATCAGCACGTGGAGGACTTATGAGAAAGGTTTTTGTATTGGTGTTTTTCTTCATGATTATTACGGGCGGCGCCCTTGCCCAGACCCAGCCACCCGCTCCCCAGGGATACGGCCCTCCGCCTTCCGGCGAATACGGCCAGCCACCCGCTCCCCAGGGATACGGCCCTCCGCCCGGCGCAGGATACGGTCAAGGCCAGCCGCCCGCTCCCCAGGGATACGGCCCGTCTCAAGGATACGTACAGCAGCCTCCTCCGGGCTACGGGCCGCCGCCTCAGCAAGAAGCCCCGCCGCCGTATCAATTCGCTGCCCCTCCCGACGTGGTTCCCATACCGGGAACTTACGCCTACTTCGTTCCGGGCAACGTCGACGTTCTCTTTTATCAGGGCTACTGGTACCGGCCCTTCGGGGGCCGCTGGTACAGGGCCCTGTCCTATAACGGACCCTGGATATTCCTTCCCGGTCCGAGGGTTCCCCGTGCCCTGGTCACGCTGCCGCCGGGCTGGCGCAGGGTCCCGCCTGGTTACCGTCCCATACCCCACGCGGAACTGCACAGGAACTGGCAGAAATGGGAGCGGGAAAGGCACTGGGAGGGCCACCGGTAAGGATGCTGGAAGGGCCGTTTTCCCTCACGCAGCCGGCAGTGTAAAAGGCCTGGAAGGAATCGACTCGACGTTGTTGCCGCCGGCCCGCGGCAACAATGTCTTTTCCGACCTGGCCGGCCACCCTTTTTCCGGCAGCGGACACCACCCTCCTGTCGCGAGGGTTGCCATCAGCTTGTACGAAGGTCCCGGGTAAAGACAGCGAAAGTGACTTCACTGCGGGCGGATTTAACCCCCGGTTTCGCTAGCAATCACCACTTGTAAATATGCAGCCTTCCTCCCCTCAGCCATGGGATCGTGTCTTCGGCCACGGGTACGAAGTCGTCCGCATTAGGCGCGAAAAGGGCCTGTCCCCTGATGTACACCGGCGCTAAAAGACGTAGTCACTCTAAAAAAGTTCTTGCAAGTTGGAGGGATAAGCTCCAATTTATAGAGAGGGGGTAGCCGGGATGAAAGGGCCGTGGGCCGTGGGCGTGGATGTGGGCGCCACGAAGATAGAGGCGGCGAGGGTAAACCTCGGCGGGATGGTCGGAGATTCGATCAGAACGGCTACGAACGTTTCCGGAGGCCCCAAGGCGATTATAGCCGATATCCTGGAGGCAGTCAGGACATTGACTGAAAGGGCCGGCTCGGACCCGGCAGGCGTCGGCGCAGGCATCGCGGGCCAGATCGACAGGGATACGGGCTCCGTCCGCTTCGCGCCGAATTTGGGCTGGCGCGACGTGCCGCTCCGCGCAGACCTGGAGGAGGCGCTGGGCATCGATACCGTGGTGACGAACGATGTGCGGGCGGCCACTTTCGGGGAATGGCTTCATGGTGCAGGGCGCGGGTACAACGATATAGTCTGCGTCTACGTGGGTACCGGCATAGGGGGCGGCGTCGTAGCAGCCGGCCGGATGCTTTCGGGCTGCACTAATACTGCCGGCGAAATAGGCCACATAACGATCGACCTCAACGGTCCCCCTTGCACGTGCGGCAACAGGGGGTGCCTGGAGGCCCTTGCCGGCGGATGGGCGCTGGCGAGGGCTGCCCGCCTGATGATAGAGGAAGACCCTAAGGGAGGCAGGACGCTGTTGGAGATGGCCGGAGGCATTACAGCCGACGTCAGCGCGGAGACGATAGCCAGGGCTGCCAAAAAGGGCGATGCCATGGCCCTTCGGCTCCTCGAAGACGCGGGCCGGGCGCTGGCCGCGGGCTGCGTGAGCCTCGTCAATGCCTTCAACCCCTGCAGGCTGATACTGGGGGGCGGCGTCGTCGACGGGGTGCCCGAGCTGATCGACAGGGTGCGCCGCGGGCTCGACCAGCGGGCGCTGCCTGCGGCGAGGGCGGGCGTAGAGGTGGTCCCGGCAGTGCTGGGGCCTATCGCCGGCGTCGTGGGCGCGGGAAGCCTTGCCCTCCATATACGCTCCGACCAAGGGCAGGCCTGATTTCGGGAGTCTATGCCATGCGCATCGGTCTTGCGGCGGACCACGGCGGCTTTGCATTGAAAGAAGAGCTGGCGGCGCTCCTTCGGGCCGCCGGCCATGACCTGGCCGACTTCGGCCCGGCAGCCCTCGACCCGGCGGACGACTATCCCGATTTCGTTGTGCCAATGGCGAGGGCCGTCTCGGAAAGAAAGGTGGAACGGGGGATAGCCGTCTGCGGCAGCGGCGTGGGGGCCTGCATCGCGGCTAATAAGGTCCCCGGCGTGCGGGCGGCCCTGGTGCACGACACTTTTTCCGCCCATCAGGGCGTGGAGGACGACGACATGAACGTCATCTGCCTGGGCGGGAGGGTCGTCGGCACTGCCATGGCGTGGGAGCTCGTCACGGTGTTCCTGTCCGCCCGCTTTGCCGGCTCGGAGCGCTTCCTCAGGCGTCTCGGCAAAGTGCGGCAGTTAGAGGGAAAGGAGAATTCATAATGGCTCAAAAAAGCAAGGCCGCAGGTTTGCAGGAGCAGGGACCGGCCGGAGATGTCAATCGGCAGGTGCTCCGCCTCGGGCCGGAGGGAGCACCCAAGGCGAGGATGGAGCGGCTGGAGAGCGAGAGATTCATGGAGCGCCTCTGGCAGAAGGACGGATCGCTCTGGACCGCCGATCCGGCGGGCGCGGAAAGGATCCGGTCCGCCCTGGGTTGGCTGGACGCTCCCAGGAAGATGCAGGCGCTGGCGCCCGAGTTCGGGCTGTTCGTAAAGGAGGTCAAGGCGGCGGGCTTCACTCATGCGGTCCATATGGGCATGGGAGGGAGCAGCCTGGCGCCGCTCGTTTTCAGGCAGATGTTCAAGCCCGCCCCCGGCGGGCTGCCCCTGACGGTGCTGGATACGACGGACCCGGCGACGATCGTCGCCCTGGACCGGAAGCTCGACATGGAGACCACGCTCTTCATCGTGGCAAGCAAGTCAGGTACGACGGCAGAGCCTCTGGCCTTTGAGGACTATTTCTTCGACAGGGTGAGGGCAGTCAAGGGGGAAAGGGCAGGGGAGAACTTCGTCGCCGTCACGGACCCGGGTACGCCCCTTGGAGAGTCGGCCCGGAAGAAGCGCTTCCGCCGGACCTTTCCGGGTCTTATCGACGTGGGCGGAAGGTACTCGGCCCTCACTTTTTTCGGGCTCCTTCCCGCTGCCCTCCTGGGCCTCGACACGGACAGGCTCCTTGGCGAGGCCCTTCGCATGGCCTCCGCATGCGGACCTTCTATCCCGGCCCAGGGGAACCCGGCAGCCGTGCTGGGCGCGGTCATGGGCGAAATGGCGGCATCGGGAAGGGACAAGCTGACCTTCCTTCTTCCCGGCGAGCTTGCCACCTTCGGCATGTGGCTGGAGCAGCTCATCGCCGAGAGCACCGGCAAGGAAGGGACGGGAATCGTGCCGGTTACGGGCGAGCCGGCCGGCGACCCTCTGGTCTACGGCAACGACAGGCTCTTCATCCACATCTACCTGAAGGGGCGAGAGCACGAAGACCTTGAGAGCTCCATCCTGACGCTGCAAGCGGCAAACATGCCCATAGTCTTCATAGGCATCCCGGAGCCGGCTGCAATCTGCCAGGAGTTCTTCCGCTGGGAGGCGGCATGCGCCGTAGCGGGCGCCGTACTGGGTATAAACCCCTTCGACCAGCCAAACGTCCAGGAGAGCAAGGACGCGACCAACCGCCTTTTGCAAAGCGTCGGGGAGCGCGGCGGCCTGACGGAGCCGGCGCCGGTCGCGACGTACGGCCCCTTGAGGTTCTTCACCAGGGACGGGGCGGAGAGCCCCGAGGGTCTCCTGTGGGCGTTCCTGGCCCGGGCCCGGACCGGCGATTATATCTCGCTCCAGGCCTACCTGCCGGAGGAGGCCTCAACGGACCGCACCCTGCAGGCAATGCGGCTCAGGCTGAGGGACGCCCTCGGCTTTGCCACAACCTTGGGCTATGGACCCCGCTTCCTCCATTCTACCGGACAACTGCACAAAGGCGGGCCCGATACGGGACTCTTCATCCAGTTGACGTGCCGTGACGCCACGGATATCTCCATTCCCGGCAGGCCGTACACCTTCGGCGTCTTCAAGAAGGCCCAGGCCCTGGGCGACCTGGAGGCCCTCATAAGGCACGGCCGGCGGGTTATGCGCATAGACCTTGGCGACAATGTAAAGAAGGGCCTTGCCCACCTCCAGCGGCTCCTCGAGGGGGCACTGGCTATCGGGGGGCAGAGGGGGTAGGCAGGCGGTGACGGCATGAGCGGAAATTACGAGATCGGCATGGCAGGGCTGGGGGTAATGGGCCGGAACCTGGCCCTTAACATGGCAGACAAGGGGTTTTCCGTTATAGGATACGACACGGACCCGGAAAAGACGGATGCCCTCGTCCGCGAGGCGGCCGCGAGGCCGGCAGCGGGGGCCGGGGACATAGCCGCCTTTGTCCGCTCCCTGCGCCTTCCCCGGGCAGTCATGATGCTCGTGCCCGCAGGCAAGGCCGTAGATGCGGTGATCGGGTCCCTCCTGCCCCATCTTCAGCGGGGCGACGTCCTCATAGACGGGGGAAACAGCCATTTCAGAGAGACGGAGGCCAGGGCGCGCAGCCTGGAAGAAGGGGGGATACTTTACCTTGGCGTCGGCATTTCGGGCGGCGAGGCGGGGGCGCGCTTCGGCCCGAGCATCATGCCCGGCGGCCCTGCAGCGGGGTACGAGCGGGTGCGGCCCATACTGGAAGCGGTCGCCGCGAAGGTAGACGGCGAGCCGTGCGTGGCCTATCTCGGTCCGGGTTCGGCGGGGGACTACGTCAAGATGGTCCATAACGGCATCGAGTATGCAGTTATGCAGCTCATAGCGGAATCGTACGACCTTATGAAACGGGGGCTGGGCCTGCCCAACGAGCGGCTCAGGGAGATCTTCGAAAAGTGGAGCGCCACGACCCTTCGGAGCTACCTGATCGAGATCACTGCCCTGGTCCTCGGGAAAAAGGACGACTCCGGCGCCTTCCTCGTAGACGCGATCCTGGACGAGGCCGCCCAGAAGGGTACCGGCAAATGGACGGCCCAGGACGCCATGGAGCTGCGGGTGCCCGTTCCTGCGATAGACGCAGCCGTTGAAATGAGGGACCTGTCCGATCTGCGCAGTGAGAGGCAGGGGGCATCCCGCCTGCTCGGCGGCCCCGCGCCCGTCATCGGGCAGGACGAGGCCGCCCTCGTAAGCAGCCTGGAGCCGGCCTTGAGGGCCGCTATGGTCATCGTATATGCCCAGGGCATGGCCCAGCTTAAGGCGGCGTCGGCAGCTTACGGCTACGGTCTGAGCCTGGAGGCGGTGGCGAAGATCTGGAGGGGGGGCTGCATCATCCGCTCGTGGCTCCTCGAGCCGATCCGCAGGGCTTTCAGGGACAGGCCCGACCTCCCGAACCTGCTCCTTGACCCTGTTTTTGCAGGGATGGTCTCCGCCGACCAGGCGGCTCTTCGTTCCGTCATCGCCACGGCTGTCGGGCACGGCATACCGGTGCCCTCCATGACCGCCTGCCTGGCCTATTTCGACGCCTACCGGAGCAGCCGCTTGCCCGCGAACCTCGTCCAGGCCCAGCGGGACTACTTCGGTGCCCACGGGTACAAGAGGGTGGATAAGGACGGCAGCTTCCACACGGAATGGGAGGGGTGAGGCGGCAGATGAAAATAATCCCTGCCATTCTCGCCGAGACTTGGGACGACTTCCTGGTCCGCATGAGGCAGGCTGAAGTCTTCACCGACTATGTCCAGATCGACCTCATGGACGGAAAGTTCGTGCCCGCGGCAAGCTTTCCGCCGGAGATGCTTTCCAGGGTCGTCACAAGGCTCAGGTTCGAAATACACCTGATGGTAGACGACCCGATAGGGTACCTGGCGCAGATAAAAAACCCGGCCCTCGAAAAAGTGATCTTTCACATAGAGGCGGCAACGGACCCCCTCGACGCCATCTCCCACATCGCGGAAAGGGGCCTTAAGGCAGCCCTCGCCTTTAGACCGGAAACGGAATTCTCAGATATGACAGGGATCGCGGAACAGGCGGGCGACCTCCTCTTCCTGACCGTGGACCCCGGGCGCTACGGGAGCCCTTTCAGGCCCGAGGTACTGAAAAAAATTCAAGATGCGCGCAAAACCTTTCCGGATAAGACGATTTCCGTGGACGGGGGGGTTTCACTCGATAACCTGGAGCGCCTTTGGCACGCGGGTGCCGACTGCGCAGTGGTCGGGAGCAGGATCTTCCTCAAAGGAGAACCGTCTGCGAATTACAGGCTCTTCGTCGAGGCGGCCTCAAAGCTCAAGGCAGGCACGCCTGCTTGAGCCGGCTCGTGCGGCCGGGTTAATTCCGCGCCTTTTCCGTCGTTTGCTCGGCGCGGCGTCCTCGACGTACACGAACAGTACGCCTCCGGCGCGCGCTTTCGCAAAGCAACGAAAAATCCATCGGAATTTCCTCCGGCCGCAAAAGAAGTTTGTAACCACTTCACCTAGAAGTGCATGCAGCGCGCCGTTCTGCAAATGTGATAATTACGGGTTGAAAGCGATAACAGCAACATGAACGGGAAGCGGGCGGCATTTCCCATCAATCGGTCCATTCCTCAGGCGGCATCTCATCCCTTCGCACGTTCATTGAAGAAAGGTGCGGCCCTCAAGATATCAAGGTTAGGTGAATTGCACTTCAAAGTGCACCAGGGAGGACAAGTCACGTTAGTCAACTACGTCCCCAAGGAAGAGAAGGAAAGATTTCAGGAAGGAGGCGCGCGGGTCCGAAGGACTGTCAGTCTGCCGTGTGGAGTGCTCCCGGTCCGCGCCTTACGCCTGTCTCTTCAGGACCGCAACATCCTCACATACGCAAAATGTATGCTCCGGTGTGCGGCCCCTCGATCACGTGAAAATCCATCGAAATTCCCTCTGGCCGCAAAAAGCAGCTTTTACTGGTCTCACCCGCAAAGGATCAACTTAGCCTATGTCGTTCTTGCCATTTCCACCTATAATGCGTGAAGACGTGAGCAGGCTGTCATCATCGATGATTCTCGTTAGGACAAAGATAAGCTTCTCCAGTATTCTTTGAATAACGATTTGCAGTCAAGATCATTTCTGAGGTTTGCTTTGGATGGTTTGGAACCTTTCATCTTCATTAAATCAACCCTTATTAATTCGCAGTCATTATCTGATATACCGAGCGCAGTGCCAAAATATTCATATTTTACTGGTTTACCAGCTGGGATGCTCGAAGCGTTAGGTGTGAGTAATTTCAGGTTTAGACGGTGAAAGGCAAAGCCCAAGAATACAAGAATACTAGCCTGACTTATCTTTTGGTGGATCATAGATATCTCACTGGAATTCGTATCCATCCCCTCGGTGAATGTTCTTATTTGCGACGCAAGAGACAACAATAGATCCCCGCTCGGTTCTGCGCCAAAATCTACTCTGCCCAACGCATTAGTCGTTTGCCAAGGTAAAGGACCAACGACCCCGTACGGATGGTAGATTTCAATACGGTTTACCAGTTCGGAAGCTCTACGGTCATCTATCTGATAGTAGGTTTGCAAAGAATGATAAAGAAACTGCTCGACGCATCTATCGTAATTGAACACTATCAGTGCTATGGACGAAAGACGTTTCTCCACTTCACTGATTGTGCAGTTCTCTGTAAGGAGTTGCATAAAACTATTGAACCAGGTAGTGGATAACCGCTCGTAATTCGGGTGATCATTATATCGTTGTCTATCCACATATAGTAAGCTTTTTCTTTCGGCCTGAAGAATTGCCCTGGCAATTGCCAATTTTCCACAAAATTCTATCTTTTCGTTTCCGCCATGGGCGTCTATAAAGTTATCTATCGAGATTGCTTGCGGCATTGCGTCGCGTATTATCCATGCAGCGTGGAGATAAGGATTTATATCTCCAGGGCGACCGTCCGGATGGCGGACTTTCTGTTGCAGAGCGCCAACTATTACGTGGTCCCCGCTAATGCGCCTGCTAAAATCATCGAACCGAATATCGAGAAGAGTCGCTATTTGTTTCTTGAGCTCTATCCCAGTCGGGATCTTAACCTCTTGGCTTGCGCCTGCACCCACTACGACGACTGTTTGCTTATTAAACATGCTCTATCCACCCTGATGGGAAGGGCCGAAGGAGATGTTCTTAAGAAAGTAAATCTTTTTCCCTCGCCCTTCCTCAAGAACCTCTTACTTAATCCTGCAATCATTGTCGATTGTAACATCAGCCATCGGCTCGGTCGAGCAAATTCTATTCTTCCGGGACCGGCGAACGGCGGACACCCCCGTCCTCAAGACTTTCCGCGGCGGTACCCGCCGCCGGGGAAAGTGCGACCCGCTGCGCGGGTGCCCGCCGCCTATTTTACGCTCCGGTCAAACCCCGCCCAAGACCGGCCGGGGTTTGTGGGTGCGGCTATTACACCGCACGCGCGCCCCATTGATCACGGCGAAATACATCGAAATTTCCTCCGGCCGCAAAAGGGGCTTTTACGTATAGCACCTACGAGTGACGCGTCGGGCCAAAGGCTGTGAGTCACGCATTACCGCGGAAAGTCGACAACAACGAGCTCACCGGGAGGCGGGCGCTCTTTCCCGCCGATCCGGTGCAGCGTCTTGTTCGGCTTCTAGTAAAATGAAAAATCACTGGCGATAGACAAGAAGAAGAGTGCTTTTTCCTGATTGTCGGTGTCAAAACTGCGCATATTAAAGCCCTTCATTGCTTCACCGCCTCCGTTTATGCTGAACTGAGCCCGCCAAAGGGAGAGCAGTAGCAACTCTGAACGAGCCAAATTGTTTTCGTATCGTCCCTGTTTGAATGCCACAATGCTGTCCGTCGTTTCGTCATATTGCCAGAAATCGTCGTATGACATCACCGGCGAGTGAAAGAGGAAACTCCATAAGCGTTTGTTTGCATTTATCTTTGTATATTCTTTGTATTTTTCAACCAATCTTCCTTTTAACCCTTCTTCAAAGCCGAGAAGGACTTGCAATGTTCTCTGTAGATAAGGTTTGTCTACCACTGGTCGTTCCCTCTTCTTGACCCCTGCTGTATCGACGTATTGGTCATTTACAACGAGGTTGTTATGCAAAAGCAAATTCCTCGTGGCTTTGATTTCCTTGATGTCATCTCCAAACGCTTGCCGGAAATCTGGCCAGTCTAAAGACAGATATTCCAATAGCTTGCCGAAGAAGTCTTCGAAAGACTTGTAGGACAGGCTGTTTATATGCGCGTCTATGGCTTTCCGCAGCAGCCTGAAATAGTTTTCAAAGAAAGTATCTTTCTCGAATTTGAACTCGTTGGCCGGCAGTTTCTGCGGAAAGCTTCTCAGAAAATAGTGAAGGACGTCGGCAATCATGATCTCCATTGACGCGACGGCCATGACAAAAAGACCGTGCACAATCACTTCAGGTTTCGCGTCCGATACGTGGGCGGAAATCTCGTTCAACCTACCCACAGAGAGATCAACTGGATGTGTCAATCTCTTCAATACCATCAGATTGGGGTAATCCTCAATTCTCATCTGTTTTCCTTATACCGAACAAAGGGGTCCAAGGGGACGCTCTTCAATAAGTGATTCCTGAGAAGTAACTCCGAAGAGAAAACTGTTGTATCCAAGTATATGCAGTGCTAGAATGCCGCATGTACAAGAAAACACCTTCCCAACAAAGCCTGCTCGGCATAGAGACCCAGGTATCCCCTTCTTTGAGATAGGCCGAAGGGGACGTCCGTAAATAAGTAAATAACTGTTTCCCTCGCCCTTCCTCAAGAACCTCTTACTTACTCCTGCAATCATTGTCGATTGTAACATTTGCTATCGGCTCGGTCGAGTAAAATCTATTCTTCCGGGACCGGCGAACGTCGGACACCCCCGCCCTCAAGACTTTCCGCGGCGGTGCCCACCGCCGAGGAAAGTGCCACCCGCTGTGCGGGTGCCCGCCGCCTATTTTACGCTCCGGTCAAACCCCGCCCAAGGTCGGACGGGGTTTGTGGGTGCGGCTATTATGCCGCACCTGTGCGGCCCTTCGATCACGCGTCCCGACCCACGCCTCCGGCGCGGGTGCCCCGTCGAAATTCCCTCCGGCCGCAAAAGGTGTTTAATTATTTCACTGACGACCCCTCTGACCAAAACCAACCAAGTCGGTTTGCCGGGTACGCCCGATGACCACGGATCGTTAACCGCAACCACCTATTACGGGGGTCGTAAATCATCGAAATTTCCTCCGGGCGTGGGATGATCGCCTAGCGTGTGCAGCTGATCCCTCCGTCGGGGAAACGACCCCCCGCGCGGTCACAAGCCGCACCGAATGTCCCACAATCCCTAACAAGTGTCCGGTTTCTTGACACAAGGGCGGGCAGACAGACAAAGGCGCGATAGGCGCGGAGAATGCCCGATCCGGGCCTTTTCGCCGTCTCTTTTCTTTACGGACACCGGCTTTGTCCTCCTCCGAAAACAGGATGGACGGCCCTTTCGGAATGGCATGGGGATTGCGATACCTTCGGACGTGATGGATCGGAACAGCAGGTCCTACCTTCTCCTCGTCCTGGGACTGATCGCCGGAGTCGTGGGCTTCGGGGACAGATACTTCAACTCGCCCAGGCTCCTCGACCTGTCGGGCTTCGTGCCGGCGCCTCTGGAAGGTCTGCTTATATGGCTTTCAAGGATACTCTTTGTCCCCCTTATGGTCTTCTTCGTCGTCTCTTTGTGGTTCGGGAGGCACCTGCACAACCGCCAGTACTAGGCTCGGCGGGCTGAGGCGGCCGGGCCAATTCCGCGCCTTTTCCCTGTCTCTCAAGGCCGCAACATCCTCACATACGCAAAATGTATGCTCCGGTGTGCGGCCGCTCGATCACGGCGAAATCCATCGGAATTTCCTCCGGCCGCGAGAGAACTTTGACCCACTTCACCTACAAATGAACCTTATTGAATTATCAGAGGAGATGAAGGTTTCCGTTCGAAAGGGGAGGAACGCTCGCATGACCGAAAGTGGCCCCAAGAGACACAATTCGCTTCATGCTGTTGTTAGGACTTTACGGCATAGAAGATCACTACGTCGTTCGCGATTTTCATGCTTTTCCCAACCTGGACAGTACCTTCTTTGGCTTTGAGTGCTTTCTCAAGTTGAATGCGCTTTTCCTCAATCCAAGGTCTGCCCGCTCTGTTAGTCTTGTGCTGATAAAATGCGAAAACCTCTTTCGTCTTGAGCTCGGACCAAATCGCATGGGCTTCTGCGTCCAATACATGCTTCAAATCAGGCCGTTCTGCAGGCTCTAGACCGGTGTCGGGATCGAGAAACACAAGACGGGGTTCAGACGCTAAGTTCGACAGATATCGCATTGCAGCGTCTTGATATGCTTTTCGGTCGTCGAAAACTCGGTCAAATACACTAATTAAGAGTTCATCCCGCAGAGCGGCAATATTGTTTATGTCTCTGAAGTGTGTTCTCACCTGTGAGGGCAATTCCGTCTCTTGTCCGCCAAGATCAATCCGGGGGAATATGCTGGGGCGCAGATAGGCTATTTGAACGATCCGGGAAAGCCGGTGTCGGCGGGCCAGCAGAACGAGCACACCCCATTTCAGGAGATCACGGTGATCAGCGTAATACCAATCTCGCATCTTTCATTCCCTCGCACTGGAAGGTCTCGGGGTCAGCCCTTGACTGAGGACAACTTCTTTTCCATCACATCCACTTCTTTCCGCATCGTTCGGTCTTCTTTCATGCGTACGCTCAGCCTGCTCGCCGTCTTCGTCACCGCGGAGAAGGTGATGTCCCCGAAATAGGCGCCGATCTCCGGGTTGGAAAGGGATGTATGTTTCTTGGCAAGATATACCGCATAAGCGCGGTAGGGCAATGAGGCGCGCACCGTTTCCTGCGGAACCTTGAAACGCGCGGCTACCACGGCAACAATGTCCTCTAGGTCCGCAGTCGAGGCGTGAAGCGCTCTCCGGTAGGATATCTCCTTTCTCTCAGTGTCTTTCAGTCGTTGAAGCGTCTCCTTGATGAAGCTCTTTCTGCCGAGGACCATGCCTCCATAGACATCTCCCGAGAGGTAGTCCGGCTTACCCGATTCCACGAAGCGGCGATAGCCCTCGGGACCATGACTCATGCCCAGGATGAGATCACGGAAGACGAATGTCTCCTTCGCAGGATCGATAAGGGCGGGGTAACTGCTGAAAGGGTATGTCTCCGGCATATCGGTCATGCGGGCGCGGACGGGATTCAGGTGGATATAGCGGGAGAGTTCCAGGAGGTATGCGTCCTTGTCGACGAGGATGGATTTGAACCTGCCCTGAAACAGGTGGCCTGCCCGGCCTCTCTTCCTGTTGAAGTAGGTAGTGTATCCGCTCTGGATTACGTGCATGAAGGAACTCAGATTGGCCTTCGGGGTCTCCACGATGAGATGATAGTGATTCCCCATGAGGACATAAGTGTGGACAATTACGGAAAAGCGTGTGGCGGCTTCTTTCAGATTGGCGAGAAACTTTTCGTAATCGGCCCTGGAGATGAATACCTTCTTTCTTTCGTTTCCCCTCGCCGTTACATGGTAGAAGGCGCCTTCATACTCGATCCTGACGGGGCGGGCCACGGTCAACTCCTTTGCCGAAAAGACACGATGGCTCAATTTACAACAGGAAGCTGTCCTCTGTCAAGGGCTGACCCCGCAGGCGCCCGCAGGCCGCCCCTCCACTCTGAAGGGATTCCACAAATCACTTTCTAGACGGAGGAAATCAGCGCATCATCTACGTACCTACGATCTCTCCTCATCAAGAAGCGAATAGACGTGACGTACCTCCTGGCCTACGGCATGGAGATAGTCGCGTAGCGTTGTCGCGGTGCTGTCTAGACTGCCTCCTTCGGCTGGTAAAAGGCCGTTGTCGATGAGCGCACACAGAATGTCAGTCGATAGCTTCATTATCTCTTCAGTCTTCACGCTATGCCCCCTGTCCGTCATTATCAAACGTATTGTGATTGTAGCAGACTCGCACGGACGGTGTAAATCATTAGGTGCAAGAAAACCCTGTCAGGTTCGGGCCTTGCAGGGGCAGATGAAGCTCTTCGACGCTCTGTTCTTCAATAGTCCCTCGATCTCATGAGTAGAATTGGAGAAACCCGTGGGGTCAGGTCTTTACGGCCTGTTGCCCAAACCGGCCGGAGTGCTTCAGTCATAGCCAGCATCGTTCGCATATTCCCGGCATATAAGAAGGCGTATAGGGACGTTCTTCACTCCTTTCACTTACCGCTCCGCCTGAACTCGCTTCAACACATTTCCCACGCCGGAAGGCGAAATGCCGATCAGACTGGCAACCTCGGTGAGGGACACCCCGGACTCATTTACAAGCTCTTCTATGATCCGCACCCGCGCCTCCGTCACCGGTTTTCTCCGAGAGCCGTTCCGTAGTTGTTCCTGATGAATGCCGAACTCCTCGCATATCCTGGCAATAACAGCATCCTTGTCCACCGGCTGTCTGTTAGGCCGTCTTTCCATCTCATCCAAGACTCTCGTTACGAAATCGCCGCTTCCGAGAATTCTCGCATCGTGCGCAACGCGGTTGTCCTTGCGTAGAGGCGCTCCGCCGACACTTCGTGTAAGTCCGCCGCCTGTCAATTCCGGCTGCTTCCCCCCCTCTTTTCCTTCATCCATAAAAGCATGGTAGAGCCGGACAGCTTCTGCGACGCTCTTGCTGAAATGCATAATCACACGCATCCGATCCTGCCAGGCTCTGGCTGTTCTGCCCATGATGGCGCTGTGTCCGCACCACGGGTATACATCGAACTCATTAAAGAGTCGTATAGGGGGACTTAGGGGACGTCCGTAAATAACTAAATAACTCTTGATAGCCCCCTTTCCGACCGGTACGATTGGTTATGCCTCGCCATGCCCGTCTCGACGCCGAAGGAGTCCTTCATCATAGGAAGGGGGAGGTAGGGACGTTGTTTCATTCATTACATTATGCCCGGTTGAGACAATGGAATGTACAAAATGAAACAATGTCCCTACCTCTGGCACAATTACCAGGAAGAGTCTCTTGAGGTCCAGCTCTTCAAGGGCATATGTCAGCGGACGATTACCAGGATCACACAAACCTTCGATTGACGTTCACGTAGCAGGTTCGATAATATAGGGGGCCATCCGGATAGTGACGGCGGGTGGCCCCACAAGCTAGATGTAACGGACTATTCAATCTTTTCAGACAGATTCAGGGTCTCCCGTTTAAGGGGAGAAGCCACGAAGACCAGGTTGACCTCTATCTTTCCAAGGGCGTTTCCCTTGACGGCGTTCCTTGGCATGGTGACCTCCAGACCACCTTCGGCAACTTCTTCGGGTTTGAGAACCCTCCAAAACGGATAAACGTTCCCCGCTTTTTCCCCGGAGCCAAAGCGGATTGGATTGCCAGCTGCATCGAAGTAATCGAAGGTGACCGCCTGGATATCCAGGTTGTCTTTGGATTTGTTGGTGATTTTCATATTGCCCTTGAGGCTTGGGCTCTCGACGATCTGTTTGGAGGCTGTATCTATAGTCGCGACGATCTTAAGATCGCCCAGTTCCACAAGAAAAGCCGGTCCTGTGACCTGAGCCTTCGCGGGAACCAAATTCTTAGTGATTTGCTCTTGTTTGGGAGCCTCCGCCTTCTGCTCCTTCGTGCAACCGAGAAATCCGATAGCCAGGCCTAAAGCTAAGAATACGAACGCTTTCTTTGTGAAATCCATACACTACCCCCTTTTCTTAGTTACCAGCTGAGTCGTAAATCAAGACATCGGATCTCTACGCTTAGCACCTCCCTCCCCTGTGGGGACCAGGCCCTTCGGTCGAAGAATTGCAGAAGCCTATTGCCCCCTCCTCTCCGTAAATTGCTCCTGTCGGGCCGCTTAATGAGTCATATCCAGATAATGCAGTTGAAGCCATGGAATCCATTTGCCCACCTTTCTGCAGGCTCGTCCTGTAAATGTGCGTACCGAACCACTTTCCTGTTCTTCTGTCCCTTCCCCGACACCGCCTCAATATGTTCCTCAAGTTTTCCGGAAGCGCTTTTGGGACTTCTCCTTGGCTCGCTCTGTCGCTGGACCCTCACCACCAAGGCTCCACGGACAGTAATACATTTTGGATATTGATAATAAAGGGGATTTGAGGTGAGGAGACAAATCCGATTTATTGTCTCCATCTATATACAATACCTGTACGTAATGTAAGCTTTATTATTGCTGTTGGCAAGTTTTTTAATCCCTTTCCGTGGAAACTTCCACATGATATCTTGCTTTCTTTCCTGGAGCACATTTTTGTTGAATACTTGGGAGCAGCAGACGATGAGGTGAGTGGCGCAGGGGAACTTCCCCCCTGCGCTCTCTCAGAACCCGGCGTGAGCCTCCCGGCTCACCGGGCTCCCATCATCCAGCCGTCGGTCGCGCGCCAAACAGCCACCCTCACCTATTATTTTTCTCCCCTCACTTTTTTCACCCAGGCCTCCACCTCACGTCCGGCAATCTCTTTCGATCCGATCCCAAAGGCAATCGCGGCGGCAATGGCAATAGAACCCAGAAGCAAACCAAAAGCCAATGTCACAATCTCATTCGCAATACCAAGATTCTGAAGGGCAATCGCTAAGGCAAATATAACAATGGCCGCCTTGGCAAGATTGGCTATAAAAGGTCTTTCCTTCGTTGCTCCCTGGACCAAGCGTTTCACCCAATTTCCGACCAAAATACCCGCTCCCAGGATGATAACGGCCAAGACCACCTTGAAAGCAAAGGCAACAAATTGGCTGCTTAGGTTAGAAAGCATCTGAAAATTTAAGATCTCCGCTGCTTCCATCACAGCAAAAAAGAGGACGTAAATGAAGGCAACGATCCCTACCACCTGAGATGGAGTTTTTTGGCCTACCTTTTTAGCTCCCAACCCCTCTAAAAGCCTGTCAAAACCCAAACCAATAAGGATTTGTGTGAGTAAGGTTTGAATAATTTTCCCTATAACAATAGCAAGAATGATAATAATCGAGGCTGCGAAGATAGAAGGAAGTTTATTCAAAGAAACGGCCAACATGTCTCGTCCAGGAGTGGAGACGGCAGGAATATTCAGAGCATCAAGTGCTGCAATCAATACGGGGATTAACACCAAAGCATAAACAATGGTCCCCACCATACCGGACACCTTCAGCTTTCCCAAAGTTTTATCGATTCCGATCTTCTCTGCCCCTCGATCAATCCCAAATCCTACCAAAAGGTTAACGACAATCTCTCGAACAATCTTTGCAATAAAAAAACCGATGATCATGATGATGGCGGCAGCCAATAGATTTGGAAAAATTCCTGAAAATTTGCCCCACATTTCACTCAGGGGTCCCGTCACCGAAGTGAGCTTTAAGGCTTCTAAGAAGGGGGGGAGGGCGAAAAGTAGTACGAGATAAAAGGTGATCCCTGCAATAATCTCACTGGGCTTGCCTTTAAAATATTTAGATAGTTTCTCATCGAATTTTACAAGACCTAAACCTTTTAAGATGACCATTCTTAATATTTTGGCGAGGACCCAGGCTATGATGAGGATAATGACCGCCCCACTTACTCTGGGGAGGTACTCCATAACGGTGTTCACAAGCGTGCTAATCGGCCCTGCGATGATCGGTAGATTGAGAACACTGAAGAAGGCCAATAGGACAAAGAGCATGACGAGATAGAAAGTTAGTCTCCCTATAATGTAGACCGTACCCTCCTTTTCGGGAATGTTCAATTCTTCCACCTTGGCGAAAAGTTTGGTCGAAGTCAGTAATTTGATCACTACGGCTTTTAGGATACGAGCGATGATGTAACCAATGACTAAAATGGCAATGGCTGCAGCGATGTTGGGGATAACCAGCAGAAATTTTCTCACCACTTCTTCTAAGGACTTAACCCAAACATTCGGTTCCATATCCGTTTCCTCCTTTCTTTTTAAAAAACAATATCTAACAAAATAAAAAAGCCGAACTTACCAAAGGCCATCCTTCGGCAGCTCGGCCATCCTAATCCTTAAACCGCCCATTTTCCATCCCCCTTTAAGAAAGGTCTGGGTTTATCGGGAGAATCGAATCAGCGTATTAAAAATATACCCTAGTTAATATCTAGAGGGTATTTTTTGTCAATACCTAAAATGAGGTGCTAGCGTATCAGGCTCTATGTGGTGCACTTTGAAGTGGAATTCACCTCATATCTTGTGTCAGAGGTAGAAGATCGGGTACCTTCCTTAGAAAGAACGACCAATTCTTTAATAAGGAGGAGGTACCCGACGGGACGGCAGATTGTGATTAAGAATCTACCAGAGGCGTTGAAGATGGTCAAGGAAATGAATCTCACCTCCGATGATGAGTGGAGCGGCGAGTTCCAGGATGCAGCTCGGGCTTCGATCGGCAAGGTCCTCAAGGACCGGATGGAGGATAAGGTCGCCGGCCATCTCACCTGGGCGTATCAGAGAGGAATCCCTGACAGGAGGAATGGGAGCTATATCCGTCGCGTCCTGACCGGGGTCGGCGACATCATCCTCTCCATACCGAGAACGAGGCGCTTCAGTCCCCGGGGCATCGTCGCCGCCTACGCCAGACGGGTAAAAGAGATCGACCACCTCATCCTCACTTGCTTTCTTCTGGGCTTGTCGACAAGAAAGGTCGGCATCGCCCTCTTGTCCATCCTGGGAGAGAAGGTCAGCCCCCAGACCGTGAGCAGGGTGGCAAAGACGCTGGATGAGGCGGTAAGGGTAGGCCGGTGGGGACGTTGTTTCATTTGTTACGTTATTCCACGCTTATGCGACATAATGACATAATGAACAGAATGAAACAACGCCCCCACCCCCATCCATTTTTCTTGACATTTGTTATCTATTTGTAATAGTAGACGTAATCTGAAAAAGCCAAACTATGGGTGACCATAAGACGGAAAGCGATGGGTCTTGGATAGTTTTACTGAGGCTTCTCCAGTAGACAGGCAAGCCGCCGGTTAAAGGGCGGCTTTTTTATTTTCGGGCTAAGGAACGGGCGAGCTGCAATTCGCGCGGCGAGACTCCCTCCGATTGGAGGTGCTGGTGAAAGTACCATTAGGTTCGAGTGTGTTCGAAGGGAGCGATCATAAAACTGGAGGGGACTATGAAGATGCACGTTATTAGGAAGGTTATCCTGGCATTCGTCGTCTTCGTCGGCCTTGGGGCGACGACGACCCTGGCACAAGCTGTCTCGCTGCACTGCACGTACCAGAATGGTATGGTGGAAGATATCGAGATCGCATCTGATGGGTCGACCGTCTCAATAGAGTCCCACACCGTTCCCCAACCTGATGGAACCAAGCGCGAGGGACACTTTTTTGTAAAGAACGGGGAGCGCCCAGCAGAATCCCCCCAATGTCCCCGTTACGTGCAGATCACCAGTAGTGCATACCGTTTCGGGTTTTCATGCTCGGACCCCAGTGATATGTACTGGGCACATACGATTGATCGCATCAGTGGAGGGATCACCTACGAAAGCACCGGCGTTGCATGGCACGGGACCTGCATGAAGACGGAACTACATCCAAAGTTTTGAGATGTGCCGTTGTACTCTGGGCAGATATTTTGACGCACTGCCATTTTTTCAAACGTGGATAGGTCACACGGTACCGTCACTACCTCAACGGGTACATATCAATGTAGGACGGTGGGGACGTTGTTTCATTTGTTACGTTATTCTACGCTTATGCGACATAATGACATAATGAACAGAATGAAACAACGTCCCCACCCCCATCCCTGGTGAGATCGGGGATGGTAAAATATTTGTGCTTCCCCTGGAGGAGTGCGTCCGCATAAGGACAGGGGAGAGGGGCAGCGAGGCCATCGGTTAAAGATGTTGCGATCTATGGTAGGAACGCACCGGAAAATATATACTCTTGTTTGTTACTGAGTTTTTTTGTCGATACTATCAACCTAAACAAGTGGAGGGAGCATGTTCAACGAACTTGCGGCAAAGAGAAGGAGCATAAAGGTATATTCCCAGAGGCCGGTGGAGTCGGGGAAGATTGACGCCATCATCGAAGCGGCCCTACGTTCCCCCACGGGAGGGGCGAGAAGACCATGGTCGTTTGTAGTCGTCACCGACAAGGCTTTTCTGGAAAAACTCTCCGTTGCAAAGCCCCAGGGGGCCGCCTTTCTCAAAGATGCCCCGGTTGCCGTGGTCGTATGCGGAGACCCATCCGCTTCGGGACTATGGATCGAGGATTGCTCCATCGCTGCGGTGACCATGCAGTATGCGGCCCACGAACTCGGTCTCGGAAGCCGCTGGGCGCAGATGAGGGGGAACAATTTCAACGAAAGCACAACATCAACCCAATACATCGCAAATCTCCTGGGTCTTCCCGAGAGCCTGTCCGTCGAATGCATCGTCGCCATAGGTTACCCAGGCGAGGAGATGATTCCTTACAAGAAGGACGAACTCCCTTTCGATAAGGTCAGCTATAACCGCTACGGTCAGAAAAAGGCAGATTGACGGTATCGCCGGCCCTTTCGCATCATGGAAGGGCGGGGTCCGGCCTTGTAGACGTAATTATGATATGAGACTAAAGGGCAAGGCTGCTCTCGTTACAGGTGCTTCGAAAGGCATCGGGAAGGCAGTGGCAGAGGGGTTTGCAAGGGAAGGCGCTGACCTTTACCTCGTGAAGTCACGTTGGTCAACTACGCCCCCGGCCCGTCGGCGTTGGACCGGCCTATGAAAGCGTTCTACGACCTGCTTGCCGACCTTCTCGTCGCTATCCATTTCTTCTATGTACTTTTCGCCGTGGGTGGCGAGGCGTTCATTCTCCTTGGGGCCATATGCGCGTGGAAAGCGGTGAAGAATGTGCCGTTCCGGATCGGCCATCTCGCGGCCGTCGGTCTCGTCGCCGTCGAGGCCGCCATGGGGATCGATTGCCCTCTTACCGTGTGGGAGTATGATCTCAGGCGCCTTGGCGGCCAGGTGGTCGAGTGGCGGCTTTCATTTGTCGCGCGCCTCGTTCGTTCGGTTATTTTCTATGATTTTCCCCCTTGGGTCTTTACCCTGACGCACATACTGTTCGGGCTGCTGGTCGTGCTGACGTATGTTCTCATACCGCCGTGGCGCGGGAGAAAAAAGTAATCAGGTAGCACGGTGGGGACGTTGTTTCATTTGTTACGTTATTCTACGCTTATGCGACATAATGACATAATGAACAGAATGAAACAACGTCCCCAACCCCATCCATATACTACTGAAGCTTGCGTGCAATAAGGATAAACCCTGCTTCTCGCGTCACGACCCAAAGGATTGGACGAGAAGCATGATGTTGAAAAGGGTGACTATACCCGCTATCACGCCGAGGAGAATCTTATCCCATACACGATTGGCAAACCGGCCCATCACCTTCCTGGAGGAAGTGAGAAAGATAAGCGAAAAGACGGTAAAGGGAAGCTGGATGCTCAGGGCGATCTGGCTCCAGATAAGCCAGCTATAAGCATCACTCACCAGGAATATTATGACCAGCGCCCCTACTAGGGAGCTAATGACGCCTATCCGGGAATGCTTCTCCGAGAGGTTCAAGGGGTGACCGAAGATGCCCGCAGAAACGCTCCCCGCCGCAACGGCCGCTGTAACCGACGAGGCAAAACCTGCACCCACCAAGGCGAGGGCGAATACTGCAGCGGCCGCAGCCCCAAGAAGGGGCTTCAAGGTGGCCTGCGCCTGCTGCAGCTCCGTCACCATGGTCCCGTGGGAGAAGAAAACCGCTGCGGCCACGACGATCATCGCGCTGTTTATCGCCCATCCGACGCACATAGCCAGAAGCGTATCTGCAAACTCGAACTTGAGCTGCCTGTGTATCGTCGCCTCATCCCTGAGGTTCCACTGTCGGCTTTGAATCACCTCAGAATGGAGAAAAATGTTGTGAGGCATCACCACGGCCCCGAGAACACTCATCACGATGGGCAGGGAGCCGGAGGGGAGGGATGGTCTAAGCCAGCCCTGGGCAGTTGCCCTCCATCCGACCTCGGTCAGACTCAGCTCGAAGAGAAAGGATAGACCGATGAGAGAGACAAAAGCGATGATCCACCTCTCCAGTCTCCGGTAGCCGGTCGAAAACAGGAAATAGAGCACAATCACAACTGTAAGCCCTGCCCCGATGGGGAGCGGCAAGCCAAAAAGCATATTTAACCCTATGGCGGCACCCAGAACCTCGGCGAAAGCCGTGGCAATAACCGCGCAGAGCCCGGTCGATAAGAAGCCCCGGCTTAACCAGACCGGATAATGCCGGTTGCAGGCCTCGGCGAGGCACAAGCCCGTAGCGATACCCAGGTGAGCCGCGTTGTGCTGGAGAAAAATGAGCATCACCGTGGATAGACTGATCGTCCAGAGCAAAGCGTAACCGAATCGGGACCCTGCCGCGATATTGGAAGCCCAGTTTCCCGGGTCGATGAATCCAACCGTCACGAGCAGACCTGGACCGACAAATTTCAAGAACTCTAATGCACGCGTTTTCGACGGGCTTTTGGAAAGGAAATTCCTCAAGGCGGGCGACAGCATGTTCATGCCTTATAGCAGCGTGCCGACGATAGGGAACTTCGCGATGAGGTCAAGAGCACGCTGTGCATGAGCGGAGGCTTCCGATCAAATCGGCTCAGGCGGTGTGCATGGCATGGTGCCTGCCGCTTCTCCGATGAAAACTGGTGGACACGTCGTACACAAAGCCGGCACGGCCAGGAATTTCGAGCTCTTGCAATCCTCGCATAGCACTCCATAATCTGAATTGAATATAATGCTTGATGACGGAATGTCATGCCCCTCGGCCGCAACATACCGAGCCTATGGCCAAAGCGGGAGTTGAGGTTTTGATCCCCCTTGAGCACAGACCTGAAATGATTAGTTTATGTATAGGGAGAATTAACCCCCCCTTTGGGGGAGTCGGTTCACCTATATCTCAGGCTGAATGAGCTTAGGAAAAAGGAGGGCAGACATATGTCGAAGCTAGACAGGGAACTCGTGGAAAAGGCAGGTCTTGACGTAAACGTTCTCATCGACAAGCTCAAAAAAGCGGCGGCGGCCGAGTTCACTACGTACTATTACTACACACTGCTCCGATGTAACCTTATCGGACCCGACGGAGAGGCCATAAAGGAAAGCGCCGAAGACGCGCGTCTGGAGGACCGCCTCCATTTCGAGACAATAGTGCCGCGAATATATGAGTTGGGCGGTGAACTCTATCGCGATCTGAGAGACCTCCATGACAACGCGGCATGCAAGGCGGCATACGTACCGGGCAACGCCACCGATCCGAAGGCGATCCTCCAGGTCCTCCTGGATGCCGAACGCTGCGCGGTCGGGGTGTATCATGACATCTGCGACTACAGCTTCGGGAAGGATCACCGCACCTACGACCTGGCGTTGGCCATACTCCATGAGGAGATCGAGCACGAGGCCTGGTTCGAGGAGTTGCTCGGCGAAGGACCCTCCGGGCACTTTCGCAGAAGAGCGCCGGGAGAGGGGCCCTATACCCGGAAGTTCAGGCATATCGAGTCGCGGTAGGGCGTCGAGGGATGAGGGGAGGTAGGGACATCCTATATCCCTCCTGTCAACAGAAAATCCATGACATAATCGTTTCACGTACTTACCGTTCCACCCCTTCTTAAGCACGCACCCCTCCCCTC
>Ga0208689_1000627_pt1 | contig 22767 bp, 28 predicted proteins | sample June2015DPH_8_15_FD_184700 | JGI IMG/M metagenome (GOLD analysis project Ga0208689, IMG submission 184700) | Peatland microbial communities from SPRUCE experiment site at the Marcell Experimental Forest, Minnesota, USA - June2015DPH_8_150... | ecosystem: Environmental > Terrestrial > Soil >... | reverse complement strand
CTTGTAACCAACCTGTTCCGGCCCCGTAATAGACAGTAGAGAAGCCCATGGATCTGCTACGGCGATTTGCGCTTGGCGAGATCGATGCTTTCGAGACACTGGTCCGGCAGTTCCAGGGCGACATCTTCGCCTGGACCCTGCGCATCGTGCGCGACCCGGGCATCGCGGAGGATCTGACCGTGGAGACTCTCTGGCGCATCTACCGGGCACGCCACCAGTTCCGACCGGACGGAAACTTCTCCGCTTGGGCGCGGCGTATCTCCACCAACCTGGCGCTCGACTATCTCCGTCGCAGACGCCCGGAACAGAGTCTGCCCGCAGAACCCGCCGGATCGCCTGAGCCCGATCAGCTCCTCCAGCGCGAGACGCGGGAGAAGATCCAGCAAGCATTTCGCCGTCTGCCGGCCAAGTTGCAGGTAGCGGCGACGCTCGCGCTTGTGGAAGAACAGCCCTACGCCGAAATTGCCGATGCCTTAGGGACATCGGTTGGCGCGGTGAAGCTGCGTGTCTTCCGCGCGGTTCGCATCCTGCGCAAACAACTGAGCCACCTTGGACTCAGGTCCGAGGGAAACGTCTCGAGGGTAAGAAAATGACCAAACACGATATGACCAAACACGGAATGTCGGACGACGACCGCCAGATTCGCGACGCTCTCCAACAGTCGTTCCCCGCGGTGAACACTGAACTCCGCCGCGACCTGTGGCCGGCGGTGTTGCGCAAACTCGACACTCGCCCGGTACGCGTGCCCTGGTATGACTGGGCGCTGATTGGCCTGAGTGTCAGCGTGTTTCTGTTCTTCCCGCAACTGATCCTCGTGTTCGCATACCACTTGTAGAGGAAGGAAGAAGAGGTGAGGAGGCTTTATGAATAATCATCCGTACCTGCGCGCGTACATGGCTGGAATTGCCGTTCCGACCCCGCTTCTGCTGGTCATCCTAACCCTGTTCAGCGTCGCGCGGTTTATCTATAACGTTCCAGTCCCCGTGGAACGGGTGATTATTTTTCCCATGGCGATCGTCCCCAACCTGTTCGGAGTCTGGAACATGCTGCACCTGGCTTCGCGCTCACGCACGCACTTGCCTCTGGGGATTCACGGCGCCATTCTGCCCTTCATCCTTGCACCCGCGGGATTCCTTCTCGCTCGTTGCCTGGGTTTTCTGGAAACCACAGGCCACAGCTTCATCTATTTCGGCGGGGTGGAGATTCACTATGCCTATGCGGCGGTCGGGTTTTGCGCCGCAGTGATTGTTTATTACCTGGTCTGGAAATACCTGATCGGATTCCTCAATCGAGTCGCAGGAGTTGCAGAGTAGCGAAATAGTACGTGCAATGGAGGGAATATGACGCATGAACAGTCTGGGAGTATAGCGGTCACGCACGGGGATCGGTGGCTAACGGCGGCAGCCTCGCTGGCCGTAGGCGCGGCGTTTTTCGCCTTGTGGTTCTGGCTTCTGCCGCAGTGGCTCAGTTTCCGCGTGGAAACGGCGGGCGCAGCACGTTGGCGATGGCTCGCTGCGCTTCCGTCTGTGTTGGGATTCGCGGTTGCGCTTCGCTGCGTCTGGGACTTCGGCTGGACGGGACACGGCACACCTGCCCCTGTCGCTCCGCCGCAGCGTTTGGTCGTGGTGGGTTTCTACCGCTACGTCCGCAACCCCATGTACCTGGGCTTCGCAGCGGGCTGGATCGGCCTGTGGATCGTGTTCGGACACCCTAACCCGGCGGCGATTGCCGCTGTGGCAGCCGTTGCCCTCGGCGTTCATCTGTTCGTGCTCCTTTATGAAGAGCCAACTCTTCGCAGGAAATTCGGAGCAGACTACGAACAGTACTGCCGGAACGTGCGTCGCTGGCGGCCCCGCGTGCGAGCTTGGGACAAGCCCCAATAGCGGGGGGATTGGCAAAATGCGCCCGGTGCCCCAAGTCTCGCATCCTTTGCGAGACTTGGGGATGTTCCTCCTGCTGCCGGGAGTCTCGCGAGTTATGTAAGACTGGAAAGCTCAGCAAGATCGGGAAGGGCACGAGTTCACTCGTGCCGCATCAGCGCTCAACTGGAGCGGGCTTCACAGTTCTCTGACAGAATTGTGAACGACGGCGATAACGTGGAAGAGCGGACCTTCAGCGCCGCGTAAGCGTCCCCAATCTAGGCGGGCTTCAGCCCCAGTGGTGTCGCACTCTTTGTCCAGTGCGAATCTTTCCCGCGGCCTCCTCAGCCGCTGGCTACCGCGCCATCTCAAGCTTGTCATCCCGACCGGAGCCGGAGCGCCAGCGACGGAGTAGTCGAAGGACCTGCTGCTCTGTCCCCCATCCCAGAGGCGGCGAGAAGCCAAGAGCGGGACAATGATCGCGGAATCCCACCCTTCAAAAAACAAAGGGTGGGGGCACTCGGCTTTACGCCGACTGAGCGCGGGAGGCTGGGCCGCTCCCGAAAGCATTGGGGCCGCGGTTTATTTAGAACGCGTCGACTATACGGGGCATTTCGTTTCAATAGCTTAGAACGGATGCGGACCTCTTCCCGATCGCTTGCGTCTTTTCTCCCCCTACCCGCGTATGTATGAGTAGCATGAACGCGACGGCCTTCTATTTCGAGAGCTCGATGGCGCAGGAGAGCACCGAGATCGCTCGTGGACTTCGACGTCGAGATGCGGATTTGCTCGACCGGCTGATCGAGCAATACCAGCATCGCCTTCTACGCTACCTCGTGTACTTGACCGGACGCCGCGAATTGGCCGAAGACCTTTTCCAGGAAACCTGGATCCGCGTGCTCGAACGTGGGCACCAGTTCAACGACAAGTACGCATTCAGCACCTGGCTGTTCTCAGTTGCGCATAACCTGGCAATCGATCATCTGCGCCGCAAACAGCCCGCCAGCCTCGACGGTTTGTTGAATGACAATGACGAAGACGCGCCCTTCGATGTGCCTGCGACCGGCCGGGCCTCGGCTTTTGATCTGACTGTGCAGCGCGAGCAAAGCGAGCACATTGCGGCCGGCATGCAACATCTCCCGGCGGAATACCGTGAAGCGCTCGTGCTTCGATTTCAGGAGGGCATGTCTCTCGAAGAGATCGCGAGCGTGGCACGCGTGCCTTTGGGCACTGTGAAATCCAGAATCTACCGCGGTCTGAGCGCGCTCGAACCGTGGTTAAAAGGAGCGCAGCTGTGAACACAGATGCACATGAACGGGCACGGAAACTGATTGCGTTAGCCGGTCCCGAGACGCTTTCCGCCGCCGATCGGCCTTCCGACCAACGGTCGTCGAATGCGTGGTTGGCAGCGCACCTGGAAACGTGTGCCTCATGCCGCGCATTCGCCGAGAATGCCGCGCAGACGATTCATGGGTTGCGCGCGATCCCAATCGCCGCGGAGCGGAGCCTTGTCTCGACGACGCAGATCAGAGTGCGCCGCCGCGCCCTAGAATTGCGGCGCAATCGAGAACGCCTGCGGCTGGTTTCGGTCAGTTGTACAGCCGTGACCCTATGCGCGCTGCTTAGCACAGTCGTTTTGTGGCGCGGCTTTGAGTGGTTAGGCGAGCGAGCACAGTTGGCTTCATCGGTCTGGCAAGTAGGGTTCCTGGTCTTCTGCGTGATGCCAGCCCTGGTGGCGGCAATCCTGCTGCTGGCCAAGGATAGGCACCTGGCGGATCACACTGGTTCTTACCGGGGCTAATCGAGCCGGGAACAAGATTCTTGCTGGAACATTCTTGTTGAAACGAAGTACGGAGTCAGGAGATTAAGATGACATTCAGAAATCAAACTTCCACGCGATCCAAAGACGAGATCCGCATCTTTACGCCTTGGGCCTACGTCTTATTCACCCTGGTCTGCCTGACGATAACTGTGCTCTTTGTGACCGTCGTGGGCAGGGATCCGCACGCACCTCGGCTTCCGGTTCGGTGTCTGCTGGGAGTCATTGCGGGAACGTTACTCGGCTGCTACGCCGTGCTGATTGGTTACATAAACCAGGACGCGGGGCGGCGCAGCATGAGCCGCTTGCTTTGGACGCTCATTGCCATCTTTGTCCCCAACGGGTTGGGGATCGTCCTCTATTTCGTCTTGCGCAAACCGCGCACCGCCCACTGTTCGCAATGCGATGCCGAGGTCGAGCCGGGCTTCAACTTCTGCCCTCGTTGCAGCTACAAACTGAGCCCGAGCTGTCCGCGGTGCCAGCGCGTGGTCGGCGTAAACGATGTCTATTGTCCGTACTGCGGAACTTCGCTGCGCAATCAGGAGGTCCCGCAGGTCTGACCGTCGAGATGAGCGAAGGAGTATCTCAGGCGACAGTAAGAAATCGAAGGAGATAGGATATGGCTTCGACCAAAAAGGCGGCAAGAGTCGCAGGATTACTGTATTTCTTGGCGAGCCTACCCGCTCCCTTTAGCCTCCTCTATATTCCCTCCGTTTTCATGGTGATGGGAGATGCCACGGCTACAGCCAACAAGATCAGAACTACCGAGTTGCTTTTCCGTATCGGCATTGTGGCCGAACTAATCAGCGCGACCATTTTTATCTTCATGGGTCTGGCTTTCTATCATTTGCTCAAAGGGGTCAACAAGAAACATGCTTTGCTTATGTTGACATTGGTTTTAATCTCTGTCCCTATATCGTATCTTAATGAGCTTAACCGAGTTGCTGCCCTGATACTCTCAAACGGTGCTCATTTTTCGTCAGTACTGGACCAAAGTCAGCTGGATGCCCTGGTAATGGCGTTTTTCCATTTGCATGGCGATGGACTTCTTCTCGCCCAGATATTTTGGGGACTTTGGCTTTTCCCCTTCGGAGTTCTTGTATATCGATCGGGTTTCCTTCCCCGAATTCTGGGCGTCTTGCTGATACCCGCAGGTGTTGGCTATGTGGCCGCCAGTCTAACTTCCTTACTCTCTCCACCCTACGGAGATATTGTTTTCCACATTGCGGCGGTGTTGGGGGGTCTTGGGGAGGGGTCGACTATGTTCTGGCTTTTGATTAAGGGTGCAAGGGATTCCGTTAGCCGAGCCAGCATAAACTAGACCGGATTCCTGTGGCGTGGCGGAACTATCGCTGATGCCGGGAAGGGTGGTGGGGATTTTGATCCCGCACCCCTCCCCGCTGTCATCCTGAGCGAAGCCGGGTGCCCCATTTCTCGCGCTCTTTGCGAGAAGTGGGGATTCTCCTTGGCTGCCTCTTTAAGCTCCCTCCGGAGAATACTCCTCCGCACAGGCTTGAATCCGCGTAATCACGCCCGGCGTTTCTCCGCGCAGCAGATGCCAGGCTTCCTTGTACCCGTAATACTTCGAAACCTCCAGCTTCGGATAGAGCCCCACGCTCCACATCCCCCACACCGCTCCCGCAGGCGCCGTAATGCTCACCGCGAGTTCCGTGGACGCGATGCTCAAGGATAAAGGTTACAAAGACGGAGCTCTCAATAGCCGAATTGACCAGGCTGCCGTAGATCACCTAATTACTGACGAGATGGCGGCGTGGGCCTACGAGATCAGGCTCGACGCCAACGATCAGCGACATGCAGACGAGGCCGCGCCGTTGCCAAACGATGGAGATGCGAGACGGGTAATCGAGTTCGCAAAATGCTCTTGCACAGTTCCTGTATGTCTTGCCCGCTGCGTCGCGCGTGGCCGGAAGAAATAGTCAAAGCCGCCCAGGCGGAAGAAAACAATACGGGACGGCTTGCGCCGCCCCGCTAACGACCAAAAGACTAACGACCAACGACCGCCCTAGGTTCCCTCGCTCCATCCCGCTAAATACTCTTCCTGCTCGGGCGTCAGCCGATCGATCTTGATCCCCATCGATTCCAGCTTCAGCTTCGCCACGCGCTTGTCGAGCTCGTCGGGAACCTTGTAGACCTTATTCTCGAGCGACTTGTAATTCTTTACCATGTACTCCACCGATAGCGCCTGATCGGCAAAGCTCATGTCCATCACCGACGCGGGATGGCCCTCCGCCGCGGCCAGATTGATCAGCCGTCCCTCGCCCAGCAGGTTGATCTTGCGCCCGTCTTTCAAGGAGTATTCGTCCACGAACGTCCGCGTCGTCCGCTTCGACGATGACATCTTCTCCAGCGCCGGAATATCGATCTCCACGTTGAAGTGTCCGGAATTCGAAATGATCGCGCCGTCCTTCATCAACTCGAAATGCTCCCGGGTTAGCACGCTCTTGTTTCCCGTGACCGTGCAGAACACATCTCCCAGCTTCGCCGCTTCCGTCATCGACATCACGCGGAAGCCGTCCATCACCGCTTCCAGCGCCTTCGTCGGGTCCACTTCGGTGACGATCACTTCCGCCCCGGCGCCCCGCGCCCGGCTCGCCAGCCCGCGCCCGCACCAGCCGTAGCCGGCCACCACAAACTTCGATCCCGCCAACAGGAAGTTCGTCGCCCGGATAATGCCGTCGATCGTCGACTGTCCTGTGCCATAGCGGTTGTCAAACAGATGCTTGGTATCGGCGTCGTTCACGGCGACGATGGGAAACTTCAGCACGCCTTCCTTCGCCATCGCCCGCAGCCGGATCACGCCCGTCGTCGTCTCTTCCGTTCCGCCAATCACGCCTTCCAGCCCATCCATCCGCTTGGTGTGCAGAATTGTCACCAGGTCCGCGCCATCGTCCATCGTGATGTGCGGCTTGTGATCGATGGCCGCCAGAATGTGGTTGTAATACGTATCGTTATCCTCACCCTTGATCGCAAACACCGAAATGCCCTGATCGCGCACCAGGCTGGCCGAAACATCGTCCTGCGTCGAAAGCGGATTCGAAGCGCACAGCACCACGTCCGCTCCTCCGTCGCGCAAACAAATCGCCAGGTTCGCGGTCTCCGCCGTCACGTGCAGGCATGCCGATATGCGGATTCCCTTCAGCGGCTGGTTCTTGATGAATTCTTTGCGGATAATCTGCAGCACCTTCATGGACTGATTCGCCCACTCAATGCGCTTTTTGCCCAGTTCGGCCAGTTCCAGGCTTCTGATATCGGAATTAATCTGTGCTGCTGTTGACATACGCCTCCTGTGGCGCCTTCATACTAAGAATTGATGTTGGTTACCTTTGTATTAACTTGGGAGAGTACTCTGATCGCTCTGTCAGAATACACGACTCGGAAGCAAGATCAGCATACCCAAATAGTCTTTAGGGAATGAGACTTTCGGCCCATCACCCGAGTTGAACTTTGGTCAGGGCTGTCATCCTGACCAAGCGTCTTTCGCGCCGCGAAGGATCTGGGCGAGCCGCGCGAAGCGTGCGCCTTTTGCGACGCTACAATCGCGCGCTTGGCTCGCTTCTCTATTGCCCAGCTACTTGCGCACACCCGCCGGTTCCCGCACACCCGCGTCGCTCGCCAGCCTCGCCGCTTTGTCGGTCGCTTCCCACGTGAAGTCCGGATCGCTGCGTCCAAAATGTCCGTACGCCGCCGTCTTCTTGTAAATCGGACGCCGCAAATCCAGCGATTCAATAATCCCTCGCGGCGTCAACTTGAAATGTGCACGAATCAAATCCGGAAGAATCTCCGGATCCACTTTCTCCGTCCCGAATGTATCCACGCGCACGCTCACCGGATCGGCCACGCCAATGGCATAAGCGAGCTGCACTTCGCAGCGGTCCGCAAGCTTCGCGGCAACGATGTTCTTGGCAATGTGCCGCGCCATGTAAGCCGCCGACCGATCCACCTTCGTCGGATCCTTCCCGCTGAAAGCTCCTCCGCCGTGCCGTCCCATCCCACCGTAAGTGTCCACGATAATCTTGCGGCCCGTCAGCCCTGTATCTCCCATCGGCCCGCCAATCACAAATCGTCCCGTGGGATTGATGTGATAGTTCGTGTACTCATCGAGCAGATGCGCCGGAATCACCGCCTGGATCACGTGCTTCAGAATCTCCGCGCGCAATTCGTCGTTCGTCACGGTCTCCGCATGCTGCGTGGAAATCACAACTGCATCGATGCGCCGCACTTTCCCCTTCGCATCATACTCAACCGTAACCTGCGATTTTCCATCCGGACGAAGAAACGGCAGCGTCCCATTCTTCCGCACTTGCGACAACCGCATCGTCAACTTGTGCGCCAATGAAATCGGCGTCGGCATCAACTCCGCATTCTCGTCACAAGCATATCCAAACATCATTCCCTGGTCGCCGGCGCCGCCGGTATCGACGCCCATGGCGATGTCGCCGGACTGTTTGTTGATGGTGGAGATGACGGCGCAGGTGTTGCAGTCGAAGCCGTAGACGGCGTTGTCGTAACCGATGGCGCCGACGGTGCCGCGGACAACCTGCTGAAAATCGACATAGGCTTTGGTGGTGATTTCTCCGGCGATGACGACGAGGCCGGTGGCGGTGAGAGTTTCGCAGGCGACGCGGCTGACGGGATCTTCCGTGAGGCAGGAGTCGAGGATGGCATCGGAAATCTGGTCGGCGATCTTATCGGGATGGCCTTCGGTTACGGATTCGGACGTAAATAGAATGCGATTCTTTGAGGTTGCGGCCAAGATTTGTTCTCCTTAGAAAGATGCTTCGGACTTTACTTGTGGCGAGAGCCGCGGACATGGCGCGCGGTCGCAACGACGATACGAAAGAATGATCAAAAAGAAGTCCGTAAAAAGGTTACCAGACGACTCGCCAGCGCGCAATGAATTTTACGTTAACTGCTTTGTGATGAATTCAATAGAGAAATATGCGCGCCGGACAAAGCGATACGGGCGTCCAGTGGCGACGAGTTTTTTACAATCCTGTAATCATTTCGGCGAATTGACGATGTCGGGACTGCGGGCGGAAAATCGCCATGTTCCGGGTGGTGCAGGAGTGTTTGACGAATATCCATCGTCATTCCGGAAGTGCCACCGCCGCCATACGGGTGCATAGGCAGGAGAAGCTTCTCAGGGTTGAGGTGCAAGACCGAGGAAAGGGTATGCCGGAGGTAAAGCTGCGGAGCTTTGCGCGGGCGGGGAGGATTGGCGTCGGCTTCAGTGGTATGCGGGAACGATTCAGAAAGCTGGGTGGCACTTTGGAGATTCGATCGGACGGAAACGGAACTCTGGTGAGGGCGGTGCTGCCGATTGAGCCGCGCCGGGAGATGGCTGGGCAAGAAGTTAGGCGCCGACGGGCGCTAGGTGAAAGTAAGTCTTACCTTTGAGGAGCGCTGCAACCGCGGCGAAAATAGACTTAAGGTCGGCCTTGGCAAAGAGGCCTTTGACTCCGGCTTTTTGGGCCTCTTGTTCCAGTTGCTGCGAGGGGTCGATCGTGACCATCAGAATGGGCGCGCCGGGATGCTGCAGAGATAATTGCCGCGCTGCTTCCAGGCCATCCATTTCAGGCATGGCGAAATCGATTACCGTTAAGTGAGGAGCATTTTCATCCCACTTCTCGATGGCGCGGCGGCCCTCTTCGGCCTCCCCTACGACCACCCATTCGTCCTGCATTTCGAGCAGGGCGCGAAGATGCGACCGCATCATTGCGTTATCGTCGACCAAGAAAATACCTACCACGCCTCTCCTTCCGTGAGGACGAAGACTCAGCGTAGCGGACGCCGATGCTCCCAAGCCAGCGCGTCGGCCGAAGGTAAGCTATACAGCGGGAACCCTACGTAGCACGAGTATTTCGGGGCGCGGGGGTAATGCGGAGTCGCCGAAACATTCAAAAAACAACCCTTATCCGCGGACGCTGATTCTCGAAAAGGAAAGCACGGCCCGCGATGAGATGGGATGCCCCATCGACATTGCGGGGCGGAAAGTGGTGAAGATGAGCATGCGTTTCACTTGCGGCAGAAGTTCCTGAGAGGCGCCGGGATCAGAGAGAATTTTGTAATCCTCAACCCGGCCGCGCGAGTCGACGTAAGCCTCGATGACGAGAGACTCAGCGTTGATGGAACTCATGGTGCCGAATGAAGTTTGCTGCAATTCAGGACCGGTATTCAAGACCAGCGGGACATCTTCATTGTTGGCCTGCAACTGGCCTGGGATTGCCAGGATGGCGGCGACCAGACCAAAGATCAGGACGGCGCAGGCCAGTCCTGCGGTCGCCGGGACCATGGATGCTTCCAAACTGTTTTCGAGGCGCACGCGCAAGCCTTCAAAGCGTGGACGACGAGTCTGGGCAGCTTCCCGGGAAATCGCGAGGCGCAATTTCAGGCCTAAGTCCGCGGGCACGTTGGGACGGCCGGCGCTGGTGAGCAATTGCTGCGTCTTGCGCAGCAAAGTGTATTCGCGCGAGCACGCGGCGCATGCGTCGATATGCTCGCCCAAGGTGCGCATCTCAGTGCCGGTGACGGCACCATCGAGATAGGGCGAGAACAATTCCCTCGCCTGGGCACACTGCATCATCGCGTTCGTTGATCCGGACTTGTTCGAACCGGACTTTGTGGCCATGTACTTCATGGCGTTACCTCAACCCTTCTACCCCCTCCAGCAACCCGTCGCCGCAAATCGGCGGCGTCCTCTTCCTGTTTCTCAGGCAGGGTGAGCCCCAGTTCATCCCCCACCTCGTGCACGTAGGGCGCCAGCCGCTTTTTCAGGGCCTGGCGACCGCGCGTCAATCTGGACTTCACCGTTCCTAGAGAGATCTGTAAAATCTCGGCGATCTCTTCGTAAGACATTTCTTCCAGGTCGCGCAGAATCAGCGTGGTGCGATAAGGCTCCGCGACCCGGCGTAATTCCGCATCCACCCGCTGCTGCAATTCGCGCTGGGCCACGTTGTCAAAGGGCGACTCATGGCGATCGGTGAGAGCGGTCAGCAGCGCTCCGTCCGTGTTCGCCATGCTCTCCGATTCCGCCGGCTCAATGGAAGTCTCATGCGCCTTGTGCCGGAACCACCAACGTTTGCGGTTCGCGGCTTCGTGCAGGGCGATGCGGTAAATCCACGTCTTCAGGCTGGATTCGCCATGGAAGTGCTTCATGCCGCGGAACACTTTCAGGAACACGTCCTGGGTGGTATCCGCGGCGTCGGAAGGATCGCTTACCATGCGATACACGAGTCCGTAAACGGGACGTTGAAATTCGCCAATCAGCCAGGCGTAGGCCGTTTCCGAACCGGCTTTGAGGTCGGCCACAATTGCCGCCTCTTCTGCCCGAGCTCCGATCGCGCTTGCCAAATCTCCCAAGGTGGTTGCTCCCGCCATGTGCAGGCGTCCCCTGATTATAGGATTTTCCACCCCATCTGAACCGAAAAATCGTCGGCCAGCCGCTCAGTAAGCGCTTTCGTCCGCTCAAAGGGATAGACTCCGGCCGTGGGTTCCAAGTTCCCGGCCGTAAGTGGTTTATTCACAAAGGTAACCAGACTCAGTGACCAAAAGGGGCGACTTACACGCTAAGAAACCATTAGGTGCCTCGGTGGCTCTTACAAAGAGAAATACGCGCAGGAACGCTTTGAATACCGAATGGAGCAGACCACAAGTTAGCGGACGCACGGTTGCGAATCAAATTAAGTGTGAAATTAAGTTGTTCTGGGAGCGGGAAGTAACGCCGGCACCGGTTCCTGCAGAAAAGGTCATGCACTGTGGATCGTTACGTTGACGTTGTATGCATAATGCTCATGAGCGACGTGACTGGAGGGAATCACAGTGCCGCGGCGACCTGACCCTGACTTGGAAGGCAAAATACTGGATGCAGCGCAGAAGCTATGGAGGAAGGGAGGGGAGAAGGCGCTCACAATGCGCGCCGTCGCGAAAGCGGCGGGGACAAATACGCCTTCCGTGTACCGGCGCTTTCGCGACCGGGACGACATTCTGCGGGCGCTGCTGCAGCGCATACGGCTGGAGGTTGCGGCGGTGCTGGAGAGCGTGTTTTCTCCAGAAGAGGGCTGCGAGCGATACCTGGATTACGCGTTGAGCCATGCCCACGAGTATGAGCTGTTTTTTCAGAAGGAATATGAACTGTTTCATTCGGCGCGATCCAGACGTACGGGGGTGAAGACGGTGGGGCGTCCGGGCAAGGACGCGATGAAGCGCAAGTTGGCGGCAAAATTTGGAGCATCGCCGGAGGATTACGAACAACTGCAGGCGGCTTTGTGGATGGTGGCCCATGGAGCGGCGATGCTAATGATCGCGAAGACGATCCCGCCTGAGAAGCTAGTGGAGGGGCGCGCGGTGTTTACCAGGACGGTGGCCACGCTGTTGCGGGAGGCTAGCCGTTCGTGAGCGGTGCCGCGTGTTGCGGTTTGGAAGACGGTAAGGGGCGAGGTCCTTCGGGGACTTCGGGATGCCAGCGTGGTTAACGTGAAGCGTCCGGGGCTGGCAATGCGGTGGAGGTTAGCATTCCAGAGGAATCAAAGGTGTAGGTGCGGACTTCGCCGGGGGCTCCGGGAGCTGCGATTTCCTTATCGTTGAGCAGGAAGCTGATGCCAGCGGAATTGCCGGCTCTGACGATGATCTCGTGGGTGGCACGAACAGAGGTGTTGGCGGGAGCGATCAGTGTTTCTTTGGCCACAGGCTCGCCGTCGGCTGTGATCGAAACCCAGGATGTTTGTGTGGCGCGGATGCGCAGCGTGAAGGTTGGCGGGGCCTCGGCCGTGACAGCGTGAGCATGAGGCTTGGCGAAGGGTGGATTGGCGTCTCGATCGGTCGGAGTCGAGGCGGAGTGAGTAGGGGCCGGCTCTGCTGGGTGGGAGGGTGGGACTGGCATGGAATTGGCAGGCGCGGAGGGTTCGGTGGCGGCGGACGCGAGAGTGGGCACTGGCGCCGTGGAGGGATTCGAGGGAGCGGCCTGGGATGCGGCTGCAGGCTGGCTGCGGCGGTGCAAAGTCCAGAAGGCGAGGACCAGCGTGATCACAATTAAAGGGGCAGCCAGCTTTTCCAAGGGAACACGGCGAGAAGGATGATCCGCAGAGAGAGGCGCTGCGGCTTCGATTTGCTCGGGATCGCCGTGCGGCGCGTCGTGCGAAGACGATGGCGAGGAATTGAGGTTCAGGAAAGAAAGCGGCGACGAGGGAACAACGTCGTCGAGGTTTTCGTCGGAGCGATCTTCGATGGGGCGATCGGCGTCGGGACGAACTTCGCTGTGTCGATCCGCGCTGGGACGAGCTTCAAGAGGACGAACTTTACGGTCATCTCTGCGGCGAGTCTCTTTGCGACGCTCCTCGATCCGCCGATCCGCAATATGTAAATCCGTGGCTACGTTGTTCTCGTAGAGGGTGTTGCTATGGAGAGTCTTGAGGGCCTGGTCAGGATTGTGGAGATCTTTGCCTCGATGATGGTTGTCACGGTCGGGGTTGCGGGGATCCGGTTCGTTCGTGGATTTGCCCGTGCGGAAGTTGGGGAGCAGGGTTTGAGACTGAATCTGGCTTTCGCGGAGGGCGGCCAGATAGTCAGTAACGGCTTCGTCTTCGTCGAGGCCGACCTGGCGGGCGTAGGCGCGGACAAAACCTTTGTTGAAGACGCCGCCGGGGAGTTGGTCAAAATGTTCGTCCTCGATGGCGCGGAGCATGCGAGTACCGATCTTTGTGGCGGTAGAGATGGCCTCGAGCGAGAGGCTACGCAGCTCGCGCTGTTTGCGAAATTTTTCTCCGAATGAACCCACGGCGGACTCCGGCGGGCAGAGTGACGGCTGAAAGCCCGCGTCGAGACGACAATTATCATAGGCGAAGTCGGGCACGGACGCCAGAGTTAAGGTTGGGAAGGGGCTTAAAGCCTGGCGTTCTCGCGGATTTGACGCGGCGCTCAAGCACAGTTTTTCCATAGGGATGCAGGGGTTCGCGGGGGTGTGCAGGGGTTTGCGACGGTGCGGGCATTTACCCCGATCAGGCATTCAAGATGCTGCGGGCATTTCAAGGCGGGGTTGGCGCCGCACCATCGATTGCGCAGGCTGGGCTCTTGTGCGCTCCGAAAGTCTCTTGAAACTATTCCTGTGCCTTTTTCCGCAGGACGACGGTGAATTGGGCTTTACAGGTTTTGGATGGGTTGTCAAAGGCGGAGCCTTCGCGATCGGCTTCGGAGGCGCGGAAGAAGAGTCCTTGTTTGGGATTTTCGGGGAGCCCGATGAAGCGGGCCTTGCCATCGGCATTGGTTCCGACCTCGAGATCGAACTTGTGGAGGTTCATGAATCCGTAAGCGATGTGGACGCGGATGTTGGCGGCGTAGACTGGCGCACCGGCGGCATCGGTAATAATGAAATCGGCAGTGCAGGGGCCGAGGCCGGCGTCGACTACGGAAACGGTTTTCGGATCTACTTTCGGGTCTCCGGCCTGGGCGGCATGAGCAAGCGAACTGACCGGTGAGAAAATTAGCAAGGCGAAGGCAATCGCGAGCGCGGAGGCGTATCGGAGTATCGTTGACATAGGTTCGTTATTAGATTACGCCCAGGATTGACTGGGGGGGCAAGCAGGATAGAGCTTCCGCCACCACGAAGAGCCCATTGGCATTGAGGGTTCTGGTTACCAACGTTCATTGCCGCGCTGGGGATGGGGAATCTATAATTTTCGGAACTGTCACTTGTCCATGCCACGAATCGTCGTTTTCAAGCTTGGGTAACGATTCGAAGGTCACGATTCTGAAGATCAGGATTCGAAGATCAAGGGTCAAAGCATAAGGCTCGCGGGCTCAAGCGCCCGCGCTGCACGGGAGATGAAGGAACCCCGCATGTCCGAGGCCGTCGGCACACAGCTAACCCGCCAGAGCCAGGAGCTCAACATTTTCCACGACGTAGCCAAGGCGCTGACATCGTCGCTGGACCTCGACTCGATTCTGCAAACCATCATGGAGAAGATGGCGGAATACTTCCGTCCGGATACGTGGTCATTGTTGATGGTGGACGAGCAAAAGGACGAGCTCTATTTCGCGATTGCGGTGGGCGATAAGGCGGAAGCTCTGAAGAATGTCCGGTTGAAGCTGGGCGAGGGAATTGCGGGGTGGGTGGCCAAGCACGGCGAGCAGGTCATTTCGAGCGATGTGGATCACGATCCGCGGTTTGCGAAGCGGATCGACGAGGCCACGCAGTGGGAGACGCGGTCGATTATTGCCGTGCCGCTGCGGTCAAGGCTGCGGGTGCTGGGCGTGATCCAGTTGGTGAATGTGGACCGATCGCAATTCAACGAGCCGGAAGTTTTCTTTCTGCAGGCGCTGTGCGACTATGCGGCCATTGCGATTGAGAATGCGCGCTGGGTGGAGAAGATACAGGAACTGACCATTACCGACGACTGTACGGGGCTCTATAACGCTCGGCATCTCTACAAGACGCTGGAGACGGAGGTTTACCGTTCGTCGCGGTTTGGATACGAGTTCAGCGTGCTATTTATTGACCTGGACCACTTCAAGCAGGTGAACGACACGCACGGACATTTAATTGGGAGCAAGCTGCTGGCGGAGATTGGGTATCTCGTGAAGGCGCAGCTGCGGTTGATTGATTTTGCGTTTCGTTACGGCGGTGACGAATTCGTGGTGCTGCTGCCGCAGACTGGGAAGGATCAGGCGCTGGTGGTGGCCAAACGGTTGCGCGATGCGCTGCGCGCCAGTAGTTTTTGCCGCGACGAAGGGCTGAATCTGAATGTTAGGGCTTCGATTGGACTGGCTACCTATCCTCACGATGCGCGCGACGCGCATGACATCATCCGGCAGGCCGACGAGATGATGTATCTAGTGAAGAATACGACGCGCGACAATATCGGGATTGCGCAACGGGGAGTGATGAAGTAAGAAGGCAGTTCTCAGTTCTCGGTGTTCAGTTCTCAGTATTTGTGATGATGTCTTTCTCGGGGTGGTTTTATTTTTTCTCGCCCGCGTCTTTACTCTTCAGTTGGTCCTTCACATCTGGCGTCCAGGGGTTCGGGTTGGCGGGGGCGTCGGGATTGACGCCAAAGGGCCAGAGGTAAAGGTTCATGCCTTCCGATCCTTCCATTTCGACGATGGCGTATTCGCCGGGTGCGAGGTCTTCGGTGGGAGTTAGCTTGAGCCATCCGCCGGCGACGCGGTCGATGGTGGTCTTTACGGAATTTTGTTCCTGACTGGTCTTGCCAGTAGCGGCGCGTTTGAGATCGCCGACGATACGTTTTCCGTTTTTCACTTTCAGGTGCACAATGCGGAAGCGGTCAAAAGGAACGATGGCCTGCTCGGGCTGCTCGGGGCGTTGGGGCTCGGCGCGGGGTGCGTCAAGGCTGGGTTTGGATGGTTGTGCGGAGGCGGTTTCGCCGGGCGGCGGTGCGGGGGCTGGAGGTTCGTCGTCGCTCTTGATGTAGATGGAAGGTACGGCGACATGAGCGTAGATGGCAGCGTGTTCGCCCTCGAGCTCGATGGTTTGCTTGGCGCTGGCAACGGGATTCAGCGCTCCACGCAAAATACTACCCTTGGTGTTGCGATCGACCTCGCCCTCGTTCTGCTGCACCTCGACGAGTTGCGGCTGGCCTTTGAAATTGTCAAGCAGATACATGCCGGAAAGTTCCGGCAGGTGCAGGCCGGGCGCGACTTGCGGAAGGCGGAGCTCTGCGGCTTCGCGGTCGGCGTCGGTTTCCTTGTCGATGAGGGCGGCTTCGGGGATGGCGGGCGCAGCGGCGCGCTCTTTCTCGTATTGTTCCGTAGCTGGCCAATCGACGAGCGAAGAAGGGAGTTCCTCCCATTCTTCGCGCTCGGCGCTGTAGTAGCGAACACGGTCTCCTTTGACTTCATACTTTGTGATGGATTGATAGGAGCCGTCTTTGAGGATGAGGCGGCGGGCGAGTTGCTGGGCGGGGGATTGCACAGGCAAAGCCAGGATGAGGGCGGCGAGCGCAAATGCGGCAATTACGATGCGATGTGAGCGAGTGATTCGGGGAGTCATACGTATTCTTAATTATCGTCTTTTTGATTATCTTCTGTTTGGTTATCGTTTTCTCGATCGTCGTCCGGGACGGTTCTTTCGCCAATCGCCTGCATCTGACTTCCGTCTGATCGGTGCAGTGCTATAGAGTGAGAGCGATGAAGCGCACATTGCAGCAGATTGCCGAGGCCGTTGAAGCCTGCCTGCAGGGAGATCCAAGCGTTCAGGTGAGCAGTGTGGCGAGCGTCGCGTCAGCTTCGCCGGACGATCTCGTGTTTGTGGAAGATGAGAAGCATCTTTCGCAGGCGCTGCAGTCAGGCGCGGGAGCGGTGATGGCGGGAGAGTTCGCGGCGGGCTCGTTGGGGAAACCGCTGCTCATTTGTCGTCATCCTAAACTTGCGTTTGCGCGGGCGGCGCGGTTGCTGCAGGTGGCGAGTCGGGAAGTAATTAGCGCTGGAGTGCAAGCGAGTGCGGTGGTGCATTCCTCCGTTCGCCTTGGAGCGCGTGTGGTGGTGGAGGAGCGCGCCGTAGTCGGCGAGGATGCGGAGATTGGCGAGGGCTCGCGGATCGGCGCGGGCTGCGTGATTGGGAGCGGAGTGAAAATTGGGCGGCAGTGCGAGATTTATCCGCATGTGACGATTTACGCGGGGGCGACGTTGGGCGATCGCGTGATCGTGCATGCGGGCGCGGTGCTGGGAAGCGATGGCTTTGGATATGTGCGCGACGCGAAGAGCGGACGGTATGAGAAGTTTCCGCAGGTGGGCAAATTGGTGATTGAAGACGACGTGGAGATTGGCGCCAATACGACGATCGACCGCGGGGCGCTGGATGAAACGAGGATTGGGCGGGGAACGAAGATCGATAATCTGGTGCATATTGGCCACAATTGTCGAGTCGGGGAGAATGTGGTGATTGCGGCGCAGACGGGGCTTTCCGGAAGTATTGTGATTGAAAACGACGTCGTGCTCGGCGGGCAGGTGGGCATTGGCGAGCACGCGCGTATTGAAGAAGGAGTGATGTTGGGCGGGCAGGGTGGTGTGTTGCCGAATAAAGTTTTGCGCGGCAAGGGCGTGGCGTTCTGGGGAACTCCGGCGCAGCCAGTGCGGCAGTATTTGAAGCAGTTGGCGGCACTGGCGCGGTTGGGGAAAAAGAGGTAGGCGTGGCGATCGTCGTTATTGGCGGGCATTCGCGAAGTGTGGGGAAGACCAGTGTGGTTGCGGGGCTGATTGCCGCGTTGCCTGAGTACGATTGGACGGCGGTGAAGATTACGCAATATGGGCATGGGGTTTGCTCGGCCAATGGAGCGCCGTGCGACTGCGCGACTGCCGATCATACCTGGGCGATTTCCGAGGAGAAAGATCGCGGGGGCGAATCAGACACTTCGCGCTTTCTGGTTGCGGGAGCGGTGCGGGCGCTGTGGCTGCGGACGGAGCAGGGCAGGCTAGCCGAGGCGATGCCGACCTTGCGGCGGCGGATCGAGTTGTCGCGCAATGTAATCGTGGAATCGAATAGCGTGTTGAAATTCTTGCGGCCCGATTTGTATGTGACGGTGCTCGATCCGGGCACGGAAGATTTCAAGAAGTCGGCGCAGGAATTTTTGGATCGGGCGAGGGCAGTGATTCTTCACGATCATGCGAATGTCGGAGGCGCGCCGTGGCAGGGGATTTCTTTGAAACCGGTGTTGGGACGGCCGGTGTTTCGGATTGCGCCTCCGCCTTATGTGACGGCGGAGATTGTCGAGTTCGTCCGCCAACGGATTGAATCGCCTGCCGCCTGCTGAGAACCAAGAACTGAGAACTGAGAACTAGTTTTGCTATTCTTGCCGGTGCGGCAAATCCATTACAGCGCCTGGTTGTTAGTTGGTCTGTCGTCGCTGTTGCAAATTCTGATTTTTCCGCTGCCTGGGCTTTATGTTTTATCGTGGGTGGCGTTCGCTCCGCTCATTGTGGCTGTGTTGCGTGCGCGGCCGGCGGGGGCGTTGGAGGTTGACGGCTCCGTTCATCTTCAGGCTGCCACGCCGGGGCAGGCATTTCTGCTGGCGTATGCTTCCGGAATTCTCTGGTACGCAGGCACGTGTTACTGGATTTATGACACGATGCACGAGCATGGCGGGCTGAGCGCGCCGGTAGCGCTGCTGGCGCTGTTTCTCTTCTGTCTTTATCTCGGACTTTATCACGGGCTGTTTGGTTTTCTGCTGGCGTTGGCGGCGGGACCGGGGCGCGACAATCGGCGAGCGTTGATCTCCGTGCCATTTCTGTGGGTCGGGGTGGAGTTGGCGCGGACGCGGGTTACAGGATTTCCCTGGGATCTGCTCGGCACCGCGCAAGTGGATAACATTTCCTTGAGCCGGATCACAACCTGGACCGGAGTATACGGGGCTTCGTTCGAGATCATGCTGGTGAATGTCGCGGTGGCCGCGGCGTTCCTGGTACCGAGAAAAAAGCGAAGCACGTTGTTGCTGGCAGCGTTGGTGGCTGCGGCAGTGTTGCAGGCTGGAAGGCTGGTGGATGCCCCTGCCATTCCAGGGGATCGTGCCGCGCTTCTGGTGCAGGAAAATATTCCGGTGGACGAGAACTGGACGCGCGATACGTTTGAGCGCACGCTGCACGAATTGACTGATCTTAGCGTGAAGGCAGAAGCTTCGAGTTCGTCTTCGTCGAGTGCGCTTGAATCCGCGCACGGCAAGGTGGATTTGATCGTGTGGCCGGAATCGCCGGCACCCTTTTTTACAAGCGATCCGTTGTTTCGTGAACCGGTGACTGAGATGGCTCGTGCAACTCATAGCTGGGTCGTGACGGGCGCCATCGGGAGCACACCCGCGACGCAGAACGGAGCTTCGACGGGCACTTCGGCTACGGAGTTGTTCAACTCGGCTGCGCTGGTGAGTCCGTCGGGGGATTGGACGGCACGTTATGACAAAGTGCATCTCGTGCCTTTCGGCGAATATCTGCCGTTCCCGAAGCTGTTTGCCTTTGCGGGAGGGCTGACCAAAGAAGTTGGAGAGTTCAAGGCGGGAGCGTCGAGGGCGCCGTTGGTCGCAGGGGACATACCGTTGGGAGTTTTCATCTGCTACGAGTCCGTGTTTCCCGACGAAGTTCGGCAGTTTGCGAATCAGGGTGCGCAGGTGTTCGTGAATCTATCGAACGACGGCTGGTATGGGGATAGCGGGGCGTATGCTCAACATTTGAATCAGACGCGAATGCGGGCGATTGAGAACGATCGGTGGATTTTGAGCGCGACGGACACGGGCGTGACGGCGTCGATCGATCCTTATGGACGGACGGTGGCGAGGTTGCCGCGAAAGGAGCGAGGGGCGCTAGTTGCGCCGTATGCACTCACTTCCGTAACCACGTTCTACACGCGGTACGGGGATTGGTTCGCGTGGCTGTGTGCGATAATTTCAGCAGGGGCGCTGCTCACGCGCTTCCCACTCCGCAAGAAAGCGGAAGCATCCTCATGAATCAAGAGTTCGAGCAGGAATACGGGTCACTGAGCAAGAAGGTGCGCGAGCTCCGGGAGTATCTTTGACGCGGGCAAACTCCGTCCGCAACTAAGCGAAATCGAGAAGCAGTCTGCCGACCCGAATTTGTGGTCGAATCCACAACGCTCGCAACAAGTGATGCGGGAGAAAAAGCGGCTGGGACACTTGCTGGCCACCGACGCCGATCTAGCACGCCGCGGCGACGACATTGCCGCTTACTTCGATTTGGCGAAGGAAGGCGAAAATGTCGATGCCGAATTGCGCCGCGAGATTGATTCCCTGCGAGAACTGGTCGACAAGCTGGAGACAGAGACACTGCTCTCGGGCGAGAACGACGCGCTGAATGCGATTGTGACGATTCATCCGGGCGCGGGCGGGACGGAATCGCAGGATTGGGCCGACATGTTGCTGCGCATGTATCTGCGATGGGCGGAGCGGCAGGGATTCGAGACGGTTCTGTACGACTACCAGCCAGGTGAAGAAGCTGGGCTGAAGTCGGCGACGTTCGCGGTGAACGGCGAGTACGCGTTTGGATTGCTGACGAGCGAAATCGGTGTGCACAGGCTGGTGAGGATTTCGCCTTTCGATCAGGCCAAGCGGCGGCATACGTCGTTTGCCAGCGTGTTTGTCTCGCCGGAAATTGACGACAGCATTGAAGTGGTAATCAAGCCTGAGGATATCCGTACCGATACTTATCGTTCGAGCGGCAAGGGCGGGCAGCACGTTAACACCACGGATTCGGCGGTGCGGATCACGCACCTTGCGACGGGACTGGTGGCAAGTTGCCAAAATGAACGGTCGCAACACAAGAATCGCGAGCGTGCGATGAGCATGTTGCGGTCCAAGCTTTACGAATTTGAGTTGGAGAAAAAGCGTGCGGCCACGAAGAAGATTGAGGACTCGAAACTCGACAATGATTTCGGATCGCAGATTCGTTCGTACGTGCTGCAGCCTTACCGCATGATCAAGGATCACCGCACGAAGACCGAAGTGGGCGATGTGGATCGCGTGCTCGACGGCGACTTGCAGCCATTCATCCGGGCGTATTTGGCGGCGCGGCGCGGAGAAAAACAGGAGAAATAGTGGGCGGGAAGCGGGGAAACGCGATTAAGCTTGGTCCGAGGTTTCTGAGAGCATTTCTTTTTGCGGCGGAGAAGCATGCGGGGCAGGTGCGCAAGGCTTCGACAACGCCGTATATAGCGCATTTGATGGGAGTATCTTCGCTGGCGCTGGAGTTTGGCGGCGATGAGGATATGGCGATCGCCGCTTTGCTGCACGATGTGGTGGAAGATTGCGGCGGGGCGCCAATGCTGAAAGAAGTGAAGCGGCGATTTGGGAGCCGCGTGGCGAAGATTGTGGATGGCTGCACGGACTCGGATCGCGATCCGAAGCCGCCGTGGCGCGAACGCAAAGAAACCTATATCCGGCATTTGAAAGGTGCCGATGCGGACACCAAGCTGGTTTCTGCCGCGGATAAACTGCATAATGTGCGCTCGATTCTTTCCGATTACCGCGAGGTTGGGGAATCAATCTGGGCACGTTTCAATGGCGGGCGCGAGGGCACTCTTTGGTACTATCGGGCGTTGCTAAAGGAATTTCAGAGGGGCAAGCCGAACCGGTTGATACGCGAGTTCGAACTCGCGGTGCGGGAACTCGAAGCGAGGGCAAAAGGAAACGTCCTCATTCGGTCCAAGGGGTAAATGATGGGACGCATGATCGATCAAATTCGGGCGTCGAAGCTGCCGTCGAACATGATGCAGTTCGCCGCGCGGGGCGCGTTGTCGGTGCCGCCGGATGAAAATCTTGAAATTCTGGTTTATCTTGCCAAGCGCAATAAGGTGTTTGGCGAACTTGCCCGGATGACGCTGGCGGGGTGGGACGAGAAGGCTTCGCTGGCGGCAGCCTCCGACCCGAAGACGGCGCGGGAGGTGCTGGACTATCTGATTTCGCCTGATAATCTGCGTCCGAAGTTGCTGCCGGCGCTGTTGGAAAATCCTTCAGTCCCGGAGAGTGAGCTCGCGAAGTTTGCCATCTCCGCATCTCCGGAAAGTATTGGGGCCATGCTGCAGAGCGCGCGTGTGCGGGCAGCGGTGGAAGTTCTGAAGTCGCTGAGATCGAATCCTTACCTGAAGGCGAATGAAGCCGCGACGGTTGCTGAATTGTTGGGCGGAGGCGCGAGTGCGAAGGCGACGGATACAGTTGCGGACGCCGCGGCTCACACAGAAGTGGTTGCGCCAGCCCCTGGGCGCGCCGACGAAGCGGCGACTGAGGCAGAGGGAGACGTTCCCGAAGAAGCTGTTTCTGCTTATCTTGCCGAGCACGCCACGGAAATTAGCGCGGAGGAGGGAAAGCCCTTTCAGCCGATCGGCGGGATTATGGAGTTGCTGGGAGCTGACTATTTTCCTGTGTCGGCAGTGCAGGAGATCGCGGGCAGCGCGGAGAAAGCTGCGGCTGCTTCGGCCTCCGGGGCTGCGGCAGCTGCCAAGCCGGGCACGGCCTCGACTTCCAAACCTGCTGCCGGTCTGGCACGTCAAACTCCCGCTGCACCGAAGCGTGAGAATACACTGCAGAAGATCAGCCACCTGGATGTGAAGGGTCGCATCCAATT
>Ga0208689_1000616_pt1 | contig 22926 bp, 19 predicted proteins | sample June2015DPH_8_15_FD_184700 | JGI IMG/M metagenome (GOLD analysis project Ga0208689, IMG submission 184700) | Peatland microbial communities from SPRUCE experiment site at the Marcell Experimental Forest, Minnesota, USA - June2015DPH_8_150... | ecosystem: Environmental > Terrestrial > Soil >... | reverse complement strand
CGGACTTGGCGCGCCTGCTGGCGCTCCGACAACTCTGCCCGGCGGGTGCGGAACGGAAGGAACTGGAAACGCTCATCAAGGAAACGCAAGCCCACGTGGCGCCGTTGCCGACCGGCCAGCCGGGACCAGGCGGGAAGATTACTTTACCGCAGCCGGGCGAAAGCCTGATCCTGTTGCGCAGGGACAACAACAAGCTGCGGAAACAGGTCGCCAAACTGGAATCAACCTTGAAACGCCGCAGCGAACAGTTGCGCATCCTCGAAGATTTGGCAACGGAGTTGCAGCGGGATATGGCTAAGCTCCGCGCGGGTCAATCGGTGGCCGCGCCCGCGCCCGTGAGTAGCTCAGTTCCGCAGCCGAGTGAATGACCGAAGGGTGGCGGCGAATCTCCACCTCGGCGGGCTGGCGGCCCATGGCATGGACGCCCCCGGTCCTGCCATGAACGGCACTCGATTGGTGTGTAATCCTGCCCGGGCGGCGACGTGTAAGCAGGCCTAATGCTTCCTGAGGCGGATCACTTGGACGGATACCACGACGGGCAGCCCTGCTGACTCCCCCTGGTGCCCCAGAATGCGTAGGAAGGTTACTGCCTGGCCCAACAGTTTCCGTGCGTCAGGCCGTGAACGAAGTCCGAGCAGCAGTGCGAATGCTTCCCTCAGCAGCGCTCTGTCTGACCTTGTTCCATCGTTCATGCTTGATAACACTCCCTTCAGCATGGTGGTCGGGCGGCGATCTGGCTAGAAGCTATTCAGCGGCAGCCAGGTCCCAGAGAGGGGCCCCCACACGAGAGCCCCAAGTGGGCAGCTCCGCTGTCTGACACGTGCCGGGCGATGTTTCCCCGAGGATGCCACCTGACCCGGTGCTCCCCACCCGACCCTTGGGGAGTAGAGGTGACGCGGCAGTTTGATTGCCACATATGATTCCGGGCACTCCTCCAGGTGCGTGCCCCATGTGCGCTTTCCCAGCAAGTCGGTGAACCAGACCCACTCGCTTCCGCGAGGAGATGAGGGGGAAGAGTTGCGGAAGTGAGCCCTGGAGATTCAACCTGCTTTCGTTTTTCCCTACTATCGCTCTAAGAATCGGTCGGAATAAGGTCTCTTGGACGATGAATCCGTAACCTACAAACCTGAGTAAGTCCCTAACTTGTTGATTTTGCTCGCGGCGAAATCTATCTTGGACAGATTCCCAAGTCCATGCAATCCCATCCTTGAGAAGTACGCGATGCCTGCTTGGCAGCCCAGCGGGCACTGCCCTTCATCTTTTGCGGATGATCGCGGCGGTTATTTTATAATATAATATACTATAAAGCAATAGTTTTATGGGCGATGTGAATACCACACTTTTTGGTGGTTGTTTACTTTGTTTAGTTAGGGTCGAGGAGTGCTCGGGTAACTATTTAGTTATTTAACTGCGACGGAGTCGAGGAGTCCTGACGTAACCTATTGCATAACCGAGTCATAATTTAGAAAAGAGACAATATCTGTCACGTCATTTTGACACTTTATGTCAAATTCGACCTTGAGTTGACCGCCAAGAAAGGAGGAACTCGACCCCCTTGTTGTCTAAGATTGAAATCTCGGTCTCATTATTCCTCAGAGAGGCTGAGCGGAAACATTCCGAAAACTTCGCGTGCGAACGCCGGAGATTTTTGAGATCTTGCTCAACACACCTATAGTATGCTCGGCGGGAATGCCCCGCAGCGGGACTCATTCGTGTCTGGACTTTTGGCAGGTAATGCATCAGGGGCGGGGCGGCGTAAAGGCTTCAGCTCGGTCGGGTCTTCGCACCGCTTCACGCGGCTGATTTGATTTTCAGCAACGAAGGGGAAGGAGAGCGATGAGCGCTGATTCCATTTTGAATGAACTGCGAGGCCAGGTCGCGATTGTAACGGGTGCGGGACGGGGTCTGGGACGCGCCACAGCGTTGGCGTTGGCGCAGGCGGGGGCGCGCGTGGGGGTGGTCGCGAGGTCCGAAGAGCAACTCGCCGAAACGGTACGTGGCGTCACGGAGGCAGGCGGGGATGCATTGGCCGTTGTGGTGGACGTGTGCGACGCCGCGGCCGTCGAGCGCATGGCACGCCAAGTGGAGCGCACCCTGGGGCCGGTGGACCTGCTGGTGAACAACGCCGGAACCATGGGGCCTTTGGGGCCGATCTGGGAAGCTGACCCGGGCGATTGGTGGCATTCGATCGAGGTGAACTTGCGCGGGCCTTACCTCTGCTCACGTGCCCTCCTGCCCGGAATGATCGAGCGGCGCCACGGCCGGATCATCAATGTCTCCACCGGCGCCGCCACCGTGGCGGTGGCGCACATGGGCGCGTACGTCATCGCCAAGACGGCGCTCATCCGCTTTACAGAGAACCTGGCGGCAGAACTCCTAAACTCCGGCGTCAGCGTTTTCACCATCAGCCCCGGCACCGTGCGCACCGCCATGGCCGAACAGGTGCTTGAATCCGAGGCCGGAAAAAAGTGGCTGCCGTGGTTTCGGAAATTGTTCGACCGGGGGCGGGACGTGCCCGCTGAGAAGGCCGCGCAACTGGTGGTGCAACTGGCCTCGGGGCGGGCGGACGCGCTCTCCGGGCGCTTCATCGACGTCTCTGACGACCTCGCGAAGCTCCTGGAGCGTGTGGATGAAGTCAAGAGCAACAACCTTTACACGCTTCGCGTCCGCAAACTGGATTCGGAAAATCGAAAATAGAAACTGGAAATCGGAGGTACGCGCGCTCGGCGGACCTTCGGCCATGCGCGGGCGCAAGCCGTGGGACCGTGCAGCGAAGGGCGCTAGGCCTTTCGCCACTCGGCGAGCTGCACGCGCACTTTGGAGGTATTGGGGTCTTCGATTTGCTCGAAGATCTTGAGGGCGGCCTCGGCGTGGGCGATGGCCTGGGCGCGCTCGCCGAGCTTATCGAGCACCAAGCCCATATTGAAGAGGGCGCTGCCCTCGCCACCTCGATCGCCGATCTCGCGGGCGATCTCAAGAGCCTTCTCGTAGAACTCGATGGCGCGGCGGGGTTCCCCCAAGCCCGCGTAAGCATTTCCCAGATTGCCCAGCACTGTGCCTTCGCCGCGCCGGTCACCGATTTTGCGATCGATCTCAAGCGCCTTCCCGTAATACTCGATGGCGCGGCGGGGCTCGCCCAAGGCCCCGTACGCATTGCCCAAGTTGCCCATCACGGCGGCCTCGCCCCGGCGGTCGCCGATCTCTCGGTCAATCCCAAGCGCCTTCTCGTAATACTCGACGGCGCGGCGGGTCTCGCCCAAGGTCGCGTAGGTCCAACCCAGGTTGCTCAGCACTGCGCCTTCCCCGCGCCGGTCATCAATCTCGCGGTCGATCTTAAGCGCCTTCTCGTAATACTCGATGGCGCGTCGGATCTCGCCCAAGACGGAGTAGGCAATGCCCAGGTTGTCCAGCGCGGCGCCCTCGCCCCTGCGGTTTCCAATTTCCCGGTCGATCTCAAGCGCCTTTTGGTAGAAGTCGATGGCGAGGCGGGTCTCGCCCAGATTCTTGTAAGCAATTCCCAGGTTGTCCAGCACGGTGCCCTCCCCGCCCCGGTCACCGATTTCGCGCGTGATCACCAACTGTTTCTCGTACAACTCGATGGCGCGGTGGGTTTCGCCCAAACCCGAATAGGCCAAGCCTAGGTTGCCCAGAGCACTGGCTTCGGCGTGCCGGTCGATCAACTTCTTGGAAATCTCCAGCGCTTCTGTGCAATATTTTTCGACCATTCGAAAGTCTGAAAGCCGAAAGTACCTCTCACCCAGGGCATCCAGCACGGCGAGGCGCTTGCGGAGAGTGACGGCATCTCCGCTGCCTCGCGTCTCGCTCAGTTCCTGTAGCAGGCCACTGAACTCTTCAAGCTGTTTGCGCGTTTCAGCGGCGGGCTGACTGGGGAGCGACTTGTAACTCTCCAGCAGTTGGTCCAAAGCCCGCGCTTCGGCGGCTGGCCCGCCGAAGTGGAAATGCCCGCTGATCCACTGAGTGAAGTCGGGGGCTTGCTTCAGGAGGAGGGTAAGGGATTCGCTTTCGAGCCAGAAGACGATGGGGCAGGGCAGGTCGCGGGCGATGCGCTCGCGGTCATGGTTCAGCCGAGCGATGAAGGGCGTCCGCCCCTCGCCCGCAAGATTCTTCTGGCTGGCGGATTGGTAGATCAAGCCGTCAATGCCGTCGAGCATCACCGCCATCCGGCTGCCGGGGGGAAACCCGTCCAACTGTGTTGTTACCGCCGCGACAAAATCGCCGGAGTAGTTCGAAGAAATGTCGACCTCTTTCACCGTCACGCCTTTCGCGGCGGCATCGGTCGAAACCCGCTGAAGGATTCCCTTCCGCAGTGACGGCAGATTGCAGCGGGCTATGGCGAATGTTGACCCGGAAGCGAGGTCCAAGAAGGCCAGGAGCTTTTGATAGGACTTTTCCGTCGTCTCATCGACGGCGGCGTTTTTTGGCGACAGACTGGAAGGCATCGATAGGCTCGATCAAAGGATTCACGTCGTGCCAAAGCTCCTTCCCATTGTACTCCAGGATGGCGAGGTTAGAGAGAAGTTGCATGTAAGCATCGTCTTTCTCGATGCTCTTGGTGGCATAAGTGCGAGCGAGCAGTTTGTAATCCGCGGGCTCCAACATGCGCTCGTAGTCCTGTTGGATGGAGCGGGCTGCATCCTCCAGAGCTTCGCTGTCGAGGGTTGCCAAACCGCGCGCCTGCGCGCTTTGTACTGCTTCACGAAGGAGGCGGATCAGTTGACGAATCGACCCGCCGCTGCGCCGGACAAATTCCTCCGCCAGGGGTGACGGCTGAGGCAGAACCTCGACGCTGAGACGTTTTTGGATCACCTGAAGCAGGGCGTCAATGCCGGGGCGGTTAGGTTCCGAACTGGACTTACTCGCCCGCAGCTTGACATTGGGAATGATCTGGCGGTTGGGGAATATATTTGCCAAGTGACGACGGGAGTAATAGGTATCAATTGAAACCGTGTAGACGGCATGACAGGCCATCTCCTGAAGCTGCGAGCCGTGGCCGAAAAAGAGCTCCTCGCTCTTTTCAGGGGGCAAGCGGTCAAGATTGTCGAAAACGACCAGGAGCTGATACGGCTTGTTCGCGTCACGTAAAGCTTGCGATGCGGCCGTGAGCAGGACGTTGGTATTGCCCGACAAGCCGCTGAAGTAGCGGTCCAGTTCCTGCCGCGTGGTTTCCTTTCGTTTGGAGCCTGCCTTGATGCTGGCAGTAATTACGCCGAGCAGGCGCGCGAGGAACGGAATCTCAGCCCCCGCTTTAGCTTCTACGCCCACCCCTCCCGATAGCTCCACCGACTTTTCCGTCTCCTTGGTCACGTCCATAAACCACTTCTCAACTTCGTGAAGCAGGTTCTCGCTCAGAGAGATTTTGTCTTCGTGCAGGGATTCCAAGAGTTGCCGGCAAACCAGCAGAAAGAGGTCAGTGTAGTCGACATCTAAGGGATCAAGAAAATCGATGACGTCCAGGTAGAGCATGGAGCAGGAAGAGCCGAAAGCCTGTTCCAACTGACGAAGCTCAGTGGACTTGCCGGAACCCCGGTGGCCGCTCAAGGCAATAGGCGAGTATTGCCCTTCGCCGCAATTCTCAATCATCTGCTTCATGTACACGGTAGCCAGCGAGTTCCTGGCCTGCGTGAGGTCGACGTAATAGGGGTCGCCGCTCCCCAGGGATTGCTGCGGATTCGTAGCTTGGAAGGCTTCGCGGAGCGTAGTGGCAGGTTCCATCGTTGTCGCCTCCACGTCAAAGTGTACCATGACTCGCACGGGGGTTGCTATTTCCGGAGTGAATCCGGACCTTCAACGGCTTGCCGGTAAGTTCCGAACTGTTGCGCCAACGGCTTGAGCGTAGGGTAAAACTGGACATACGTGTTTTCCACCGCCCCACCGCCATTATGACATTGCCAACACATCGCTCTGGGGTTGGCCTTGGCTGTTTTCGTGGAGGAATCGAAACTGAAGTAGGCCCACTTTTCCGCGAATCGAGCTGTATCCTTCACTTCAACAGAAATGCCCATCAAGTCTGTCTCATAATGGTCTACTGTCTCGGCGGAACTCTTGCTCCACGACATCCTTTTTTCCAGCACGAAAACGGTCTTGTCGGGCCAACCCCCAGTTGCCCGGAACTGATGATACGCCGACGGCGAGACGAAGACGTCCCCAAATGTCTCCCCCTCGCCACTCGAGGCCTTGGAGTTCACGCGTAGGCGGGAGGATAGGAATATCCACTCTCGATAACCTTCTGGACGCACGAGCTCATCCCCGCTGGCGTACTGCGGCAAATCTGAGCGCGAGTCTGGGCTGGATACCTGCAGCGACGCCGCGCACACCGAAACAAAAACGAGAGTCCCCAACAACGTCGCGGTTTTCAAATCTGCCTCCCTTCGCGAACTGGCATAAACATCGCCCGTTGGATGTCGGCGAGTGTGCGTGTATTTTAGCACGGTCGACCGCCCCGGTCCCCTCCTGGTTCCTGAAATCCAATGCCCGCCACCAGAGCCAAGCGTCGCTACTGGCTGACATTGCAAAGGTGAAGGTTACAGCGTCGTGCTTCCAGTCAAGGCTTTCCGCCACTGTACCTTGATCGCTCCCCTGCAGTGAATGCAGTTGCTGATAGAGCCGCAGCAACTCAGGATGACAGCCGCTTCGTGTAGAATTACATTCCAATACCGTGTTTCATCGACTTCTCAGGAGGTGCGACGATGACGCTGGGTGAAACGTTGATTTCGGCATGGCAACAGACGCTGGGCGACGGGCGCGAAGATATCGAGCTAGAGGGCAAGACTTACCCTGTGACAGTCTCGAAGGTCAAAGGACTTCGCATGGTGGAATTTAACGTTGGCCCGTACCGCATCGTGGGCATCGAACAGAACCCCAAGACAGGCTCGCGTTGGGCAGAGCTGGCGCGCGAAGGCAACCGCATTGTGCAGTTCAGGTGCAAAGGGCGATACGTGGCTAACGTGTGCGAAGGGAAACTGCTGCGCTACCCCGCTTGGAAGGCCCTGGAACTTCCGGAGTGAGATACGCGAGTCGGACGGCTGATGGCTGGTAGCTGAGGTTGACGACTGTCAACGGTCGGCTCCCGCGGCCGGGTTCACAGTTATGGTCACAGGACTCTTGAGGGTGAAGTCGAGCTCGGTCTCCGATGGAATCTTCACCTGCTGGCCGCGAGTCCCGGCCTCCACCGCAGTTCCTGTGCCCGCGCCGGCCACGGAGCCGATTGCGGCGCCTTTCCCACGCCCTGCAATCGCGCCGATGAGGGCGCCGAGTACAGCTCCTCCGCCGACGGTCTCAGCCGTGCGCGTAGTGCGCGAGGTCCCAACTTGCTCGTGGTAGCTGGTCTGAAGTTGATAGGTCTGGCCGCCAGCGGTTACGCTGACCAACTCAACCTTCAACTCAGAACGGCCGCTCATGCGCCCGGCAGTGGTGGCCTGCACCAATCGAACGCGCGCGTCGGAACTGCGCGGTATGATGGCGCGGTCGCCAATCACCACGGGCGCTTCGAGGGTGGCCGCGAACTCATCGCCCGCGTGGTTCTGAGTGGAGTCGATGCCGTCAATCATGCGCACGGAGAGAATGGTGCCCGAGGGAATCGTGATCTGCTCGGGTGGCTTAACCGCTGGTGCCGGTGGAGCAGCCGCGGGCAGAGCGGGTGGTGCAGGCGGAGCAGCCGGAGCAGCCACAGGTGGCGCAGCCTGCGCGGTCATTGCGGGCGGGTTCTCTCCTGGGGCCTCTGAAGCGGAAGACTGGTCGGCTGTAGCCTCATCGCTGCTGGAGCTGGCCGCATGATGGCGGCGCCCGGAGGCTCGAGCGCGCTCGGACCGGGCCGAGGTTGGAGTGGGCAACTGCGGCGGCGTTGCCTCGGCAGTTTGCGCGGGCTCGTGGGTTGCCGGCGCGGCGGCAGCGGGCGCCGAAGAGACCACGAGTTGGTTGACAACCGACTTTACGCCGGCGGCTTGGCCGGCAATGCGCTCCACGGCCGCTTTCTCGAGCTCAGTGCCGACCGTCCCGGTGAGTGTCACGGTGCCTTTGTCCGAAGTCACGTGGATGTCGCGCGTTTTCAGTACGGGGTCGTCAAAGAGCCTGGCCTGGATCTGTGTGGTGGTGGTTTTGTCGTCGGTAGACTGGCCGAGCTTCAATGCCTCGCACCCGGCAAAGAGAAGTGCGCTGGCGATCAAGATACAACCAATCCCGAATTTCAACCTCGGCATGTTCACCTTTTGCATGTTTGCCCTCCAGCGACCCCACTGTCGCCGCATCATTGTTTTTGGATTCATCTTCGCCCACTTAGGATGCACGCGAGTTTCCACTGCCACTTCCGTTTGGCCGATATCCGCGAAGCTGTTGGCCTTGCTCGGGTCGAATGTGAATGCGAAATCCAAGTCTGGATGGTCTGAGCATGTTAGAATTACGCGGGTGGAAAGCATCTCGTTGAGCGTCGTCATTCCCGTTTATAACGAAGCGGAGAATATCCGGCCGCTCGTTGAGTCGCTCGAGTCTGCTTTGCGCGCCGCTCCGGGGCAAATCGAGATGCTGTTTGTGGACGACGGAAGCACCGATCAGACGCTGGCGCTGTTGAAAGAAGCGCAAGAGAAGGACGCGCGCATCCGGATCGCCCATTTCCGCCGCAACCTCGGTCAAACCGCTGCCCTGGCGGCGGGGTTTCGCCTGGCGCGAGGAAAGGCGGTGGTGACGATCGACGGCGATCTCCAGAACGACCCCGCGGAAATGCTGCGCCTGGCGGAGATGCTGGGCGAATGGGATGCCGTCTGCGGCGTGCGTGTTCATCGCCAAGATACCCTTTGGAAACGGATCTCGTCGCACATTGGGAACGGCTTTCGAAACTGGGTTACCGGCGAAAACATCGCCGATACGGGATGCACGCTCAAGGCCTACCGGCGTGAATGTCTGGAGCGGTTGGAGCTTTATCAAGGCATGCACCGATTTCTGCCCACGCTGCTCAAAATCCGCGGGTTCCGCGTAACGCAGGTGCCCGTGAGTCATCATCCACGCCTGGGCGGAAAAACCAAGTACGGGACGTGGGGCAGGCTTAGGAAGGGTCTGGCCGATGTCTGGGCGGTGCGCTGGATGAAAAAGAACTGGATCGACTATAGAGATATCCTCGAGGTTGTGGAGGCGCCCCCGACCTCGAGCAACACGGAGAAGGCGGCGGAACGGGCCTCCGCCTGAGTGCGGAGATGTTCCTACGGGACGGCTCGCCCTCATAACAAGCGGGAGGCCTCATCTTCATCTTTCGTTAGGCGTCACGAGAACGGTCACTATCGGAGTCAATTCGAACTCTTGGCCACGCATTCGATTCATTTACCCATGTCAACTGAGTGCATCGCTGACGATCTCCAGGTCGAGTCCGCGAAAATGCTGCGCCGGGCGGGGATTGTCTCAAGATTGAAGCTCGTCCTGCCTTTGCTCTTGCTTTTTGTTCTGGCGGGCTGCCTTTTCTTCGCGGGCCTTGGAAGCTTGCCGTTGCTGGAGCCTGACGAGGGCCGGAATGCCGAGGTGGCACGAGAGATGCTCGCCTTGGGCGATTGGATCACTCCCCACTACAATGCCTTGCCCTATCTGGATAAACCGGCGGTCTTCTTCTGGTTGGTAGCCTCTTCATTTAAGGTTGCGGGTCTTCACGAGTGGTCTGCCCGCGCGCCCTCTGCTTTGATGGGATTGTGCCTGTTGCTGCTTTCCTGGTTCCTTACACGCAGGATGTTCGGCGATTCCACGGCCGTGCGTGCCAGCGTGATCATTGCCACCGCCCCGCTGGCGATGGTGTTTTCCCGATTAGTCATCTTCGACATGACGCTCGCTTTCCTCATCACACTGGCGATGGCGAGTTTCTGGTTCGCGGAGGCCGCGGAATTCCGCCGTCCAGGGCTGGACATACTTATGTTTCTGGCCATGGGATTGGCGACGATCACCAAAGGCCCTGTCGGTTTCCTGCTCCCGCTCCTCTCCCTCACGGCTTACCAGGCGCTGCGTGGCAAGCTCCGGGAATTGAAACGCCTACGTTGGGGATTAGGATGCGCCGTACTTCTTGCCGCCGTGTTGCCCTGGTTCATTTCCATCTCGATTCGACACCCGGACTTCCCCCGCTATGCGCTTCTCGAGGAGAGCCTCGCCAGGTTTTCCGGCGGCCTTGTGCATCGAAAGGGCGGTCTGCTCTATTACTTCCCTGTGTTCCTGGCAGGGTTCTTCCCCTGGAGCATCGCTCTGCTTTGGGCGGGATGGAGTCGGCATAAGCGATGGAGAGAAATCAGGCTCGAGCAAAACCGCTCAACTCTGTTTCTCTTCACTTGGTCGGTTGTGATATTCGTTTTCTTTTCGCTTTCTCAGTCGCAGCTTCCCGGCTACTTCCTCCCCGCTATTGTTCCGCTGGGCATCTTGATGGCGAAGACTTGGGACGATATGGGGTCAAACGCCTCGATACGATCGCCTGATTGGCTGACCGCGGGATTCGCCTCGCTCCTCGGTGTGGGTCTTATCGTTGCGGCTTCCTCTCAGTTGGCGATATTCAGCTCCGTGCACTCGCATCTGGCGCAGACGGTCCATCCGGCAGTTTTCGCCATGCTGAAGCCTTCCATTCTCTATACTGGATTGATTCTGGCGGCTCTGGCGATCGTGGGGAGGAATGTTGCGGCTCGTGCGCGGGGAAGATCGCTTTCATTAGCCGCCTTTGTGCTTCTCGCTCTGACGACGCCTATGCTCCTGGCACGCTGGATCGCCCCGCTGAAAGCTTATGCGGACACGAATTCCAGCCGCCGTCTGGCGGGCACACTTCTCTCGAGCCCGGAAAGAGGACTGCCGATTTACGGGTATTATTATTTCCGCACCAGCCTGCCGTTCTATCTTCGCCGGCCTGTGGGACTGGTGACCACGGGCGGGAATGAATTGACCTGCAACTACCTGGTGTCGCGGATTCGCGAGATTCGACAGGCGTCATCACCTGAGCTGGGCTCCGGGGCCCTGCCGCGGACCTTCAAGGATCTTGATCCCCTCCCACTCGACCAGCGGCGGCTGTTAGATATCCTGGAATTCATCGACTTGGTCCGTTCCTCGCCTCAGCCCCGGCTGGTTTTGGTTCGCAATACACACGTGAGCATGTTGGCCCACGAGGTGGATCGTTTCGAGCCGCTGTGGACCGGTTGGGACTATTCGGTCTGGAAGATTCCGGGGAGGAACGCGGCCGCCGGCGAGGGTATTTCATCCCGAGTGGTGGGCCCGTTCATACCTTAGCATGTGTGGCATTTGTGGTCTCCTGAACCTGGAACTCGAGCCGGTGGTTGATCGTGAGCGGATCGATCAGATGTCCTCAAGGATCGAGCATCGCGGCCCCGACAGCCATGGCAAATTCGAGCTCCCTTATGTGGCCCTGGCCATCCGGCGGCTGAGCATCATTGACCTTCAGACCGGCGACCAGCCCCTTGCGAACGAGACGGGGGATGTCACCCTCGTCTTCAACGGCGAAATCTATAACTACCGGGAAATCCGCCAGCAACTCTTGCAGCGTGGGCACAAGTTCAGGACTCATTCGGACGGGGAGGTGATCGTTCATCTCTATGAGGAGCGAGGGCCTGACTTCGTCTGCGAACTGAACGGGATGTTTGCCCTGGCGCTTTGGGACAACCGCCATAAGCAGTTGGTCCTGGCGCGCGACCGGGCTGGAGAGAAGCCGCTCTTCTACTGGCATCGAGATCACACCCTGGTCTTTGCTTCTGAAATCAAGTCGCTGCTGGCCTACCCGGGAATTGGCCGCACCCTCGACAACGCGGCTTTAGCCCAGTACTTCCTTTACGGTTATTTCCCCTCGCCACGCACCGTCTTTGCGGAGATCCGGAAACTGCCTGCTGCGCACCGAATGGTTATCCAGGGAGGCGAGATACATCTCGACGCCTATTGGCGCCTTCAGGATCATCTTCTGCCGCCGGGGAAGCCAAGAGTTACGCCCAACCAGGAAAAAAAGCTCATCCAAGAACTCTCTGAAAAGCTTTACGAAGCCTGCGTTTCCAGGCTGGTCAGCGACGTTCCCTTAGGCGTGTTCTTGAGCGGCGGAATCGATTCCTCCACTCTGGTGGCGATAATGAGCGAGTTGACGCCCGGGAACGTGAATAGCTTCTCGGTGGCCTTTGAAGAGAAGTCATTTAACGAGGAGCCTTATGCGGATTTTGTGGCCCGACATTTTCATACGCAGCATCACGTTGTGACGGCGAACGAGCCAAGCATGCGCCAAGCCCTTCAAATTCTGGCGGACCACCTTGACGAACCCCTGGCCGATCCTGCTGCCATCCCCACTTACCTCTTGTCCCGCTTTGCTCGTCAGCACATCAAAGTGGCGCTGAGCGGAGAGGGCAGCGATGAGCTCTTCGGAGGTTACCCGACCTATATTGGCGCTTGGCTGGCCGGCTACTATCTCCGCCTGCCGCGCCTCCTGCGCCACAAATTCTTCGCGCGGCTCAGACGCTTCCTTCCAGTGTCTGCGGGCGCGGTGCCGATCGGCTGGTACCTACAGCAGTTCTTGAATTATGTGGAAAGGCAACCCGCCGAGCGTCACGCGATCTGGTTCGGAATAACAAGTCCAGATGGACTGGATCAACTCTTTTCGCCGGAGTGGAGAGGTCCGCAACCACCCAGCCTGGAGGTCTTCGCGCCGCTCGAGAGGGTACTGGATGGGGCGGCTTTTGAAAGCGTCCTGGCGGAAATGCCTTACGTTGATTTCCGGCTCTATCTGGAAGACGATCTTTTAGTGAAGGTCGACCGCGCCAGCATGGCGTGTTCCCTTGAAATGAGGACGCCATTCCTTGATCACCGGCTGATTGAATTCGCGGCTGGCCTACCTGGAGACTTGAAAGTCCGTGGCTTCGAACTCAAATACCTTTTTAAGAAAGCTGTGGGGAAATGGTTGCCGCGCAAGATCGTTTACCGCCAGAAGCGTGGATTCTCCGTGCCGATCAGCCGTTGGATGCGGAAGGAATTGCGTCCTTGGTTGGATGAGGCCCTGGGAGAAGAGAGATTAAGGCGCCAAGGGCTGTTCAACGTCCCGTTTGTGCGCCGGCTTCTCAGAGAACATTGGAGCGAGCGGGCTGACCACAGAAAAATACTCTGGGCCCTCTTTTGTTTCCAGCTTTGGTATGATCGGTGGGGAAAGTAGCGGCGGGGTTCCCGATCTAGACGCTTGCGCCAAAAGATGGCAAAACGATTTGCGATTCTTAACCGGTGGGGGTGCACCGTAGGCGCCATGAAGTGCCGTCGTAGGCCCTCGAGTTTCTACATTCCCCCTCTCCCCCTTGGGGAAAGGGGCCGGGGGCCCGACCCTGGGGTTTCCACATTTGTGCTGCGATTTCTTGGCCTTGTGGAAATTCCCACCCTCTCGCCCTTGGGGGAGAGGGTGGACCGCCGCCGGCGTTCTCTTCAGCCGGGGCGGGCCGGGTGAGGGGGTTGCGACTCTGCTCCGTTATGTCGGTGAACACAGTCTTGACATCAACAACTTCCAGAGGGGCGGCGCCAGCGCGGGCGACGTTTCGCCCCAAGGAATGGTCCATCATTCAAGAATACAGGACTCCGCGCCAAGTCCAGGCCTTTCTTCGCGACCTGCCCTATAACTGGGAGAAGGGCGGAGAAACGCTGCGGACTTTTCGCGGTGTGGTGCGGCACTGGAGCGCGCACTGCCTGGAAGGAGCCCTCACCGCCGCCACAATTCTCGAGCAGCATGGCTACCCGCCGTTGCTCCTCGACCTCGAATCCCAAGACCAATTGGACCACGTCCTGTTCCCATTCAGGCAGCGGGGACGATGGGGAACAGTAGCCCGCTCCCGTGATGCCGGCTTGCATGGACGCAAGCCACTCTTTTCCACCATCCGGCAACTGGTGATGAGTTACGTTGACCCCTACGTGGATGGGTCCGGACGAATTACGGGCTACGGGGTCGCCGACTTACGCACTTTGGTGAAAGGCGACTGGCGGCTCTCCGAAGAAAGCGTCTGGGAAGTGGAACGCGCCCTCATCAAAATGCCTCATAAGAAGCTCAAGACCTCCGACCGCCGATACGCTGCCATGTTGAAGCAGTATCGCGCCTACCGAGCCAAACATCCCCACGGCCCTGTCACGTTTTACTCCAACAGGCACCTGTGGCTGTGACATCAGGATTCAGAAGCCAGGATTCAGGATTCAGGTGAAGACCAGGGTCCTGATTTGCGGCGACCAACCCAATTCCTTGTCATGCTGAGCGCAGCGAAGCATCTCTGCAGTTCCTTCCCACGGGTAAGCAGCCAGTTTTGCATGCGAACTGCCGAGATCGTTCGTCGCCCCGAAAAGCAGGGCTCCTCAGGATGACAAGCACGGGTACGCGCATTGTTCCCACGATGCACCCCAACTCGCACTTGTGATTTCAGGTTAAAGTAGGACGCCACCCAGAAGGGGAATGCGATCCCTGTTTGCATGTTCCTGAATCCCGAATCCTGAATCCTGAATCCTGACTCCTGGCACAAGCCCTCACGGTTCGAGCGCCGAGACCAGCAGGGAGGCCTTGCGCGCCAGGTTAAGCGCGCGTTGTAGGTCTGCGTCATTCAGAGCCCGAGTGGACTGTGCGAAGAATGTACGCGCATCGTCGAGGGTTTTGCGATCCGCGCCGGATAGTCCCGCTCGGCTGAGTTTGGCGATCCGCTGCCGGACGTCATCCTGCAACCCTTGGATTTGGCGGCGCAGAGCCGCTTGCTGGGCAGAACTCTCGCGCGGCTCCAATGAGGGCACCTGGGGAGTAAGCGGCTCGGTCGTTTCAGGGGTGTTTTCAGGGGCCGCAGCCGGTGCTACCCTCCGCAGCACGCGCCGCCGCGCTGGTTCAGGATTGGTGGTTGGCTGAGGCGAAGGCGCTGGGGGCTCTTCGGGCGGCGCCGGCTCTTCAATGACCATTGACGGCGTGCCTGCGGCGGAAGCGTGCGTAGCCGCGGGTGGCGGAGGAGGAACGTACACGATTCGCCTGGGGGCTTGCCGCTTCGGGCAACCTCCGATGAATAACGCCAGACTGCACCACAAGAATGGAAAGGCTCTAAGTTTCACGTCACTGGGGATTTTATCACTTTCTACAATCGCTGGCGCGACGCGGCAGGGGTCCAAGACATGCCGGCCGCTGGGTACCATGCTTCGGGCCATCGACTTGCCACGGAAGGCTACGCTGGCCCGCCCTCTGAGGCCTCCGGCGGAAGTGGAGGCGCGGTGCAGCCCAACCGAACTGGACCCTACTTGCCGGGAGATCCTGATACCCGAGGTTGAGCGGGGAATAATTCTCTTCGAACCAGTTGCTCCCCTCGCAAAACATGAACGACGTAGACGACCTTTCTCTCTACCCGATAGAAAATACGGCAAGGAGACACAACTAACTGGCGATAAGGTAAACCACGCAGTTCAGTTGGAAGGGAGCCCATCTGGGGAAATTTCTGAAGCACTTCAACGGCCTTCAATACCTGTTGGACCAGTTGACGAGCAGCCGCAGGTTTGTCCAAAGCAATATAATCTGCAATCGCATCCAAATCCTGAATCGCCGAATCAGCCCAGATTACTTTAGCCATCGCTTTAATCGTTGTTTCGCCTGGAGGTGGGTGGAGAGCCGCCCCTCCTGGACTGCTCTTTCGCCGCGCGCTATACCTTCCAAAAGTCGCATCCGATTCTGAAGGGCTTCGAAGGTGACGACATCGACCAGATAGGCGGTTGGCATTCCGTGTTGCGTGATGAGGACCGGAGACTGATCTTTTACCAGTTGCGCGAGAATTTTGGTGGCGTTCCGCTTCAATGTTGTAACCAGTTGAGTTTTCATAAAAGTGATACTAAAGTATCATTCTGTCGTTGGCAAGCCCAAACCTCAAGCGGCCCGCTTCACGCTGCCTACGCGGATTTCAGTCGTTGAATGCCAGCAAGGCTTCAGGCACAACCCAGAGGCCGGCCGAAAGCGCTCATCTTGCCGCTGACGGTGTGCCTGCTGTGGCTCAATCCTGTTGACATGGTGTTCCATTAGTGCCATCTTTGCCGCCAGCGAGGGACAACTTCGTCAGAGGAGGGCGACATGCGGAGCAGCAAGGCGCGAGTTGTTCTGGGTTTCGTGCGCGGAGCGGGGGCGCTGGCGCTCTGCTTGGTTGCCGGCTTCCGGGTGGTGAGTGCTGCGGAAGTCACCTTGGCGACCAAAGAAGTTTCATTGGGGAACCTCCCCCCTGGCTCAATCCGTCTTGCTGTAAGCCCGGACAGCAAACGCGTGGGTTATGTGGCACAGCGTGGCGGCCAGAGGCTCCTAGTGGGTCGCGAGGTGCTATTGCTTGGCGGCAAGTGGTTGGTCGTACTGGATGGCGTAGAAGGGAGGCAATATGACGGGATTGGGAAGGGCAGTCCCGTTTTCAGCCCGGACAGCAAACGCCTGGCTTATGGGGCAGTGCGTGGCAACAACCAGCTAGTCGTAGTGGACGGCGTGGAGGGGAAGGAATACGACGGGGTGGGCCCTCCCGTTTTCAGCCCGGACAGTAAACGCGTGGCTTTTGGGGCAGGGCGTGCCCGCAACCAGTTGGTGGTAGTGGATGGAGTGGAAGCGAAGGAATATGACGGGATTGAGGCGGGCACTCTGGTTTTCAGCGCGGACAGCAAACGAGTGGCTTATGTGGCAGGGCGTGCCGACAAGGACCTCGTGGTACTCGATGGCGTGGAAGAGAAGGAATACGATGGGATTGGGGCGCGCGGTCTCGTCTTCAGCCCGGACAGCAAACGCGTGGCTTATGGGGCAGGGCGCCCCAAGCAGTTGGTGGTAATGCGTCCAGTGGAAGTGTATCTGGCAGGCAAGCAGTTGGTGGTAGTGGACGGCGTGGAAGGAAAGGAGTATGACAGCATTCTGAAGGGCACTCTGGTTTTCAGCGCAGACAGCAAACGCGTGGCTTATGTGGCAGAGCGTTACGACAAGGACTTGGTGGTAGTGGATGGGGTGGAGGGCAAGGAATATGACCTGGCGCGCGCTCCCGTTTTCAGCCCGGACAGCAAACGCGTGGTTTATGAGGCAACGCGTGGCGGGAAGTGGTTGGTTGTAGTGGATGGCGTGGAAGGGAAGGAATACGATGGGTTCTTGAAGGGTAGGGAGCCGGTCTTTGATAGCCCAAGCCAACTCCATGCTCTGGCGCTCCGTGGTGGCGAATTCTTGCGGGTCGAAGTAGAAATCGTCATGCCTTCGGCGGAACCTTCCGGGGCACCCCGACCTCCCCTGTAACGGGTGCGGGAGCGGATCGGGGTCCGCGCCGTCCGGCGCCAAGTGGCCGTCGAATCTCGGCTTCAACAGCACGGGGACTTGGACCTTGGAAACTGGCTTCGCACCAATGCCAGCCACTTGAACGTATGACGCCCATGTCGTAAACGTGCGAGCCCTGGCTGCCGCGAAGTCCCCTCGTGGGAAGTTCGAAGCGCAATAGACCCTGCCTCTTCCACCAGGCAACGAGTCGCCCCCGCCTGGAACGGGTCGGCAGCGTAGAACGCCTGTGACGTATCAAGACTGAATCGCTGGAAGTCATATTCATGGACGTTCTCAAGAAACTTTTTGAGCAGCATTTCCACTCACCGGTCGCGCGGGTGCAGCCGCTTCAGGGCGAGCTCGGCGGTTCGGGGCGTAAAATCATCCGCCTTGCCGGCGAACAATTCAGCGCCATTGGCATTCTGTATGACGTACGCGAAGAGAACGTCGCCTTCCTCGAATTTTCCAGGCATTTTCGCCGGCACGGTCTGCCGGTGCCGGAAATTTATGCTGAAGATTTGAGCCACGGCGCTTATCTCGAAGAAGACCTGGGGGACACGACACTTTTTGAGTTTCTCTCGAATAATCGTGCCGGCGAGAACATTGCTTCCGAGGCCGTTGAAACGTATCGCAAAGTTGTTGCCGTGTTGCCGCGTTTTCAGATCGAAGCCGGCCGCGACTTGAATTACAAAGTGTGCTATCCGCGCTCGAGCTTCGATCGCCAGTCCATGGCTTGGGATTTGAATTATTTCAAGTACTACTTCCTCCGGCTCGCCGCCATCCCCTTCAACGAACAAGCGCTGGAAGACGACTTTGCCCGCTTGACGAAGTTCTTGTTGAGCGCCGACCGCAATTACTTTCTCTATCGGGATTTCCAATCGCGCAACGTCCTGTTGCGCGACGGCCATCCATTTTTTGTGGATTACCAAGGCGGCCGCCGAGGTGCGCTGCAATATGACATCGCCTCTCTTTTGTACGACGGCAAGGCCGATCTGCCCCCGGAGCTGCGCCAGCAATTGCTCGATCATTATCTCGACACGCTTGCCGGTTTCATCAAGCTCGAGCGCGAAGTGTTCATGCAGCACTACTATGCCTACGTTTACGTCCGCATCATGCAGGCGTTGGGCGCTTACGGCTTTCGCGGCTTCTATGAGCGCAAAGCTCACTTTCTGCAAAGCGTGCCCTACGCGCTGAAAAGCTTGCGCTGGCTGCTTCACAACGTCAAGCTGCCTATCCCGCTGCCCACGCTGATGGACGCCTTCAAAAGCATGCTGGGGTCGGAGAAATTGCAGAGCCTCGCTTCCGAAGCAGAAAATCTCACGGTGCGAATCTTCAGTTTTTCATTTCACCGAGGCTTGCCGAAGGACGAGACCGGGCATGGTGGCGGATTCGTTTTCGATGCCCGTAGCCTCCCGAATCCCGGACGGGAAGAGCGCTTCAAAACTCTCACCGGCAAAGATGCGCCGGTGATCGATTATCTCAATCAGCAAGAGAGCGTGCATCAGTTCCTCGCCAGCGTCATGTCGCTGGTGGATGCCAGCGTGAGCAATTATCAGCGTCGCGGCTTCAAGAGCTTGATGGTGTCGTTCGGCTGCACCGGTGGCCAGCATCGCTCGGTATATCTGGCGGAGCAATTGGCGAACCGTTTGCGAGGAAGGAGCGGGCTGGAGGTGGTGGTGCGGCATCGTGACTTGGGGTAGTGGGTCAATTTGATGTAGAGGCGGCTTTACGCCGCCATTTGGCGACGTAAACTCGCCGCTACAGCATCAAATTGACCCACTACCTGACTTAGAGGATTTTGGCAAATGAAAGCGATGATTTTGGCCGCCGGTCCCGGTACGCGCTTGCGCCCGCTCACCGACCATCGCCCCAAGGCGCTGGTGGAAGTCGCTGGCCGCACGCTGTTAGAGATCACACTTTCCCGCTTGCGCGCCTATGGGATTCGCGAGGTGATTATCAATGTGCATCACTTTGCCGACATGATTGTCGACTATCTGAAAACGAACAATAACTTCGGCATGCGCATCGAGGTCTCGCGCGAGGAGGTTCTGCTCGACACCGGCGGCGGCCTGAAAAAGGCCGCCTATTTTTTCCTCGAGGATTCCAACCGTTTTGAAGAGCCGTTCATTTTGCACAATGTCGATGTCATCAGCACGATTGATCTCCGCCGCATGGTGCAATTTCATACTGAAAAGCAGGCTCTCGCCACACTGGCGGTGCAAAACCGGGAGACCTCTCGATACCTTATCTTCGACGAGCAGCTCCAGCTTTGCGGCCGGCGATCCGGGCTCGACCAAAACATTGAATTTGTGCGATCTTCACAGCAGGTGCAGGCGCTGGCTTTTTCCGGCATCCACGTTATTTCTCCTCGTCTGTTTCCGATGATGATGGAAGAAGGCGTTTTCACCATCATCACCTCCTATCTGCACCTCGCCGCCCACCAAGAAAGAATCCTCGCCTTTCGGGCCGATGAATATTATTGGCGTGATCTCGGCAGGCCGGAAAATCTGATGCAAGCCGCTCAGGATTTAAAGCAAAAGGTTCTTCTGTAATAAGCTCACTGCGCGCATGGTTTAGCAGGATGCTGAAAGACCCGCCTCGCCTGTCATTCCGAGGAGTCCCGCCCTGCGGGACGACGAGGAATCTCGCAAGTCCTTTGTTTCCGAAGAGAGATTCCTCCCCTTCGCTCCGCTCTGGGTCGGAATGACAACGTTCACAAAGGTTTTTCAGCAGCCTGTTAGAAAAAATCCACCGCTCGTGCCTGCGGCAGGAAAAGCAAGAGGCTCTTGGGCGTAGGAGCCGGACCAGTGATACGGCGCACCCGGACACAACCCGTTATGGAAGGGCGGCCGACGATTCGCCCAGAACCAGCCCAACGCGTGAAGAAGCCGCGGCTATCGAGTTGAGGTGACCACTTCCACGTGTAGCCCGTAATACATCAAAGTGGAATGGTTCCGGGTACCCCGTCAAGCAGGCAGGACTACCATCAGATTGCCATGATACCGCCATGCCCAAAAGACTGCCGGATAGTGATTTTAGGGCAAGACGTGTTGTGCTCACGCGCGGAGATTTCGCGTATGCGCCACCCGGCACCCGCCCCAACTATTGTACTGGGACACCCTAGGATACTTTCGCGTCTTTCAATCGCTCAGCGACTTTCTCTCTGAATGGTCGCGCGAGCATCCCGGTTGATTTCATCTTTCTGTTGCGCAACCAGAGTGACCGGACGATGTCGGTTGTCTCGAAGACCTTCTTTCCGTCTTTGTCCGTCAGCCAGAAGTGGATCTTGCAATTTTCGCGTCCCGCCACCGAACCGGCGGCAATGAGCATTCGTTCCGCCGTGTTCCCCTTGTGCCACTCCAGGACTTCGCCGTCGAGAGTATAAACACGCGCCGCATTTGAGGACTTGTCGGTAACCTCAGACCGACGCTATCAACGCAATCAGGTCACGCACGTTCACCGAAAGCTCACAATCAGCTGGAGCGATGTTAGCTCGCCGGCGGTTTGGCGGTGTCTTTCGTTCCTGGTTTCGCTTCTTCCTTATCGTCAACGGGCTTGGAGAGATGGAGTTTGCGTATCTCTTTGGCTCCCTTCTCGGGATCCTCAGGCGTGACCTTGATCCCAGTTGCAAAGGCTCCGGCGGTCCATTTGAAGTAATAGGTTTTGCCCGCCTCCGCCTCAAACCGGGCCCGCTCGTTTTCTTTCTGCCTGGCTTGATTGGCGGCCGCCGCGGCGGACATGATGATGCTTCCGTAGTACTCCTTGGGCAATCCGGAGATCACAACTGTACCCGGCGGCACTTCGATGAATGCGTATTCGCTGTTGAGGAGTTTGGCAAGGTGAGTGCCGTTGACATAAAGCTCGTCGTGTGAGGACGAGCCGGTAAATCTGTACACGCGGTAGATACAGACGATGGCTTTGCCGCTGGATGGCGCGGGCAGTACGGCGGGAGTTTTGGAATCCTGTGCAACGGAGATGGGCCCGCTGAAGAGAAACGCCATCGCACTGAATGCGAGCAGAAGGCTTGCGAGTGACCTGCAAGCTCCCCTGAGGCAAAGCGCTGTGACACCACTGAAAATATTGTTACGCATGGGAGCGCTCCTTTCCCTAGGTTCGGAATCTGGTGAGCAGTATAGCATTAACGTCAAAGCCGCCACTTTAAGCCTATTCATTGCATGCCTCCTGATAATTATGTATTTCAGAGAATGTGAAACCTGAATAGCAATCTATACTTTGTCTGCGCGATTCGGCGGCCAATATACGCCTCGCCGCTTCTCGACGCAAGTTCAATCTCATCTGGCCACCGTTGCCAGAAGGGCCTTGCCGCCGAAGCGGCAAGGCCCTTTTCCGCGAAGTTAACTGCTATTGCTTGACCAACGTAATGATGGGGTAAACCTGTGTGGAATTGTCGATACTCACGACCTTGGTAGTGGAAATCATGATGGCATTGATCTGCCCGTAGGTAGAATTGGTGCTGAAGGTGCCATTGGAATTCACCGTTGCGAGCGAGGTGTCAGTGGTCTGATCGGCCTCCTGGTTGACTGAGGTTCCGATATAGCCACCAATATAGTCACCGATAATATCGACGCCGCCGCTACCGTTGAACGTTAACACCTCTACGTCTATCATTTCGGCGCTTACGCCTTCGTTGACCACCACAAGATCGCCATCATAAAAAGTGCCTGAGAGAGAGGTGGCGGAGAAGCCGCCGCTCGGGGCCACCTGCGGTTCGACCTGGCCAACATAAACACCCGCGCCCGTTCCGAGCATGACACCCGTGTTAGGGCCGGTAAGGTAGAAAACAGGAGGGTACATTTTTGAATATGTAGTTAGATACATTGTGCAAGCGGCGCCGCTGGTTACCAACCGCCCATTGCCGTCGATTGCGTAGGAACATTGCGGGTTTTGAGGACTTTCCGGCCCGCCAGCTACATCCTCGTAATAGTTGGCCGTAAAGCTGGTGGATCCGGTGACGTTGATGAGTCCAAGCTCGGCGCTCTCCGTCCCCGTCACATAATAGACTAGATTGGTGCCAGTGGTTAAGGATAAGGATCCGCTCTGGAGTTGCGCCATGCCGACCAGAACCGCAGTGTCGCTGGCTAGGGCATCCGTCGACAATTGCAGGAATTGCGAACCGGACACCAGGTAGCCCACGTGGTTGGAGGTTGTGCTGTTCAGCGTTGTCGCGACGGTGAACCGGCCGGTCGTCGGGTCGGGGGCGGTGTAGGTGCCGGTATTGCCTGAGTAGGGAATGGAGAGACCGTTACCATCGTTGATGACACCCTCCACGTTGACGTCATATTCGCCGCCCGTAACGGTACCGCCGCTGGTACCGGCCTCGGCGGTTATCATCCCTACAACACCGGTGCGGTATTGACTTGAACTTCCATAGACACCGGTGAGCTGGTAAACATAACTGCCGCTGGGCACGTTGGCGGGAACGGTCTGTTTCAGGATCTGACCCACCGCGGTGAGATAGGTGGCGGATGTGGCATTATCCCACTCGACCAGGCGGCCCGCTGTCGCCACACCCGAGGTGATACCGCCGACGGAGAGCCTTGTGGTGAAGGTGCCCGAGCTCGTTACGATGGTGGCGCAGCCAAGGTGGTTCGAACCCACCGAGTAGGAGCTCTGAGTAGGATCGATGCTGGCGCCAGATTGGA
>Ga0208689_1000599_pt1 | contig 23420 bp, 21 predicted proteins | sample June2015DPH_8_15_FD_184700 | JGI IMG/M metagenome (GOLD analysis project Ga0208689, IMG submission 184700) | Peatland microbial communities from SPRUCE experiment site at the Marcell Experimental Forest, Minnesota, USA - June2015DPH_8_150... | ecosystem: Environmental > Terrestrial > Soil >... | reverse complement strand
TCTTGAGTTGCTCGATCTCGTTCTGCCCGGGCGACACCACCAGCGCCATGTCGGTCGTCTCCAGCGTGGTTAAGCGCTTCCGCAAATCCTGAATGCGTTCCAGCACAACGTTGTCGCGCTTGGGGCCGCGGATCGCATCCAGCTTTGCCAGCTCCTTCTCCACGCGGGTGCGCTCGACCTGCCAGTGTTTTCGCACCTTGTCGTGCATCCGCAGCGCCGTGGCTTTGTCGATGGAAACCACCATCGCCTTGCCTTGAAAACCGCGCCCGAGGAAGTGCCGCACGATATCCTTCGCCACGGTTTCCAGCCGATCGTCGCGCGTGAGGATGTGATACTGCCTGCTCAGTTCCTTTTCCAACCGCTCCTCCTGCGCCGGCTCCAGCTCGGCCGACTCGATGATCGCGTAGATGTCGTCGTTGAGGTCGGGATTCGTCAGTTCAAGCTCCGGCGTGCGGTTCTCATAAAACAAAGGCACAGTGGCGCGATCCTCGACCGACTGCTGGAAATCGTAGATCGAGACGTAGTCGCCGAAGACCTCCTTCGTGCGTTCTTCCCCGGCGATGAGCGGCGTGCCGGTGAAGGCGAGGAAGAGCGCGTTCGGCAGCGCGCTCCGCATGTTCAGGGCCAGCGTGTCGTACTGGGTGCGGTGCGCTTCGTCGGTCAGAACCATCACATCGCGCCGGTCGCAGAGCATCTCCGGCGTCTGGAACTTCTGAATCAGGGTGAAAACATAGCGATGGTTCCCGCGCAGCAGCTCGCGCAGGTGCGCGCCACTTGTCGCATGGCATTGATCGCCCTCGGCTTCACTCACCGCACCGCACGCCTTGAACGTCTTGGCAATCTGGTCATCCAGCTCGACGCGATCCGTGACGACCACGAAACTCCAATTGCCGGGAGTCTTCCGCAGGATCTTCTGGGCAAAGAAGACCATGGCGAGGCTCTTGCCGCTGCCCTGCGTCTGCCAGAACACGCCACCGCGGCCATGGCCGTCGTGGCGGGCTTTCAGGGAAGCGGCGATGGCGTTGTTGACGCCGAGGTATTGGTGATTCTGCGCGAGCACCTTCACCAGACCGGCTTTGTGCTCGGAGAACAGCGTGAAATTCTCCACCAGGTCGAGCAGCCGTGCTAGGCCGCACGTCCCGCGAATCATCACATCCAGCGACACCCGGCGCGGTTCGTCCTCGCGCTCGATGCGTTTCCACTCGAAGAATCGCTCCCAATCCGCCGTGAGCGAGCCCACGCGGCTCTCAGTGCCGTTGGATGCGATGAGGAACGCGTTATACCAGAACAACGCCGGGATGCCGTTTTGCGCGTGTTTGTAGCTCGTCAGGTTCTCGTCGAAAGCCTGCTTTGCCGGGACGCCGGGCTTCTTGAACTCAATCACGACCCACGGCAGCCCGTTCACAAAGCCGATGAGGTCCGGCCGGCAGGTGTAGAGCGGACCAACCACGGTCATCTGGCTGACGAGCAGGAAATCGTTTGTCGCCGGGTTCTGCCAATCGATCACCCGCACCCGCTCGGTTTTTTGGCCGCCGCGCTCGCGGTCGGGTACGGAAACCGGAATGCCCTGCTTCAGCAGTTCATACACCTCGCGGTTTGCTGCCGCCGGGACCATGGCCGAACGATCCCGCGTGAGTTCGCTAATCGCCATATCGATGGCAGTTGGCGGAAGCGACGGATTCAATCGCGCCAGAGCCGGGCGCAGCCGAGATACCAGCACCACCTCGCCCTTGGCTTCGCGCCCGAGCGTGCCGCCCGGTCCCAACACCTCCTCCATCGCCGACACCGTTGCCCAGCCAAGATCCGCGAACAACCCGATGGCGGGCTGCTCGACAAGCTGGTCTTCGGTGTAGGCGTGGGGGCTCATGTTCGGGCAATGGACCAATCCAACGAACAGGCGACGCTTGATTCGACCCCATTTGTGTCAAAAGGGAACCCCTTGAAATTCAGGGCTTCATGCCTTCTCGCTTCCTTTTGACGCGGGCTGTTATGGACAAGAACGCGCCAATTCGGTGCTCTTATCTCCAAAGGCGTCCGGAGCGGTTGACCAGACGCAAAGCCGCTTCTCACCAAATACCCATTAAATACGCCATCTCTTCTATTTTCAGGCGATTGTAGCACTTCGATTTTACCCCACGCTTCGGTTTCCCGGTTTGCCATGAAATAACAGTCAGAAACCCAACGTTGGGTATTGACGGTGCGCATTTCATGGGTATACATATGCGTTATCTCATCTACCCATGGTAGAAGGAGTTGGGCCGACGTTCCGCGTCGGCCTTCTGTTTTTCTACGCCTGCACCCGTCGCTCATATTTCTTCCGCAGCTTTTTGCGTTCGTGGTCATGCTCGATCCAGTATGCCGTGATTAGCCGACGGCTCTCGTCAGCCATCTTCCGCATGATGATGGCGTAATCGTGGTCTGGCAGCCAGATGTAGGTGCAGATGCTTCCGTCACCTTCCTCGAAGTCCCACGCCAGCAATTCGGTGGCAGTCGAATTCTCAATCAGCGGACGCGCCCACGGCAGTCTGGCCGAACGCATCGAATCAATCTCACGCTCGCCCGTCCTCGGATTCTTTCGGCTGGTCAGATGAACAAAAACCAATTCACGGCCAAGATACGTTTCGGGAAAAAACCAAACCGCACAACCTCGATATAAAATCGGCGTGCCCTTGAAGTCCCGGCAAAACACCTCGGTGTAAAGGCGGTCGTAAAGCTCCTTGCTCCAAGGTTCGACCACGAACATCTCGGGCAACCACGACGGCTTTTTACTCATGGTCCGCAGATCTTGGAGTGAACAGGAACAGATTCAGTTTCTGTTCGGACAGTGGGGTGGAATGCAGCAGGTCGTGTCGGTGTAACCTCTCGATGCGCTGGACGAGCGCCACTTTCTCCGGGCTGCCGGTCTTGCCGCGCTGACGGTAGGCCACCCCGCCCAGCAGCAAATCCGCCACCTGCATCAACTCCACCTCCCGCGAGTGGACGTTCTGGATGTGCTCGATCATCTCGCTCGTGAAATCGTGAACATTGTTGCAAAGCACCTCGCGCAGGAGTGTCAGTCGCTGCCGCCCACGGGTATCCTTGATGTCCAGGTAGATATTGTATTTCAGGTCGGGGCTGAGGATCTTGTTCAACAACGAGAAATACATTTTGTAGTAAAACGCATCGTGCGACCCGTTGTTGAACTGCTGGTGGTTTAGCCGCTCTTTGTGCTGAACAACCAACGCCCGAAAATGCAGGGCCGGACAGGCAAAGAACCAGTCAACAACCGCCTCGTAAAACGCCATCCGCGATTTCGAAACCTTCGTCCACTTCAACTCCCCTTTGGCGTTATGCTTCACTTTCAGCGCCCTCAATTCAGCGGCCAACACACCTGCGTCCGGTTTCGGGCACCACACCGCGCCGACCAACATCACGGGCTCACGGTCGTTTTCGAGATGGCAACTCTCGTCGCAGTAGATGTTGTAGAATCCACTCATAAAGTCTGCGCTCCTGGTTTGTTGTTTGCGCCACTCGCTAGTGCAACCTGCCCCCAAAGCAGACGAGGCAGCAACGGGTCGCGCGTCCGGCGGAGGTTTTGGAGCGCCGGCATTGTCGCCCAGCCCAGCTCCGCGAACAACCCGATGGCGGGCTGCTCGACAAGCTGGTCTTCACTGTAGGCGTAGGCCATCTGATCATTTCGGTTTGGCTGCTCGCATGGAATCTTTAGCAAGATAGTCGCGCTCGAAATTGATTCCGAGGCGAGAATGCTCCTCACCGAAGAGCTTGCACAGCTTGCGGAGCACGGACTTGCCGGTTGGGGCTAAAATTAGGCGATTAAGCATGGCCCGAACGCCGAATTGGTTCAAAAGCGAGTTTCCCGGCGAACCCCCTTTTGCGGCAACTTTGAGCCAGCTCAGACCGATCTGGATGGTGGTGTCTCCTACTGGAAAAGCTGAGCAGCAGGCATCGATGTGGTGGGCGACGCTTTGCAGGAGCTTTTCCCGTTTCAATATATCCTTTGTGTCCTCCGCATCGAGTGCCTGTTGGAACTCGCCAAGCCATTTCCGCAGAGCGTTGTATTCGGCGCGGAGCTGCAAGGCGACCCGCATAAGGTCGGCCGAGGTATGGGCTTCCTGCACCACGAGAGCAGCTACTGGCGGAAGATTAAGGCGGACCAGATAGCCGCCTGTGTCCACCCGATTAAGCACCTTGATTCGCTGCTCGGTGACAAACTCGCGCAGTCGCGTCTGGGCCGATCGTTGACCGAATAAGGCATCGACTCGCGTGAACCAGCTCTCACGTAGCGGGTGGGCGACGTAGGGAAGGTTGAGCACATGGGCGCGGGCCAGCATACCGGCACCGCCCCAGATGAGCTGGGAGAAGTAAGGATCTTCGCTCTCTTGCGTGGCCCTGTATTGAGCGACATTGCGCGCATGCAGCTCGCGCATCTCGGCGCAGACGCATAGCTCCTCGGTAAACCGCTCTCGTGCCGGCAGCCATTCATGTCGGATCTGCTGAAAAGGTTTGGCCACCACCAAGTGTTCAGATGTTAGTGGCGAAAGTGCTTCGCACCATTGCCAAGCGCCGACACCGCCATCGTCTACGAACACTTCGTCGGCGAAGACGACGTGATTGAGCGTCTGAAACAGTGCGGATGCATGCACCACGTCGCAAGAACACTCTCGGTAGGAGAACCCACTGAGATCCGGGCCTACGACTAGCTCGCTCGCAGAATCACCCTGCAGACCGCCTTCCATCAGTTCACCCGCACTTTGCAGGGTCCAGTTGTCGATGAGCAGATGGTTCGACATGGGGTGGATGGCTTACACTCGAGCTCAGCCTAGCCGTAAAATCGCCGGCTGCTCGACAAGCTGGTCTTCGGTGTAGGCCAAGGCGCTCATTGCTTCTGAACAAGGCGATCAAGGATTGCTTCAGTGGCCTGCGCCACTTCGTGAAGCTGTTCAGCCACATCATCGAGGAACTTGTCGTCTTTGTGCATTCGCCATAGGACCTCTGGCTTTCGCCAATCGGCGGCAGGCGACTGCATGCGGGTCACTGCCTCCCACCAAATCCGCGAACGCGCAGATGGGTAGTGCTCCTTCACCGCAGCCAAGATTTCGGGGCAGAACGGTCGTTTCCCAACATGCGTTTCGTCCCGTTGCACGCCTAGTTCCATTTTCTCGCCGTGGTCGCTACACTGAAGAGTGATATAGTACTGCTTATCCCATGAAGGCTTCAAGAGGTAGACATCACAATATGGGTCGACAAAAAACTGTCTCCACACAGTACACCTCCATCCTTTCAGCTTTGACTCCAGACGTTCGCGTAATTTTGCGAGAAACTCGGAGACCAGTCTCCCGCGAGTCGACAGCCAAGCATCGCTGACCACAGCCGCAAGGTGCATGTTCCGTTCAGTTGCCAGTATCAAATCCACAACGGGGTCACTTTTCATTGGCTAGCGTCTCCTTATTGTGCTCGGATATTCGTCTCAGCGAGGCTTCGATGTAAGCGATGAAATCTGAAAGGAAACCGCGAATCCGTTCCGCCTCGCAATCTCGACGGCATGTTTCAAGCCAGCCGCGAATCTCATCCGCATAGCTCCAGCAGAACAGCGTTCCCTCCTGTTGAAGCTCACGCGCCTTCGCTGTAGGAAGAGAGCGTGGATACTCGCCATTACGGGATAGGTAGATCAAAACACCCCGCATTGGCTGGCGCCGCCTACTTTGGCGCAGGTGCTCGAGGTAATCCTTCACCTGATCGGTCTGCTCCGGGGAATCGACTTTGTTCTCGATAGCGAGCAATGCCTCGGTTCCGGCCTCCACCAATATATCAATCCGACGTCGGTATTTTTCGATCTTGTTGGTGGGCGCCTCTCGCCTGACCGTGATATCCGTGGCGAGCTTTGCCATCGCGCCATGACCTAGTATCTCGAAAAGCCGCCGCAGGAACAAATCACATTGGCCATGGCTGCCTTTGGGATCGAGGAGGTCGGCGAGGATATCCGACAATTTGTTTTCATCCGGCTCGATCAATTTGAAAACGTTGAACCGCGTTGCCAGGATTTGATCCAAGCGCCGCTGTGTCGTCTCCGCCAGTTCTAATCGATAACTAACGCCGGCAAAGAACTGTTCGAGTTCAGGCTGCTCGACAAGCTGGTCTTCGGTGTGGGTGTGGGACATTTTACGGATGCTATGGAATCTGCCCTTGCCGGGCCCGCACACTATCAAACCAGCGACGAAGGCGCTCTATTTCTTCCTGTATTCTCTCCGGCTTCACAGTAGGTGGATTCAGCTCTGAGGGCCTCGTGTGGCAGTCGATACAGCAGAAGTCCCAACCGGTTTTTAATTCGGCGCAGTCTTGATCGGTTAAGACTGTGAGCTTCCGTAATCCCCCTGTGTGAACCTTGTAGCTATACCGACGAAACACAGGTGCTATGATACTTTCCGTGGCTAACTCCCAGGCATCTCGCAGCCGACCCCCCATCCATTTTACATGGTCGCACCACTCGTCGATCCGACCTGAAGAATAAAGCGCCTGCGTTTGGCTAAGCCTTCTTTCAACCTTGTCGAGGATTTCTGGAACTGGCTGCGCCTTCGGTGGAGCACCTTGGACACAAATCCCAGCAAGATCTTCTGTCCGGTTGACGCTTTGGTAACTTGGGGCGAGTCCCGCAGCCCGCGCCTCGTCGTCCAGCATCATTAGGAACGGAATATCGTGAGTGAAGATAACTACCTGCCGTCCAGTCGCCGCCTCGTGAACCAACCGACCCGCGAAGGCCCCTCGATAGTTGTGGTCAAGGGAAGACACCGGATCATCAAAGATGAGCCCAGAACGATGGTGCTCGGTAGAAAGCTCCGCAAGAAATGCGGCCACGGCGACGCATCGATGCTCTCCCTCACTGAGGACGTCTGCAGCTTTCGCTTTGGGATTACGGACCAAGGAGACCTTGAATTTGGATGAACCGTATCCGCTATGCTCTTGAATGAGTTCGATTCGTCTGTCGGCAATGCCCAACGCAGCGATTTCCGCTGCGAACGCATCCCGGAGAGTATTGGTCACAAGAACGCGCGACACCTCGGTTGTCTTTCGGGTTATCCTATCTGTGTCCGTATCCAGAATGGCTGCATTAAGCGTAGCAATTGTCCTGAGTCGTGTAATCTCTGTTTCAACATCCGTTAGAATCGTCGCAAGCCAAGCGCGGTCTTCAAGTTCCTGTAATTCATGTTCCTGTTTTTTCCGCTGCTCCGGATCCAAAGTCTTTTCCAATTCGGAGATACTTTGATCTGTGTTGGCAATGAGCGCCACGAGACTCGGAGTCACGGATGCGACCGCCTTCTGTGACACCACTTGAGTCGCGTCTGTGACCGCGGCAAGTCTGCGTGCCCGAACCCGAGCTCCGGCAATGCAACGGATTACTTCTATACAAATTCGCGGTTTGTCGAGTTCGTCGCGAAGAAGAAGGACCGCTTCGCGCAATGTCTCAACAGCAGCGCCAGAGGTCCGAATTCTTGTCTTGTAATCATTGACCTCGCGCTTTGCGTCGTCTGCAGCTTGCTGCACCTTTTGTTGAACAAAACCCTCGAAGGTTTTCAGGCGATCTGCTGCATCTGGCGAGAACGGCTGCTGACAAAGGACACAAACCGCGCCTGCGCTCGTATTCGGAAACGGTACTGCTGGGTAAGCTTGTTGTGTTGAGAACTCCCGCGCTGCTTCCCACAGCGTCTTCCAAACATCAGTGCCTGCTTGCGGCAGCGGTTCCTTCTTGAATGCCTCTGAGGCTGCAAACTGGGCGACCGCAGCCTTTTCTTTGGCTGTCATTAGGAGGCGCCGCAATTCGGCAGTCGTATCGGGAAGAAGAATTCGCTCCGAATTCGTGACGGTAGTGATGAGTGCTTCGATTCGCTGTTTGAGAGCCTTTAACCTCCGAATTTCTTTCGCGGGGTCGGAAGCTAAATCGCGTTTGAGTTGTTCGAGTCGCGTGCGCTCCTGCTCAGAAAGTTGGCCGAGCGCGTGGACGGTTGCTAACTTGGTTGATGCGGTGAGGGTCAGAATAAGCTGATTAACTGCGGTTCCTTGGCGAGAAGCTGGTTGCTTCCGAAAGTTGGGAAGCAGCGATTCAAGAGCCGCCTTCTTCGTCTTTAGCCTATTGCCGATTTCCCGACAGACGTCCGCGACTAATCGTAGCAACTGGAGTGGGACCGGCGTGTATGCCAACTCGTTTTCTTCATCGACATGAACTGGGGCGCACTTGGAGTCGAAAACACTGATGTAGGAAAGGTTTGGATGAATTGCGACTCCATCTTCCCATATAACTTCAGGCTGAACCATGCCTCCGACTGAGTATTTGATGAGTGCACTAGGCTTTCCCGATGCAGCAGGTGAATATGCATTGGGAAGGATCTGTTCTTGATCGCGAGCGCGACATGCACGTTTGAGCACTCGCCCATAGCCCGACTTCCCTGAGCCGTTATCGCCATAAATGATGGTTAGGCCAGTTTCGGAGAAATAGAGCGTTTGATCGCTGGCCAATGCATTTACATTCTGGGCTTGGCCCAAGGACTTCAATGCGACGGGCCCTCCGGTGCTCAGGTTTGACGGAACATGGCCGGTCTGTAGCGCCTCTGGCGCAATTGAAGTCTCGCCTTGTTCCAACAATCCATGCGCTTGGCGGCAGAGGGTGTCCAACTCATTGATGTCAGTCGGCGTAAGCTTGCCTTGGGCGTAAAGACGCCGCAGAGCATCTCGCTGCCAAACGGGAAGCTCCGCAGACCACGTAACGAAATCACTTAGGGCTGCTCGAATCGGGTCGACAGTCGATTGGCTAGAAGCTCCACGGCCTGAAGCGGTGGGTGGATTTACTCCGTTGGACATACAAGGTTCGGAATGTCTCCGGATAATAGCCGCGGCAGGAGCAGGTCGCGCGTCCGGCGGAGGTTTTGGATTTGGAAGATGAGCGCCTGTTGCTGGGCGATGATGTCGGCGAATAGCACGGAGAATTGGTCGGCGACTTTGCCTTTGGGAACCACGATTTCGTATTTCTCCAGCACGTCCCAATTCGCGCGCGGCATCTTCGCACCGTTGGCGGTCGCGCTTGCTTGAGCGACGAACGCATCGCTGGAGACACACGCCACCACTAAGGCGCAATGCTCCGGGCGACGGGAGCGGATGACGATGGTGTCGGCTGAGCACAGGCCGTCGAACGGCGCCACGCTGACCTTGTGGAAGTAGGGCCGAATCTTGCCGAACAGGACTTCGCCTTTCTTAAACTCCAACTTGTTCGAGCCAAGGTTGGTCGCCATTTCCCAAGCGTCGAGCGCGAGCGAACGGCGCGGGATGTGTTCAAGACCGACGTAAGGCTTCGGCTCGTCGAGTTCTCCTTTCGCTACATTGCGGCGCATGTCCTCTGCGATTGCGCCGAGCTTTTTCACCTCCCAGCCTTGGGGGATGTCGCCGATAGGGGAGGCGATGCGCGGGACCTTTTCGTGGCCAGGGTAGCGGAAGGCGACGAACCACTCGCGGTAGAGGGCGCGGGCCATCTCTTCCAAAATCCGGATCCGCTGCTGGCTGTTCTCGATCAACCCGTCATACGCCGACAGGATGCCCGCGATTCGCCGTTGCACGGGAACGGGAGGCCAACGAACCGGAATGGTGTGGATGTGATTCCGGTTCAATGACGGGTTGGATGCGCCCGCGTCGAGGCGCTCAAAGCCCATCGTCTGAAGAAAGTAATACGCGAAACGAGGAACGTTCCCGTGAAAATCTTTGATCCAGAGAGTTGTATCGTGAGGCCAGTAGTCTCTATCCGAGTAAAACACTGTGCCGAGTGAGCCCTTCCGGCCAATGATGACGCCCGGCCCTCGCACCTTAAATTCTGCGTGGGTCGATTTCGTGCCAGAGGATGAAATGACTGGATACGGTCCTTCGCGTTGCTCCTCCTTCGTGATGTCGAAGCCACGTTGAAACGTCAGCACCTCGCCGAGTGGAATTGTCTGCCAGCCAACCATCGTCAGGTCTCCAAAATCTCCGCCACATTCTTGGCGATGGTAGCTTCCAATTTGAGGGCGGCAGCGTTGAGGGTTTCGAGTTCTTCGGTTAGTGCTTCGAGCTGTTCCTTGAAGTCTTCGTCGCTGACTTCCTCGCCAGGAGCCACGCCCACGTAGCGGCCAGGGTTGAGTGACCAGCCTTGTGCTTCAATTTCTTTGAGCGTGGCGACGCGGCACAGACCGGGCACGTCGGCAAATTTCGGTTTCTTGCCGAAGACTTCCTTGAGCTTCGCCTCGGCTTCTTCGCCGCCGAGGGTGAAGTCGAATGCTTCGCCACGGTAGAGGCGGACGATGTTGCCGAGGAAGCCGATCTGCCCAGGCGTCCACTCGCGATGGGCGCGGTCGATCTGGCGGTAGATGTGGCGGGCGTCGATGAAGAGCACCGTGTCGGCACGGGGAGTCTTGGCCTTGCCTTTGTCGAGGAACCAAAGCGTGCAAGGTAGTACGACGGTGTAGAACATGTTCGGGCCGACGGCGACTATCACGTCCACGGCGAGGCTTTCGATGAGTTGACGGCGAATTTCCTGCTCGGAAGATCGGGCATCAGAAGCGGAGTTGGCCATCACGAAGCCGGCGCAGCCCTTTTCGTTCAACGCTGAGTAAAAGAGCTGGATCCAGAGGTAATTCGCGTTGTCTGTGCGCGGCAGGCCGAAGGGGAAGCGACGGCCCGGTCCGACAGAGTCTTTCAACCGCTCCTTGTCCACGGCGTTTACGTTGAACGGTGGATTGGCGAGGCCGAAGTCGAAGCGGCCAGTGGCCTCGTGGGGATCGTCGTAGTAGCTGTTGACCTGGCCGCCGTGACGGATGTCGCCTTCGAGTCCGTGGATGGCGAGATTCATGCGGCAAAGCCGGCCGGTCTCGTCGGTCTTTTCCACGCCGTGGACGGAGAGTTCCTTGGTGGGATCCTTCTGGTGCTCGGCGACGAAGCGGGCGCTCTGCACGAACATGCCGCCGGAGCCGCAGGCAGGGTCGAGGACACGGCCGTGGAAGGGTTCGAGGATTTCGACAATGAGGCGGACGATGCAGGCCGGGGTATAGAATTCGCCACCCTTATGGCCTTCGGTGCGAGCGAACTCGCCCAGGAAATATTCATAGATCCGGCCGAAAGCGTCGTAGTTCACGCTGGCGGGGATCTCGGAGACCTTCTTGAGCAGTTCCTTCAGGAGGGTGCTGGCAAAAAGCTGGAAGGTGCGCGGGAGGACGCCGGCGAGCTGGGGATTGTGCTTCTCGATATCGGCCATGGCGTCATTGACGGCGCGGCCGATGTTGGCCCCCTCAGGCAGTGCGAGAAGATGGGCGAAGCGGGCGTTGGGCGTGAGGTAGAGGACGCCCTCGGCATGGTAAGCGGTGGGGTCATCGATGCGTGAGCCGCGGCGGGATGAACCTGCAATTTTCTCCAGTTTTGCTCTCTGAGCAGTAAAGCGGACCTCGGCAAAACGGAGGAAGATCAAACCCAAGACAGGCTGGGAATACTGCTGGGCAGTCAGACCCGAATTAGCGCGGAGTTGGTCCGCGGCGGCCCAGAGGCGCTTTTCCAGTGTGTCAGTGGCGATGTCTTTCTCAGACGGGGCGATCCATTGCATGGGAGTAGGCTTCAGACCAAGGGATGCGCACCATTTGTAGCTTTCGGAATCTTTAACGCAACGTTGGTTTCTAGCTCAAAAAGAGTAGGCGGCGCGTAGCGCCGAAGAAAGATTCAAGAGGGAAGATCCAAGAGGCGACGCGGTGCGCCGACGCAAGATTGAAGACGCAAGATTGAAGAGAAGGTGCTGCGTGGCGCGGCTGCTAGCGCTGGACCCGAAGCTGAGTCTTCGTGGCCTAGCTGCACGCGAAGGCCTGGTCGCGCCCACGTTGGTGCAGCATTTCAAGCTGTTGAAGCTCGCGCCCGATATCCAAAGGCTGCTTACCGGCTTCCGTAGCCAAGAGGCCCACCGCTTTTTCAGCCTGCGCCGTCTGGCGCCCCTGGCGGCGATGAGCGAGGCGAAGCAGTTGGAGGTCTTCAGGCAGATGCAGGTGGAATTCAGCTTAGTCGCCACCAAAGCACCCGGCAGACCTTCGGTCGCTACGCGCCCCGAGCATAAGCTAGGCAACGCGATTCAGATCGGATAGCTCCATCTTCATGCGCTGCGAAGCGCTCTGAACGAATCTGAGAATGGTTGCCGCGGTTTGCAGTGGAAAACCCTTGGGGAGTGTAGACTGCACCGCTTCAACAGCCGCCGGTGTGAGGGAGATCACCTCGAAAATTATCTCGGCCATGTCGGAGATGCCGCACCGTCTGGCCGTTTCGACCCAGTGCCGGACGTGAATGCTGTCCCAGAGGTAATGGCGGTTCTTGCCATGAACGGCCATGGCCATCTTGAGCTTCTGCCGGGGGATCTTCCCTGCACCGTGGCCGATGATCGGCCAGGCTGACAGAACGTCGTAAAAGGGCGTCAGCCGGTACCTGCCGCCGCGTTCGTGAAACAGCGAGAAGTTCTTTGCGTGGCCGTCCGTAGCCCCAAGCAGCCAATAGATGACCTGAGCCTTCATGAAGGCGCGCACGTCCTCGCGGGCATGCTCACTGGTCTCCAGTACCCGGAGAATGTCGCGCATGCCCGGGCCGCCGTCGGATTGGTATTTGAGCGAACTTGGCAGCCCAAGAGCTTGGCAGAAATCCTCCTGCGGCAGACGGGCGATCCACCCGCCGGGCTGGCGCGCACGGTCAAAACGCTCCACGGCGAGCACCCTGCGACTTCCGAACTCCAGGATCTCGCATGGGGGAACGTTCAGGCCGAAAGCCCGCATCAACTGCGAACAGAGCCATTCATTCTCGAGCGAGTCGCGCATGTCCACCTGCATATGGCCGATCAGGCCGAGCGGCAGTTTGAGGATATGCGTGGTCGGCGTCGCACCCCGTGGACGGCACCAACGTCCGCGATCGAACAAAAGGGCAGTTTTCTCCTGAGCGCCAGCCAGTGAAATCCGGAAATCGTCCGGTTCGCGCTGTCCGAGCGCACGTGCCCCGGAGAGGCTGGCTGCGATCGCCTGTTCCACTCCGGCGTCCGTGAGCGGTTCGGAGTCGATGCGATCGAATCCGACCGGCGTTTCGCCATCAGGAAGCAACTGGACCGCGCCCACACAATCGCGTCCGATCGCTGTCAACAGATCGAAGGCATCTGTGGATGCCGTGCCATACCGGGAGCGTATCCGCGACCGGATTGCGTCGCTGTCGGGAAGCAGGTTGTCGAAATAGTTGGCGACCGTGTCGCCCGTATGCGGGACGTTTCCCGGAGTGAACGGAAGTGACAGCGAGAGCGCGCGGCCCGCCGGCGATTCGACCCAATCCGGATCGTACTGCAGGCTGTGAACGCCCCGCGCCTGCGTCCAGGTTCCGACCCGCAAGCCGTTCATCCAAATGCCGAGTGCTGAGGGCATCTTCAGATCCTTTCACTACCACGCGTCTTTGGTCGGTCCAGCCGGCGGTTTGCTGCGCTTGGATTTACTCTTCGATTGAGCGTCTGCATCCTTCGACGGCGGAGCATCCTGCATCTCGATGACGATCCTGCCGCCGAGTGCCGACACGAGCCGGGAAATCTGGTCGAACGACGTCACGCCCGGAGCGTTCTCGATGCGGGCCGCGCGCTTCTGGTTCACGCCGAGCAATTGCCCCGCCTGGGCCTGGGTCAGTCTGCGGGCCTTCCGCATCCCGCGTAGGACGGCACTGAGCTGCTGGGCTGTGCTTACCGGGTAATTCATAGACAGCAGAGTACTACTTTAGGGTGGTAGATGCAAGATACTATTTTAAGATAGTAATTGCCATATACTACTCCAAGATAGTAATCCATCGGTGTGAGCCAAACAAGCGGCGACGAACAAGCCGAGACTGCCACCCAAAAGGGTGAAGCGCTCAAATACCTCCAGTACCACGAATTTGCCAGACAGCGTCTGGTGAATTGCGCACGGGTTGATAGTGGCGCTCGTTCTGTGGCTGCGGGATGAATTCGTCGACGGGGAAAGACCCCACTCTGGGATCGAACCGGCCGACTTGGGGTGTTACTCACTTTCCGCGAAAATCGTGATGGATTGCCATCGATTTTGGTAAAAACGGCAGGCAAATCCGAACTAACAGCGTGGGGTGAGTAACACTCACATTCGCAATCGCCTGTTATCTGGGACGATCCGAAAAGTGTTAATCACCCCGCTTTAGCGGGAACCATGCAGTTGTAGGAGCGAGCTTGCTCGCGACCTGTCCTCCGTAGGCCCTGCGAAGGAGGATGCAGAGGAGAAATCGCCTGCAAGCAGGCTCCTACATTGTTCACCTAATGGTTTCGGGAATGCCGAGGGAAATCATGGTTCAATTGCATGGTCCCGGCTTAGCTCCCTGCCCTCCGCCCCAGAGCGGAAGCGCTGCATTAGCCTTGCGCCAATATCCCAGCACCGTTTCATAGGAGGCTTCATGACTTCCGCAACTCCTCCTTCACCTGATGCTTCAAGCCATAGTGGATCGCACCATGCGATTGATACAGATTCCGATCTCTACGAGGGCATCGACTTGCGTGACGTTTTTGCCCGTCTGGCACGCGGCTTCGCGCAGACGCTCGGTCTGGCTGCCCTGGGTCTGGTCATCGCCGCGGTCATCTACCTGGTGGCCAGTCCATCCGTAACTACCACGACGACAAGCCGGGTGATTTTCGCCTTCGACGGTTTCGCCAATGGCGAGTACCCCGATCACACCAAGTTCCAGCCCGATGATTTGCGCGCCCCGGACGTGGTGATCGAAGCGCTGAACCGCCAGAAGCTGGGCGCCTCCGAGGAATCCCAGGGCACGATCCGGTCGGCACTGACGATCGAGGGCATCATCCCTCCCTACGTAATCAAAGAGCGCGACCGCCTGAGGGCGGCCGGCCAGGCCGTTCCTTCTTATGTGCCCGATGAATACCAAATCACCCTGACGCTACCCCGCAAATTCCCGCTGACTAGCCAGCAGCGGGCGCTAATGTTGAATGAGATTGTCACAGTATATCGGGAGAAATTCCTGCGCACCTATGGCGCCCTGCCACTGGCCTTCGGCAATGTAGAGGAAACCCTGCGTGACGCCGACCTGTTCGAGTATGAGTTCATCTTGAATGCGGAGGCCCAAAGCATCTACGCCTACCTGAATCAACAGATCGAAAAGGCAAAGTCGTTCCGCTCGCCCACAACCAATCTTGCGTTTAGCGACCTGCTCAAGCAGGCCCAGCTTTTCGACCAAATCGAACTGAACGAGACACTGGGGCGTATCCGCTTGAACAACCTGTCCCGCGACCGCAATGCCGCCTTGATCAAGATGGATTACACCTTGAAGACGTTGGCTGACCGGGAACGCACGGCCAGCGAGGAGGAGAAGACCACAAGAGAGTTTCTCGAGAAAGCCGAGGAGCATGCCCGCAATCAGAATTACGTCTTGGGCGTCAAGTCGCAGGCAACCCAGGCGCGCACGGAAACGCCGGTCCTCGATCAAGGGCTGGTCGATTCCCTGCTCGCGAACGATTCCTACAGCGTGATGATCCGCAAGGCGCTCGACGCCAGCCTCCTTGTAAAACGCATTCAAGCGGAAGAAGCTCGCATCCTGGAGCGCCGGAAAGAAATGGATGCGGCCATCCGCGACGGCAATTCGGATCAGTCAATGCTGATCAAGCAAGTGGAGGCTTCGATCAAGGTGATGGAGGAAGCCTATGACCGATTGATCGCCAACATTCGCAAGACCCATGCGGATTATGCCGCCCAACAGTACGGCGACGCAATCCGGATCAGCATGCAGCCCGGTACCGACAGCAAGTACAGGCCGCTGGCCATGGCCGGCATAATCGGCGGGTTCCTAGGCCTCGCGCTGGGCATGGGGCTGAGTTTGCTGGGGGTTTATGTCGGCGGCCGCCGCTAATGCGGCGGAAGTGCCAAGTCAGAGGTCGCAGGTCGCAGGTCGAAAGTCACAGGTCAAGTACGTGGACTGCGCTCAAGGTAGGTCATAAAGTTCCGGATTTTCCCGCTGCAATGCTCCGCGAGTTCACACAACTCGGAGAACTGATTCTCGGGAAGGTAACCAGCATCCAGCGCCACATAGAGTTCGCTGCGCACTTCTCCGCAGGAGGCCTTGGCACGTCCAAGATACTCGAGAAACAATGCGTCGGTACGGCTCTCATAACCCTCCGCGATGTTTGCCATCACGGAAACACTCGCGCGCTGAATCTGATCCCTCAGACCATAATCTCTGGAGAATTCGTTGGTTTTGGTCAGCCGATAGATATGGCGCGTTAGGAGGCGGGCCTGTTGCCAAGCCTCGATGTCTTCGAACCGTTTAATAGGTGTATTCTTCATAGGGGATGAACGTTCTTTTCAGACATTGGCATCCTTCGGTTTCTCCCACGCTGTTGTCCAGCTCTCCATTTCTTCTCCTCTACCGCAATCAGTAGTGTAACGGTTCTTGCGACATTCGACTTTCGCCCTGCAAACTTTCGACTCATCTTCCGTAGAGTGAGCTCAATCTCGACGAGACTCTCCAGCGCCACACTTTACCGCCTCGAACAAATATGGAGGTGGCTATTGCACGCCGGCTTCCTGCTGCTTTGCCTGCGCTTTCTGGTCGCGGCGACGCGCGAGACTTATCCGGATGTGCTGCCTGTGCTGGTGCTCACAGTCGGAGGCTTGGGGCTAAGCGCATGGCGTCCGCGGTTGGTGCTGTTCGCCTTCACCGTGGCCGTGCCACTACTGAATGGGCTCGGCTACGTGGGGCTGGCGGGACTCCCCGTGCCGGCGAGCCTGGTGTTTTCGGGGGTGTTTGTCGGGTCGATTCTGCGACAAATCGCTTTCTGGGCGAAAGGCGAAAAGCGGAAAGCGGAAAGCGAAAAGCACGAAGCGGAGAGCGGAGCGACGGATTCAGGGAGCTGCAGAGCTACTGAGGCCGAGGGTGAAAAGCGGAAAGCGGAAAGCGAAAAACAAGAAGCAAAAGGCGGAGCGACTGAAACTGTAGATCTGGAATCCAACTCAAAACCCAAAACTCAAAACCCAAAACTTGGCCCAGCGCGACTAGCGACTGACGTTCTGATAACCGCAGTTCTGGCATCGCTGATAGTGCAGATAGTCCGGCATCAGGACTCACCCGAACTGTGGAAGGTGTTCTGGAATCGATCGGGGTTCGGTTTCGGAGATCCGTTTTATTTCATGACCTCGGCCTTCCTCTGGCTGCAAGGACTGTTTTTCTTCCGAATGCTAAGTGCCAAGGGCACGGAGCACAGGGCAGAGCGCAAAGGGCCTAACACAGAGAGCAAAGAGCTAAGCGCAGGGGGCGGAGCGGTTGCGACGTGGATCAAACCGGCCTTTGCGGTTTATGGCGTAACGTTGGCCGTTTTTTTTCTACTTCAGGTCAGCTTTCACGTTCCCGAGTACTATCTTGGTCACGCACTATCCTGGTGGGTGTACTTTTCGCCCTACGAGGACATCAGTTCTTTTGGAAGCATCGCTGTGTCAGTCTTCGCCTTCGTGGTTGCATCCCAATACAAGACATCCTGGCCCAAGATGGTATTCCGTTACCTTTGGATCATCGGTCTGCTCGCCTTGGTTGTGGCTTCCTGGTCCCGGGGCGCCTGGCTGGCTGGAGGCCTCATTTTGTTGCTGGTTACTTGGATAAGGCTGTCGAAAAGATGGATCGCGGCACTTGTGGGATTGGGAACCATCGTGGTCATCATCCTTAGTGTGAACACCAACCGAGACTCATGGTACCAAAATCCTTATCTCTGGCGCCTGATCACCCTAGTCCGCGTGGAGAATCTAACCAATAAAAGCCCCGATCGGTTCAATCTTTATTATAAGACCGTCGGCATGATCCGGGACCATCCCTTCGTCGGGCACGGGATAGGCTCGATATACCTGACGTCAGTGCGTTTTGCCCGGCCCGGTGATCCCTATGCCGACAGACCAGACTTCGCCCACAATGTCTTCCTGCAAGTCGCAGCGGAGCTGGGGGTGCCTGCCGCGGCGCTCTTCGCCGCGCTGATTATTTTCGCCCTCTGGAAGGGCTTTCGAAAGTGGAAAGCGGAAGGTGAAAAGTGGAAAGTGGAAGGTGAAAAGCGAAAAGCGGAAAGCGGAAGTCATGACGGGAGGACAGTCAAACTGTCGAACGGTCAACCGGTGGACGGTTCAACGGTCGGACGGTACCACGGTAATTACGGTAGGACAGGCAGACAGTCGGACGGTCAACCGGTGGAAGATTCAACGGTCGGACGGTACCACGGTACAACCGAGGATGGACTGACGATACTCGGCGTGACCATGGCGCTGACGGCGTATTTGCTCACGCAGATGACAGCAAATTCACTCAACGTTTATGTCAGCAACCAGTTTTTCTTCTGGTTTCTGATGGCGGGCGCGCTTTGCGCGAACCCGAAGTCTGAAGTCGAAAGTCTAAAGTCAAAAGTCGAGATTTAGTCGCGAGGTAGAAAAGCGGAAAGCGGAAAGCGGAAAGGGAAAAGCGAAAAGGGGGAAAGCGGGCATTGCGGTCGGACAGTGGCACCAGCCGTCGCTCCTGCGGAGCTTCCGCCGCAGCGTCTCCGGCGAAGGGAAAAGCGAAAAGGTGTTGGGCGCGGAGAGCTGCTGGCTGTCAGATGCCAATTTCGCCAGGGCATGACGGTGGGATTTTCCCACTTGCGCCGAAGTGGGCCAGAAGCATCATAAAGCCGCCATGAAGCAGGTTATCAAGGATACCGACTTCGAACTCGTCACCGAAATCCTCAAGCCCGACGCAAAGAAACGGCTGTCACTGGGCGGCGCGGTGGCCGAAGCTGCCACTGCGTACAACGTCTATCGCAACCGGCTGGGGCAGATCGTGCTCGATCCGGTCAAGGTCGTGCCGGCTTACGAGGCATGGCTTTTCGAAAACAAGGAGGCGCTAGCCTCCGTCAAGCGCGGCCTGGCCGACTCCGCCGCCGGACGAACGGTGAAGCGGGGATCTTTTGCTGCTCACGCCGAAGACGAGGGCTGAAACCGTGCAGCGGCAACTGCGTTTCACCCATGAGGCTGCCGGGCAGTTGCAGCAACTTGCGGCCGACCCGGCAAACAAGGGCCTGCACAAGCAGGTCTTGAAAACGCTGGGCCGGTTGGAAACAAATCCGCGGCATCCCGGCCTGCGCACGCACGAATTCCAGTCGCTCAAAGGCCTGAACGGCGAACGCGTGTGGGAAGCCTATGCGCAAAACCAGACGCCGGATGCTTACCGCGTGTTTTTCCATTACGGACCGGACGAGGAGGCGGGCAACAAGCGCATCCCGATCCTCACGATCATTGCCATCACCCCGCATCCGTGATGCAAGGAAAAGCGGAAAAGGGGTGAGAGGAAAAGCGGAAAGCGGAAGGGGAAAAGCGAAAAAGGGGAAAGCGGGCATTGCGGTCGGACAGTGGCACTAGCCGTCGCTCCATCGGAGCTTCCGCCGTTGCCGCAGGCTTTGGCGCGACCAGTCGCCGAGGCGCCTCCGGCGAGGGAGTGAGCCCTTCGCCAGGCTCAGGGCGAGGGAGTGAGGGAGGGGCAGAAGGCGAAAGTCTAAAGTCGAAGGTCGAAGGTCGAGATTGCCTGCCAGTGGCTGAAAGGATGGTGAAAACGTCGAAAGTCACAGGGCGGAAAGCGGAAGTCGAAAAGCGGAAGTTAAAAGTCGAAGGTCGGAAGGCGGAAGACTCAATGCTGGGTCGCGCGCGCCAAGGCGGCCTGCTCGCGGCGCAAGGCCTCCTGAGTTTGGACGAGTTCCTGCTGGTTGGCGCGGAGCGCGTTCTGCACATTGGTAATGTCATTTTGCAGAGAAAGAATCTGCTGATGAGCCTCCACCAGTTCCTTCCGATGGCCGAGGAAGGTGTTCATCACGAGCGCAAGCGAGATGACGAGGGAGAGGATCGCGCAGGCGATCGCCTGGTTGCGCTGCGTCAGGGCGCGGCGCATCAGATCGGATTGGTCAGTTTGCATGGGAGTGTTCGAGCAAGGAGCCAAGGGCTAAGGGCAAGGAGCAAGGGGCTAAGCCGGAACGATGCAGTAGGAAGGTCGCTTGCGACCGATGATCGCCCGCAAGCGGGCTTCCTACACCGGCACACCGATCGGTTCGCGAGGGCACGAGGAGAATTGCCAGCAATCGCATGGATCCGGCTGAGAAGATCGCAAGCGTTCAACAATAGATCGACCTCGGATGAACTCACCAAGCCAAGGCTCTCAAAAACCAGCAGCATCGACGCGTCCTCGAACAGCGACCTTCGGGCTATGTTTAGGAATTGCTTGAATTCCTTGGCATGAGTGCTGCCGGATCCTTCGGCAATGTTGTTGGTCAGCGAAAGCCCTGCCGCCCTCAACTGCTCGGCGTACCGGAACAATCCTTTCTGATCGAGCTTTTGCGCCAGCTTGTGAAATTGCACCGCGAGATCCTGACCGAGCCGCCAGACCTCCAAATCCTCGAATCGAAAATGCGGCCTCATTATGGTCTACATGCAACAACACTTAGCCCCTTGCACAAGGCTCTTTGCTCACTCAGGCCAGCGTGATGACTTGGTTGGGCAGCCTGAGCTGAGTGCGAATCGTTTCGATGATCTCGCGTTCGAAGGCTTTTGAACAAACCACAATGGTCTCCCGCCGGCCGGCGATCTGCGTTGGAGAAAAGATATCCCGGCCGGCAAGGCGGTGTCCCTGAATGCCCGGATTTGAATCCACGAATCCCACGATGTTGGCCTCGGCCAGTCGACTGGTCGCGAGTAGGCGGCGAGTGAGGGTTCCCCCACCCCAGACCAGCACCGGTTCACGGCTGCTGACCAGTTGTTCGATCGCCGTTGCCAGTTTCAGGTCCTCCTGGCCGCATTTGGCGAGATAGCGTTCCAAGGCGGGTTCGGTCGCGCGGTCGGGGGGGGGCGGTAGCCCCGATTCAAGAGGTGGGAGTGAAAGTGAGGGTGAAAGTGAAAGTGACGGTGACTTGTCTTCGCTTCCTCGGAGCCCTGCTGCGGGCAACGTCACAGAGCGCTTCCTTGGAACTTGGAACTCTTGTCCGCCGAAGCCTCGGCGAAGGAGGATGGAACCTGGAACTTTCCCCGAGGGGAGTGAAGGTGAAAGTGAGGGTGCTTCCGCCGAAGGCGGTACGGTGTAGACGCCGCTGAGGACGGGTTCCGTGATGTCCTCGCGCCACTCGACCATTTGCCGCCAGGTCTGCCGCGGCGTCAGGCCGCAGACCGCCAGCAGGCGGCCGAGGGACTGTTCGGAAAAGAAATTCACGTGCTCCACACTGAACTGCTGGTAGGGAGCATTGCGGCAGGCGGCCAGACCCTCGACGTCCGGGACCGCGCCATAGAACAGCCCCCCGGGGTTCAACCGGTCAACCACGGCACGCACGGCGGGCTGCACCTCGCGAAGGTGCTCGAGGACGCCGACCATGAGCACGAGATCAAAGCGCTCCTGCCATCCGGCCAGCTGCGCCAAGGTCGCCGTGCGCACTTCCACGCCGTGCAGCCGCCGGGCGGCTTCGGCGCACACCGGAGAAGGATCTGCGCCGAGAAGGTTGGCAAAACCCCGTTGCTTGAAAGCCGACAGTAACCCCCCGGTGGCGCAGCCGATGTCGAGGATGCGGGCATCGCGGGAAGGAAGATGCGGCGTCACCTGTTCGACAATCGCCTCAAATCGCTTGAGATCGTATGGTGACTCGGCCCCGCCGGCGTGATGGTAGGTGTATTTCGACTGCTCGGCATAATAACGATCCAGTTCCTCCTGCGCGGGGATGCCATCAGCGAAGCCGGCCCCGCAGTGGCGACACACGACCACATCGTAGCCGGCACCCAGCGGTCCCTCGAGAAATCGCTGCCGGTGCAGCACCCGGCGCTCAACGCCGCCGCAAACCGGACAGGGACGGACATCCGCCGTTGCGCGGCGGAAGTTCCAGGTTCCAAGTTCCAAGTTCTTAGTCATGACCAGAAGCACCGAGCTACAGAACTACAGAGCTGCGGAGGCAGGGCAAGTTTGGCAGTAGCCATTCTCTCACGCTCACCTTCACTTTCACTCTCACCTTTACCCTCACTTTCACTCTCACTTTCACTCGTGAGCAACGCACCGCTCGGGCGGAACGGCATAGACGACCAGTTCCCATCCGTCGAATCCGTGCTGGCGGAGAAACAAACGGTGCTGCGGCAGGAGTTCGTGGAGCATCAGCGGGATCTCCCAGAGATCAGCCGGAAGGTGGTAGACGCACACAGCGGTTACGGGTTGGTTGCGCGAAAGGATGGATTTCGCGCCAAGCAGAGCCTGACGCTCCGCTCCCTCCACGTCCAATTTCATGAAGGTGACGCGTTGGTCTGGGAGCACGTTGTCGAGCGGCTGCCCGCGAACCCGCTGCTTTCCCGCCGGCTCAACCCGGGAAGCCTCCCGCCGATCGCTCGCGAAGCCCAATTCCTCGGTATGCGAGTGTAGCGCGAGTTCGTGGACAAAGATCCTGTCGCGCACCGGTCGCGGCAGATCAAGGACGCGCGCGCGGAGCTGTGCCGCATTCGCGGGGTCGGGTTCGAAGGCATGGTATCCGTCGAATTTCGATCCGGTACGCTCCAAGAAGATCTGCAACGTGTCCCCATTGAACGCGCCTCCGTCGATGAAAACTTCATCCGTGGTAAGCGCCACGAGATCGGGAGGGAAATACTGATCCGCGACCGGCGGTTCGACATCAAATTCACCGCGCAAGCGTTGACGCAAGGCGGCGAGCAGCGTCTTCCGCGAGGGATCGTCGGCCAGGAGTGCCGTCAGCCGGCCGATTTCCGACGCCCGCCCCAGAATGCGTGCCGGAAGGTCGAAGGAATGAAACGGGACTTCTTTGTCGCCATGTGCCCAGCCGAGCGGCGCATACGTGTCCACGGCCCGACATCCCATCCCCCGAAGAAATGCGATCCGCTCGGTCATGCTTTCGCGGGCGGCGCCGGTCCAGACGGCCACCACGAACAGCGCCGAATCACCATGGAGCCGCGCCGCCTGCGCGGGACTCATCACTTCGACTCCCTCCACGGCAGTTCCATGCAAAACGGGATTGCTGTCGCAGAATGCGCGCAGCGTCCGCCCGCCCCGGCGCAGTGCCCGGGCGCAAAGCCGGCCCAGCCGGCCAGCGCCGAAGAGAACCACGGAACCGTCGGTCCCGCGGAGAAGTGCGGGCAAAGTCTCCCGCTCCCGCTCAGCCGCCGCCGCGATTGGTTCGGCCAGAAGCTCGTGAATGCGGTCGCGAACCGAAGGCGGGCTCATGGCACAAGTAATGGAGCTACCGGCTCAAAGTCCAAGGGAGTAATAGCCGAAAGTTGTGGATGGCGGGTTGGGCGGGCAAGTTGGGGGTGCTCAAACCACAACCAAAATGCCCATCCACAACCCACCACAGGAAAGTCACCACGAAGAGGAACGAT
>Ga0208689_1000594_pt1 | contig 23652 bp, 15 predicted proteins | sample June2015DPH_8_15_FD_184700 | JGI IMG/M metagenome (GOLD analysis project Ga0208689, IMG submission 184700) | Peatland microbial communities from SPRUCE experiment site at the Marcell Experimental Forest, Minnesota, USA - June2015DPH_8_150... | ecosystem: Environmental > Terrestrial > Soil >... | reverse complement strand
TTTCCATACTCTATCATGCGTCCTGGTACATACCCTATACTATCGTAGGGTTCGTCCTTCTCCTGAGGGAACATCTCCATATTCGGGACATCCAAAAGCTCGAGGCGGAAGAGCCGGGGGAATAGTATTTTGAGCACCCGCGAGGTCGTGGCGCAGGAAAAGCACTACAGGCTCGTCCCGCCTGATCAGATGACGGACAAAAACCTGGAGGACTACCGGAACAGGACCTCGTAAGGCGGCTCCGGAAGAACACGCGCCAAACGCCGGCGCAAGACGCGAGCGGCCGCGCGAGCGGGCGGACGGAACGTCCGCCATATCTTCTTCTTGAAAGCAATCGAATGGGGGCAGGAAATCTACTTCAGGTTCAGGAGGACCCGCCGCAGGACGTCCTTGCAGGCGGCCATTTCTTCAGGGGGTATCCCTCTTCCCGCGAACCTCAGGATCTCGCTGATCAGCGCCGTTACATCGTCCATGAGCTTCTTGCCCTTCTCCGTGAGGAACAACCGTTTTTTTCGGCCGTCGTCCTTTCCCGGGATGCGCTGGACGAACCCCCTGGACTCTATGTCGGAGATCAGTCGCGTGACAAAGGCCCGGTCCCGGTGGAGCCTCTTGGCAAGGGCGCTCTGCGGCTCTCCGTCCTGGTCCCAGATCAATATGAGGGCGGTGAACTCCTCGACGGTGATCGGATATCCTTTTCGCACGAGCTCGCGCCCTATGCGGTCACGGATCGCACCGGACGCCTGGTAAAGGAGATACCCGAGTGCGTCGTCGAGATCGAACCTGGAGGCTTTTCGTGCCATTATGTTGTAAAGTAAAACATATATTCCGCTGGAAATCAATTTTATTATCTGACGCATCGTAGTGAGGGCCTGGCCCGACGATAATCGGAAAAAGGGGTGGCGGGCCTTCTCGTCCGGGCGGGGTCGCGCCGCCCGCCGTCGGGACGGGAGATGCAATCATATTAGATAGTTGCAATATGAATCATATCTAACAATCATTGTTCACGATCTAAATCAGAACAGCCCGGGGACTACATGCCAGTACAGGCATGGAGGCTGATTAAACGGAATAATCGCCCGATCACCGGGCTTCCGTGAAAAAAGACTTGACAAGGGCAAAAATATAATGATATTGCTGTAAACTGAAACTAATTTGCGGGGATGGGGAGGGTCGCTTTCGATTTTCAGGAGAGACATGGGGAGGGCTGATGAAAAGGTTTCTCGAACTTGTTCTGAACATCAGCAAGGTCATGAATGGTGTTGCCGGAGTGGCGCTCACGCTCATGATGGGCCTGACCGTCGTAGACGTGTTCGGGAGGGCGGGCGGCTATCCGATACTCGGCACGTTTGAGATAGTGAGCCTTTTCGCGATAGTCGTGACCGCTTTCGCCCTTCCGTTGGCAACGTGGCAGAGACGCCACGTTTACATGGAGTTGTTGCTGGAAAAACTCCCCCGACGAAATAGGGATATCCTGAATGTGTCCACGCGCATATTCTGCATCGTGCTCTTCATCATAATGGGGATCAACCTGTTCCAGGTCGGCGCGGAGTTCGCAAGGGCGAGGGAGGTTACGACGGCCCTGGACATACCGCTCTTCCCCGCCGCCTATGCAGCGGGGTTCTGCTGCTTCGTCCAGGTGGTGGCGCTCGCCTGCGACGTCGTGAAGATCTGGGAGGGGAAGTATGAATGAGATCGCGGCGGGCATCGTCGGTCTTTTCGTGCTGCTCGTCCTTTTCTCGACGGGGATCGAGTTCGGCTTTGCGATGGCGCTGATCGGGTTCGCAGGCTTCGCGTGCATCAACTCGTTCCATGCCGCTGTGAACCTCGTCGGCAGGGACGTTTTCGACGTCCTTTCGAACTACGGTTTTACGGTGGTCCCCCTGTTCGTTCTCATGGGGCAAATCGGGTTCAGCTCGGGCATAGCGGTAAAGCTCTACGACACCGCGCATAAGTTTGTCGGTCATATCCCCGGTGGTCTCGCCATGGCGACGGTGATCGGGGCGACCGGCTTCAAGGCCATCTGCGGCTCGTCGCCCGCCACGGCAGCGACGTTCGCAAGCGTCGCGATACCCGAGATGAACCGGTACGGCTACGACATCAGGCTGTCGACGGGCGTCGTCTCTTCGGTGGGGACGCTCGGCGCCATCATACCCCCGAGCGTGGTCCTCATACTTTTCGGCATCATCACCGAACAGTCCATCGGGAAGCTCTTTCTTGCGGGCCTTGTCCCAGGCCTCATAATAGCGCTGTCGTTTTTCGGGATCATCTACGGATGGGCGAAGATCAACCCGGCCGTCGCGCCCAGGTCGGAGCCGGCCACCTGGAAGGCAAGGCGGGCCGCGCTCCCGGAGGTCCTTTGGGTATTGATCATATTCCTTCTGGTCGTGGGCGGCATCCTCCAGGGCTTTTTCACGCCGACGGAGGCGGGCGGCATAGGCACGTTCGCGGTCCTCGTCCTCGCCATATTCAAAAGGGACATGAACTTCAAGAAGTATGTCGAGTCGATCAGGGAGGCCCTGCCGACGACCGTGATGATCATGATGCTGCTGTGCGGCTCGAACATCCTCGGTCATTTCATCACGGCGACGAACATCCCCCAGATCGCGGCGGACTGGATCATCTCCCTGCCCCTGAACAGGTACGTCGTCCTCATTCTGATCTGCCTCGCCTACGAGGTGGGGGGCTCATTCATCGACGACTTCGCGTTCATGATCCTCGCCACCCCCATTTTTTTCCCGGCGGTGATGAAGCTCGGCTTCAACCCCTTGTGGTTCGGGATAATAATCAGCGTCGTGATAATGATAGGGATGATCATACCGCCTGTGGCCATGTGCGTCTTCGTCGTGAAGAACATAACCAAGGTGCCCATCGGGACCATCTATAAGGGCGCGGCGCCTTTCCTGATCGCACTCGTCGTCGTTGGGGCGCTGCTTTTCATTTTCCCGCAGCTTGCCCTCTGGCTTCCTTCCGTCCTGTTCAAATAGCGACAAACGGCCTGTCGGATGCGCGAAACGGCAATCCGCGGGCCGCTCAGGCGAACGGGCAGGGTGCGGCGAAAACGGTGTTCGGTTCTTTTGTCCGGCTGGGTGTGCGGCATGATGGACAGCTCAAATAAAAAAGGGGGGAGGAAATGAGAAACAAGGGGTTCGCCGTCACAATGATCGCGCTGATCGTCCTGGGGGCCTTTTCCGTGGGCCAGGCCGCCGAAGTTACCAGGCTCAAGTTCAGCAACTTTTTCCCCGTGAACTACAAGTGGTCGGTCGTGAGCCAGCAGTTCTGCGACGAGATAAAGAAACAGACAAACGGGCGCGTGGAGATAACCCATTACCCGGGGGGAACGCTCACGTCGGCGCCGAAGATGTTCAACGGCGTGGTCCAGGGGATCTCCGATTTGGGATTGACCACGATCATTTACAACAAGGGAAGGTTCCCTTTCGCGGAGGCCCAGGACATACCCCAGGGCTTCCCGAGCGGCTGGGTCGGCAGCCACGTAGTGAGCGACACGTATGCGAAATTCAGGCCAAAGGAGTGGAACGACGTGCACGTCCTCAGCCTGTTCGCGTGCGGGCCGTGGATGTTTCACTCGCTGAAGAAGCCCCTGAGGACGCTTGAAGATATGCGAGGCATGAAGATGAGGACCGCCGGCAGGCAGGCTGAGACGTTGAAGGCCCTCGGGGGAATACCCGTCCCGCTCGAACAGGCCGACGTCTACGAGGCGCTGCGCAGGGGCGTTCTCGACGGCGTCGTAAACCCCGCGCAGATCCTCGACGGGTGGAAGTTCGGAGAGCTGATAAAGTATTCGACGGCCGCACGAAAGGTCATCGGCAACTCGGGTGTCTTCTATCTTGTCATGAACAAGCAAAAATGGGAGAAGCTGCCCGGCGATATCAAGGCCATCTTCGATAAGGTCAGCCTGGAGTTTCACGAGAAGTACGCAATCGTATCGAATGAAATGGACATCGACGGCGTCGCCTTCCTGAAGAAGCACGGCGGGCAGGTCATATATCTCTCGGATGCCGAGGCGAAGAGATGGGGGGAGGCAACGGCGCCCGTGGTTAAGGCATACAGGAAGGATCTGCTTTCAATAGGATACAAACAGGCCGAGGTGGATTCGTATCTTGCCTACATTAAAGAGCGCATCGCCTTCTGGAGCCAGAAAGAAAAGGAAATGAAAATACCGACACTCGAGTGATCACGTTTCGGCCCGGACTAAAAGGCAGCAAAAAAAGGGCCGCGACTTGCGGTGAACGAATAAAAAAGGAGGGAGACAAAAAAGCATGTGAGAGCGGGCCCGAGCGGCAAAGTCAGGCACTGGAAGAGACAGGTTGTCTTAAAACAAAAGATAAGGAGACGCCATGAAGAAGATCGATCTCGAAACCCACTTCTACACAAAAGATTTTCAGGATTACATGATGGCCAGAAAGGAGATGCCGAGAGAAGAGCTATATAAGGGGTTCGTCAGGCTGTGGTACGAGCCCAACGTCTGGGAGTCGCACGGGGTCGGCATAGAGGATTCGCTTCTCGACCTGTCAGAAGGCAGGCTGAAGGCGATGGACGAAGCCGGCATCGATATACAGGTGCTCAGCCTTTCGACGCCGGGCTGTGAGCAGTTCAGCCCGGAGGACGGCACGGTCTGGTCAAAGAAGACGAACGACCAGCTCGCACGAGCGGTCGGGAAACATCCCGACAGGTTCATCGGCCTGGCGGCCCTGGCGCCGCAGAGCCCCCAGGAAGCCGCCGCCGAGCTCGAACGGGCCGTCAAGGAGCTCGGCCTCAGGGGGGCGAAACTCAACTCGCACATAGGGCCGACGTACCTCGACGACAAGAGGTACTGGGTCATCCTGAAAAAGGCGCAGGAGCTGGACGTGCCGATCTACCTGCACCCGACGACGCCCCATCCGAGCATGCTGAAGCCCTATACGGATTACGGCTATGCGCTGACCGGCCCAAGCCTGGGCTTCGGCGCGGAGACTGCAGTCCACGCCATGCGTATGATATACAGCGGCATATTCGATGAATACCCCGACCTCAAGGTCATCCTGGGCCACCTCGGAGAGGGCCTCCTTTTCTGGATGTATCGGATAGACTTTGGTTTCGTGAAGCCGTGGGTGGACGAAGAGCTTCAACCCAAGATCCGCAAGCGGCCGAGCGAATATATCAGGAACAATTTCTTCATAACGACGAGCGGGATGTTTGCCGCGCCCGCGTTCATGTGCGTCTTTCTGGAGATGGGCGCCGACAGGATGATGTTCGCATCGGATTTTCCGTACGAGAGCTGCTCGGAAGCGGCCCAGTTCATGGACAAGGTGGCCGCGATCTCCGATATCGACAAAAAGAAGATCTGCCACGTCACCGCGGAGAAGCTGTTCAAGCTGAGCTGACGAAGGGTCGGCCGCTAAGCGACATTACGTTGTTTTTTCCCGGCGGCAAGTATCGGCGCGGACGCAGCCCATGGACCCGGCAGCCCACGGGCTCAGACGCGGCCGGAGGGAATTTTCCGGATAACGCGAAGCGCAAGGGTCGAGACGCGAAGGCGTACTTTTTTGTACGTCGAAGCGTCGCGGCCCGCAGCGCGACAAAGTTAGGCGCGTAACGCACCACCCCGCGGTTAGCTTTTGTATATACTGCGGGGCAATTAACCCGGCCGAGCTTCGCGAACCGCCTGGCAGCAAAGTTCACTACGCTGGAGAAGTCTTTTCTTTCGAGGTTCGGCAAGAGGATAATCGAGATACAGGAAAACCTGGCCCGCATCGGCTCGCCGCTGACGATAATCTATTTTGTGATCCTATCCTTTCTAATCTGGTTTTCCATGAGCATGGCCCTGTATGTCGTCACCCTCGCCCTCGGCGTCAGCACCGACATCAGATACATACCCTTCGTTTGCGCGCTTCTGAACATCGGCATCACCGTCCCCTCGTCCCCGGGCTACGTCGGGCTCTATCAATTCCTTCTGGTCTATCTGCTCTCCATCTTCGGCGTCCCGAAGTGGGAAGGCTTCACGGTTTCCATACTCTATCATGCGTCCTGGTACATACCCTATACTATCGTAGGGTTCGTCCTTCTCCTGAGGGAACATCTCCATATTCGGGACATCCAAAAGCTCGAGGCGGAAGAGCCGGGGGAATAGTACCTTCAAGCCGTTCCGAAAAGGCAATATCTCCGGATTCCTTGTGCTTACTTGGGTTTTTGAGGAGGGGGTGTACAAAAGTGTACGAAAGTGTACTTTTTTAAAGCAGTGTTGAGTGTTGAGTTATAGGACCGAACGACTGCGAAAAGCAGTGTTGAGTGTTGAGTTTTGAGTTGTGCTCCCTTTTTGCTTGCAAAAATCATCCATCCATGTAAGAAAGAATCAGGGACACAGATGCCCGACAGGGACGTAAGCACTATTCAGGATATCATTTATTATCAATACGCCAAGATCGTCGCGAGGAGCGCCTTCCAAGCCCCTGACGGCAGGGAGGCCAAAGGCAGACACTACGGTTTCATCAAGCAGACCTTCAGGGATCTGAAGTCAGGCGCCAAGAGTTGGTCGGAAATCACCCGCGAGGACTGGCAACTCATCGAATCGGACCCGCATTGCATTTACTGCGGGGCTGAAAAGGATCTCACAAGGGAGCACATCGTTCCGAGATCGCTCAGGATCAACGAGCGCTGCCCGGTCTGCGACAAGATACAAGGCATCCACAACCAGATATGGGCTTGTAAGTCATGCAATTCCCTCAAAGGCGTCCAAGGCCTTTATTCATTCTATAAACTTAAGCACAGAGGCGAAAAGAAGTACTATGACCTCATTTCGCCGCTCCTTGAGAAGAAATACCTGAAGACGATCTACAACTGTCACAACTGCTCGGGAACCCTCGGCAAGGGGGATATAGATGGAGACGGGGAGATAACGGTACTGGATATCGATTTCGTGATAGGGTGATACAGGGCGTAGTTTTTTTGTCATTTTTTCTCCAATTATGTTTAGATATGAAGCAGCTTCATGTTTGATTAGGGTCTATTCATGAATATCATCCCACACAGCGGTCAGGCTTCCCTGTTTGACGGGCTACCAGTCCGAAATAACGGAAGCGCCAATAAAATAGATTCCGCTGATCAGCCTGTCCATGGCTGGTATCGGTTCATTCTCTCCTTTCCACCGCACCTGGTCCGGCAGTACATTGAACGATTTTGTCTGTCAAAGGATTCGGTAATTCTCGATCCCTTTTGCGGTACCGGTACGACAATCGTTGAAGCCAAGAAACTCGGAATAAACGGCATGGGGGTAGAGGCTAACCCTGTTGCCCATCTCGCCAGCTCTGTCAAAACTGATTGGGATGTCGACCCCGATGCCCTTCGCGTCTGTTGTGCGGCAATAGGCAAGAGCGCCTTGGCCGAGTTGGGCACACAAGGCATTTCCGATTCTCTGAGATCGAGCAACATTGCTTTTGATACTGCCTGCCTCCGCACCCTGCCCCCCGAAGCAGCCGGTCTACTCCTCACAGATTCCATCAGCCCGCTACCGTTGCACAAGTGTTTAGTATTGCTTGATCATATAAATCGGTTCTCGGATCAGCAGTTTTTCCGTCACGCATTGTTGGCCTTTGCCAAAACGGCGGTTCTTCACGCGAGCAACCTGGAGTTTGGCCCTGAAGTGGGGGTTGCCAGGACGAAGAAAGCCGATGCCTGCGTTGTGCCAAACTGGCTATCCGAGATTCACTCATTTGCCAGGGATATAAAGAATCTACTGCAGTTGAAGAACACCCCTTCTCGCGTTTATCTTGCTGACGCCCGCCAGCTGAACGAATTGCTGCCTCCAAGCTCCATTGATGCTGTCTTCACTTCGCCGCCTTACCCGAATGAAAAGGACTACACTCGCACCACCCGGTTGGAGAGCGTTTTACTCGGCCACATCAAAACCAAAAGCGACTTGCGCTCCCTTAAAAAAGGTCTCCTGCGCTCGAACACGCGGAACGTTTATAAAGGCGACGATGATGACCTTTGGATTTCCCAGAACCGGGAGATCGAGGAACTCGCCGGTCGGATCGAAAGCCGCCGCATAGCCTTAGGGAAAACATCCGGTTTCGAGAGGATGTATTCGAAGGTGACAAAGCTCTATTTCGGTGGCATGGCCCGCCACTTATCCGACCTGCGCCGAGCACTGAAGCCGGGGGCTATGCTTGGGTACGTTGTAGGCGATCAGGCCTCATACCTGAGGATCACGATACAGACCGGCAGGCTCTTGGCTGACATCGCCCAATCACTCGGTTATGAGTTGATTTCCATAGACCTATTCAGAACAAGACTGGCTACCGCTACCAAGACACAGATGAGGGAGGAAGTTGTAGTCCTTCGGTGGCCGGGATAGGAGCGTCTAAGATGGCGGAGAAGGAAGGGAGGTCGCGCAACAGGTATACGAAGATAATAGAGCGCATCTTCTTCAAGCGCTACAAACCGGGCATGACAGAAGTTCCCTTTACGAGGGACGAGATAGTCAAAGCAGCGTCGGAGATCGGTATCAGCCTTCCAAAGAACATAGGCGACCTTGTCTACAGCTTTCGCTATCGCTCCCGCTTTCCGCAAAGCATAATCGAATGCGCTCCCCATGATCGCTCCTGGATAATCCGCCCGCATGGTGCTGCAAGGTACCTCTTTGCCCTGACGGCAATATCAAGGGTAGTGCCTACCCTCGGACGCTCCGAAACGAAAATTCCCGAAGGTACGCCCGGAATTATCGCAAAGTATGCGCTGAGTGATGAACAGGCCCTCCTAGCAAAGCTCCGTTATAACCGCCTCATCGATATCTTTACCGGCGTTACCTGTTATTCCCTTCAGTCGCACTTAAGGACGTTCGTTTCCAACATGGGACAGGTAGAAACCGACGAGATTTATATAGGGGTAAATCGATGCGGAGCACATTACGTATTTCCCGTCCAGGCAAAAGGAGGCGCTAACGACCAGGTCGGTATTGTCCAGATCGAGCAGGACCTTGCCCTCTGCAAAGCCAAGTTTCCCGCCCTTATATGCCGGCCCATAGCAGCCCAGTTCATGGCCGATAATCTCATAGCTCTTTTCATGTTCGAAGAGAGCAAGAACGGTTTGGTCGTAGCCCAGGAAAAACACTACCGCCTCGTCCCACCCGATCAGATGACCGAAAAAGACCTCGAGGACTATCGAAACCGGACGGGTGAACAAAACCTGGCATGATGTTTTACGAATTTCGTGATCCAAGGGCGATAGCAGCCGGTATCGAAATGGCACTTGTGGCCGAGAACGGTAATGTTGAGTTCCTATTTTGAGCAGAAGAGGAAGTGCGGGTCCAGGGACGAAATCTCAATGGCAACGGGAACTCGGCACGCCGAGCGGCCGGAGGAACTTTCGATGGATTTCGGCGTGATCGACCGGGTACCCGCGCAAGCGGGTGGACCGCCCGGAGCGTACATCTGTGGTACGTGAGGACGCGCGGCCCTGAGGAAGCAGTGAGGGTCAGGTCTTGTTTTTTGCACATCTCCATCTCGGGCTAAAAGCAATGCAAGAAACAAGACCTGACCCCAATCGCTCGTTCTGTCAGCCCACGCGTTCCTTTCTCGTGGCAATGATCTGCCTTCGCCCCACTGCTGATTCACCACTTGTAGGTGTAGGCATTATCTGCTTCTTCCTGAAACGGATGTTTCTGTTGCGCCCCCCCAATCCCGGCCCGCCACTGGCTTCCGGTCCTCTTCGGCCGTATTTGGCTGCGGCTATTCCCTGGCAACCCTCAAAAGTAGAGACATGGCGTCGCCTTGCCGGGGAGAAAAAAGCATTGTTGTTGACGCGTAAGGAAGAACCGATATAGTATACACAGAGACCGGCCGGCTTCATTGGAGCGCTTGGGAATGCTTTGGAAGAATCAGCGATACGCCACATCCTGAAAAATTCGTTCGGCATCCAGTCCTTTCGTCACGGCCAATGGGAGATTATCTCATCGGTGTTGAGCAAGCGGGATACACTGGCCGTAATGCCGACGGGCGGAGGAAAATCCCTATGCTATCAGCTCCCCTCCGTCTGTCGGAAAGGGATTACATTGGTGATAACGCCTCTCATCTCGCTGATGAGGGACCAGGTGTCGGCCTTGAAGGCAAAGGGCATCCCTTCCGGATGTATCAATTCCGGCCAGGACGCGACCGAAAACCGGCGCGTCTTTCACCAGCTCAGGGCAAGTGATTCATTCCTGCTCTACCTTTCTCCCGAACGGATTCAGAAACCCGGTTTTGACAACTGGGTGAAGACCGCTCCCATCTCGCTTTTTGCCGTCGACGAAGCTCATTGCGTATCCCAGTGGGGACATGATTTCAGACCGGATTACGGCAAGCTCAATCTCCTCCGCACCCTGCGCCCGGATGTTCCCATTCTTGCCACCACGGCCACGGCCACTCCGCAGGTTTTGAGAGACATCGCGAAACAACTGGCGCTGAAGTCGCCAAGCCGGCATGTCTACGGCTTCTATCGCCCCAATCTCTATTACCAGGTTGAGTACTGCGACGACGAGACGGAGAAGACGGCCCTTGTTCGGGAAGCGATAGACCGAACGCCTCGGGGAAGAATTATCATTTACGCAGGAACGCGGAAGCAGTGCGAGAACCTCGACAGCGAGCTGCGGACGAGGTATCCCGGCGTCGATTATTACCATGCGGGGCTTTCAAGCGAAGAGCGTGACTCCGTACAAGGCCGATACGACAAAGGCGCAGTCAGGATACTGGTGGCTACGAATGCCTTCGGCATGGGCGTCGACAACCCGGACGTGAGGCTCATCATTCACTATCAGATGCCGGCCAATCTCGACTATTATTATCAGGAAGTGGGGCGGGCGGGCCGGGACGGAGAAGACTCCACCTGTCTTCTGTTGTACGCAAAGAAAGATCGGAGCCTTCAGTCATTTTTTATACGCGAAAGTGATGCCCCGGCTGAAATCAAGCACGCACGCTGGAAATCTCTCGATGCCATCGTCCAGTACGCCGAAGGCGGTGAATGCCGGCACGCGGGGATCCTCACGTACTTTAAGGATGCCAATCGGATTCAGTCGTGCGGCCATTGCGATGTATGTGACCCCGGCTCCCCGAGAAGAGTTCCGCATACCTTCACGGCGCCGGCACTGACCCGGAAGGGGAAATCGAAGGAGAAGAAATCTCGCATCGAAAGAGTTGCAGGCCCGATGAGTGCTGAGGAATCCGCCAGGATGAAGGCCATTAAAGACTGGCGGCTCGAATATGCGAATTCCCAGGACATGCCTGCCTTTATGGTCTTCAGTAACCGGACGCTGGAAGACCTTGCCAGGAAGAACCCTGAAACATTAACCGGGTTGGAAGAAGTTTACGGACTGGGCCCCCAGAAGATTGAAGCGTTCGGGAAAGAACTGCTCGAAATCCTCCACGAGAATGCCTGAAACTGACGGGCAAGCTATCAGGGAATCAACAAGTTTGAATGAGGGCCCGGTGCATCTTACGCTCCTGAAAAGACTTGGCTACGTGCATCTTCTCCCCGGTGACGGGGTGCTTTTCGGTATAGTACATGCACGCCGAGAGGGTCATGGGCAATGGGGTAAAGTCCTGCACCTGCTCGGGGCGCATGTGCCGCCGCTTGAGATATGAGGCAAGGTCCTCTTCGTCCTTAAGCGTGGCCCCCGGGTGAGAGCTTATGAAGTAATTGACCAGATAGACGTCTTTCCCCGTCTTCTCCCGCAGCTCCCTGAAGCGCTGCACGAAGCGTTCGTAGACCTGAAAACCGGGTTTGTTCATGAGCCTGAGAACACTGTTTGCCGCATGCTCCGGCGCCACCTTCATCTGGCCTCCCACATGATGCCGGCATATGTGCTCAAAATAGTCACCCGCCTCTTCCTGGACGAGCAGGTCGTACCGAAGGCCGCTCTCCAGGAACATATGTTTTACTTTCGGCAGGCTCAGGATTGCGCGGTAAAGGCGCATGGCGTCGCTATAACCTATCTTCAGGGCCTTGCACTTTTCGGGCACGAGACAGTCACGGTCGTCGCATCCGCCCTCCTTTGCCCACCGGGCGCACCCGGCCCGGTAAAGATTGGCAGTCGGCCCGCCCACGTCCGTGATCGTTCCCCTGAACCCTTTCATCCCGGAAACCACACGCGCTTCCTCCAGGACCGATTCGACGCTCCTCGATTGGATGATCCTTCCCTGGTGCATCGACAGAGAACAGAAACTGCATGAACCGCAGCAACCCCGGTGAGACACGATGGAAAAGCGGGTCGTCTCGAAACCGGGAACACCGCCCTCCTTTTCATAAGAATGATGAGGCATCCTCTGATAAGGAAGACGATAGATCGCGTCGAGCTCGTGCTCGGTGAGAGGCATGGCAGGAGGAAGCTGCACCACGAAGCGGTCGCCATGTCGCTGCGACAAGGCTTTACCGCGGAAAGGGTTCTGGTTTTGTGCGATGAGACGGAAAGCTTTATTGAAAGCGTCCTTGTTATCCCTGACCTCTTCATAAGAGGGAATCTCAAGGGATCCCGCCGGGGACGGCGAGGCCCCCTGCACAATGACGGTGCCCGGTATGCCCGCCAGATCGGTTCTTCTATCGAGCCTGTGTGCGATCTCCAGGACCTGCGCTTCCCCCATTCCGTAAACCAGAATATCGGCCTTCGCGTCGAGGAGGAGCGACCTTCGCACCCTGTTGTCCCACCAATCGTAGTGCGCGAGTCTCCGGAGGCTCGCCTCGATACCCCCGAGGATAATGGGGATACGGCCAAACGCCTCTCGCACGCGATTGGCATAAACGACCGTCGCCCTGTCGGGACGCAGTCCCGGCCTTCCCCCCGGAGAATAGGCGTCCCGAAGCCGGCGCTTCTTGTGCGACGTGTAATTGGAGACCATCGAGTCGAGGTTGCCGGCGGTGATCCCGACAAAAAGCCTGGGGATACCGAGGCGCGAGAAATCCCCGGTGCTTCTCCAGTCCGGCTGGGCGATCACGCCGACCCGCAGACCGGCCGCTTCGAGCACCCTTCCTATGACAGCGGTCCCGTATGACGGATGGTCGACATAGGCGTCGCCGGACACCAGGATAACATCGAGCGCATCCCAGCCCTGTTCTTCCATCTCCCCTCTTGTCGTCGGGAGAAAATCGGACATAAAGATAGTGTAACAGATTTGAGGGCGGCCGGGTGTCTTCGCTTCCCCGTGCCGTCCTTGTTCTCAAAGAACTCCCTTTCTCGTGGTAACCATTGCTCTCAGCCCTTACGGTGAACGCTCGCTTGGTAGGTGCTATACGTAAGCCTCTTTTGCGGCCGGAGGAAATTACGATGGATTTTTCGTTGCTTTGCGAAAGCGCGCGCCGGAGGCGTACATCCGTGGTACGTCGAGGATGCCGCGCCGAGCAAACGACGGAAAAGGCGCGGACCGGGAGCGCTCCGCAGGCCCGCCTTCTGGCGGGCTCAAGGAGTGCAAATAAATTGTGCTTCACTCCTATCCGGGGAAGCAGTGGGGGTCAGGTCTTGTTTTTTGCACATCTCCATCTCGGGCTAAAAGCAAGTAAGAAACAAGACCTGACCCCAATCGCTCATACGGCCGGCGTCCTGAACGCTCTCAAATATCTTGCGCAGCCCATTCAAAAAACGGTATAAAGTAGGCAGGTAGGGAGATACCTTAAGAATGGCACATAAGCCGGACAATCAGCAGGCCGCCTGTGGAATAGCGGCGCGGGAAGCAATGAAGGAAGCTTTGAACCTCAACAATCGGCGGCTGGTGGGGCGTGCCCGGGACCGCCGGAGTAAAATGATCGCCTTCGGGTACTACGGCGGGAAGTTCTCTCACCTAGACTTCCTGCTGCCGCTCCTGCCCACGACTTTCGCTCACTTCTGTGAACCCTTCGGCGGCTCCGCCGCCGTCCTGATCAACAGGCCTCCGGCCCCCGCCGAGACATACAATGACCTGGATTCCGAAGTAGTCAATTTCTTCGAGTGTCTGAGGGATCAGGCCGACGAGACCATCCGCGCCATAAGCTTGACCCCTTTTTCCCGCGAGGAACTGGTGAAGGCATGCACCTCCGAGCCGGGCCTCACGAAGATCGAGAGGGCGCGGAGGTTCTTTACCCGCGCCCGCCAGACACGAACGGGTCTGGCCCAGACCAGCTCGGAAGGACGCTGGGCTCACTGCGTGCTCACGTCGCGCGCCGGCATGGCGGGCGCCGTCTCACGCTGGCTGGGCAGCGTGGAGGGTCTCCCCCAGATCGTGCAGCGGCTGCAGCGGGTCCAGATCGAGAATGCCCCCGCGACAGAAGTGGTTCGCCGGTACGACTCTCCGGAGACCTTGTTTTATTGTGACCCCCCTTATCCCCATGAGGCGCGAGGCGACAGCAAGGCTTACGGCTTCGAGATGACGAACGGAGAGCATGAAGAGCTCGCGGACTGCCTTCATTTAGCAAAAGGCGCTGTCGCGGTATCGGGTTATCGGTGCTCGCTGATGGAGCGGCTCTACGGCGACTGGATAAGAGTGGATGGAAACACGCGCTTGTGCAACTCCTCTAAAGGTGAGAGAATGGAATCGGTCTGGGTCAACTACGACCCGGAACGTTACTCTCAGACGTCTATCTACGGGCCTGTCAATAACGATGTCTATCTTTTCGAAAGGCCCACCCGCTACGGAACAGGACCATGGCAAAAAAGAAAGACGAAACCGAAACCGTAGACCTCAAGCACGCTGAAGAATTGCTCTGGGATAACTGGAAGTCGGTAGAGCGGGACGCAAGTGAGCGACCCGATGCCAACTATGTCCCCGATCCGCTATTGAGGCAGGCAATAATTGGCTCCGTTAACCACCGGCTAGTGGCCTATCGCTTCTGTCTCCTGATCCAGCTCCTGGGAAAGGTGACCAATCCCTCAATAGACTCTCTGTGGCTTCAGAAAAAGGAGGGCGATCCCGGCGATGTGACGGGGTGGGATGCGAGGAGTCTCGGCAGTAAGGTAGTCGCGCCCTTCAACAGAAAACAGGAAAACGTGCTCGGCACATCCGGCGACCCTTACGTGGGAAACCCGATGCGCATTCCCCGAATGGTCCGGGGCGATAAAAGCAAGAAAGACGTTGCCGGATGGAACACCCTTGTCGAAGTTCTGGAACAGGTGGAGAAGAAAGGCGACCCGGTTTTCACCGAAGCCGTTTTTCGGCAGGTGTTGCTTGAGATACTTCGGCGGCAGCAATTGCTGCGGTTTGCATACCCCGTGCCGCCTCGGATCAGCCTGAAAACAGCCCTTGCTCTTGCAACCGACTTCCTTGATGAAAAATCAGGCGGCGACCGTGGTCAGGCCCTCTGCGCCGCTCTCTTCGATGCCATAGGCCTCCACTTCGGCCTTTACGCACAGGTGCGACGGGCCGCAATCAATGCCAGTGACAGAGCGACGGGGCAGGCGGCCGACCTCGAATGCATCGATTCCGCCGGAACGGTCGTTTTGGCCGTGGAGGTTAAGGAGCGCAGCCTCACGCTCACCGACCTTGAAGGCACTCTCCACAAGTGCCGCCAACTCGATATAAAGGACATCTTCTTTACCGCCCATGGCGTGAAAACGGAAGATCAAACCAGCATCGACGAGAGAATATCGAGCGCTTTCGCAAGTGGGCAGAATGTGTACGTCTTTCAGTTCCTCGATTTCGCCCGAAGCATTCTAGCTATTGGAGGAGAACCTATCCGGCACACATTCCTCTTGAAGGTCGGCGAGAACCTGGACAACTGGAACATCCAACCCCGCCACCGGCAAGCGTGGAAGGCACTGCTGGAGAGTGTCTAACGCGGCGCAAAGGGCGGAGGACATGAGGACGCCTAGTATGGACAACGGGGCTCATTTTTACAAATGCGACTTTCAGGTACATACACCGAGGGATTTTGGTTGGGATGGCGCTATTCCAGTAACCGAGGAAGAAAGAAAGTCTTATGCTGGTGACTTCATTGAGGCCTGCCGGGCAAAAGGTCTCGATTCTGTAGCAATAACAGATCATCATGATTTTGCGTTTTTTCCTTATATAAGAGATGGGGCCAGGAATGAATTAGACTCAGCCGGAAAACCGGTAGAGGAGAACAAACGGATAATTGTTTTCCCAGGTCTGGAACTCAGCCTATCCTCCCCGCCATGTCAAGCAATTCTTATATTGGACGCACTCTTTCCGGATGAATTCCTTCCGACGTGCTAGCGGTTCTGTCGATCACCCCTGCACCGGCCGCTCAGGCCAAGCATGCCCAAGTGAAAAGGATACGATGGATAATTTGGGAGACTGTTTAGGTATTGGCGACTTGGAGGTTTAGCCGAACTTTCTCGTACTGACTTCTTAACAAACTGATGAAGTTATCTCCCTTTGCTATTCGATCTATTGTATTGTTGTCTACGACAAGCACCACGATGCCCCTGTCGTGAAAAATGTTCTGTTGCTCCAACTCGGCATATCTCAATTGGCCACTTCCCGACAATCCAGATTTCGAGAAGAGAATACCAAATCGGCACCTGATGGAGTCAAGAATGCGGCAAAACTTTGCCATTGTTGTGAAGTCGGCCGGGTCTTGCCAATCCTTGCACTCACAGACAAAATATCGGCCCAGTTCAGATCGAAAATCTACGTCATACCCGCCGATCGAGCATACGATGTCGTACTCACTAGATCCGCTTCGTAGTCTCCTGCTTGTCCTACAGCCTGCCATGCACGATAGTAAATATTCAGCCAATATCTCAAGGTTTTTGCCAGCTCCGTCACCGAGCAGATTCATGAGATATTTCACATAATGTCTGTTTGTTGGGTATATCGATAGCTCTCTAGCTGACGGTACTTCAATCATCCAATCCTGGTCAATATTCTGAAGAACCCATTCAGGGAAATTTCCTAATTCTGGACTTTCCTGATTTAACCTGAACATTTTCAAGGCATATTCTCGAAGGTGAATGTCGGAAAGCCCTTTTAGCCATACTAAGCGGAAATAAACGCCGCTTGCCTCGGGAGACACGACACCCTTCTCCCGAATAGCATCTTCAACCAACGTTAACATAAGGTACCGTTTGGCCAAAGCCGGGCAATCCATAAGGGTATAACATTCACTAATCCAGACAAGTGGCATTCCCTTGTGGAAGTGCACTTTTAGAGCTTCTTGTGCTTCAATAACGTAATCATATAGTCCCGAAAAGACGGCAAGCGCTTCATGGGGCCTATTTTGTCCCATATAGTAAAGACCCACTAGCTCCCACAATCGTTGAGCCTTGCTTAGACTCACTGCCGCTTCATGTTTTCGAAACAGCCTTGGTAAATTCTCGACGAAAATAGCAGCACTGTTCCTAAGCGTGAGCATACGTTGCCAGTCATCTGGTAATACCATCTCTATATACTTCTCAATAGATAATTCCTGGTCACCATCTTGTAGGACCGAGAGTCTGCTGTCAAAAACTGTCTCCACAACCCCTCCTATTGTCATTGCTTCTTTGTACCGACGTGGTGACCCCTCTACAAGATTATAGTACTATCTTCAGGGCTGGGCTATGCCTAGCCAATAATAATTTATTTTGGGTTCAGCGTTGATCACGTATGGCCTTTTCGGCGAGGAGCGGGCTCCGGGACTCGCCGGTTTGGCGGCCGGAGGAAATTTCGATGGATTTCGGCGTGATCGAGGGGTCGCCGCCGGGAGCGTACATCTGTGGTACGTGAGGACGCGCGGCGCCGAGAGACAGGCGAAAGGCGCAAAATTAACCCGGCCGCACACGTAAAAAATTAGGCCCCAAGGTTATTTCCACCTTGGGGCCTAATTTTACTCCCGGCAACGACCTACTTTCCCACAGAGTCGCCCCTGCAGTATCATCGGCGCATGAGGGCTTAACTACCGTGTTCGGGATGGGAACGGGTGTGACCCCTCCGCCATGGCCACCGGGAAACTTTTAAAGACAGCGTTGAGCTCTGAGCATGGAGCTTTGAGTTAACAGCACAAGAACCTTTTTTCAACTCAAAACCCAAAACTCGAGACTCAAACTTTAAATTTTAAAACAACCGATATGAAGTATTAAAATATGGCCAAGCCGCTCGATCGATTAGTATTAGTAGGCTCAATGCATCGCTGCACTTACACCACTAACCTATCAACCAGGTAGTCTACCTGGGATCTTAGCCCGGTATTGCTACCAGACGGGATAATTAATCTTGAGGCGGGCTTCCCACTTAGATGCCTTCAGTGGTTATCCCTTCCGGACATAGCTACCCGGCATATGCCACTGGCGTGACAACCGGTACACCAGAGGTCCGTCCATCCCGGTCCTCTCGTACTAGGGACAGCCCCTCTCAATTATCCTACGCCCACGGCAGATAGGGACCGAACTGTCTCACGACGTTCTAAACCCAGCTCACGTACCGCTTTAATTGGCGAACAGCCAAACCCTTGGGACCTTCTTCAGCCCCAGGATGCGATGAGCCGACATCGAGGTGCCAAACCTCCCCGTCGATGTGAACTCTTGGGGGAGATAAGCCTGTTATCCCCAGAGTACCTTTTATCCGTTGAGCGATGGCCCTTCCATATGGAACCACCGGATCACTAAGACCGACTTTCGTCTCTGCTCGACTTGTTTGTCTCACAGTTAAGCTGGCTTATGCCTTTACACTCAGCGGCTGGTTTCCAATCAGCCTGAGCCAACCTTCGTGCGCCTCCGTTACATTTTTGGAGGCGACCGCCCCAGTCAAACTACCCACCAGACAGTGTCCTCGACCCCGATAAGGGGCCCAAGTTAGAACCTCAAAACAACAAGGGTGGTATTTCAACGTTGGCTCTGCCCCAGCTGGCGCCAGGGCTTCACAGCCTCCCACCTATCCTACACATGCTACCCCGAAGTTCACTGTCAAGTTATAGTAAAGGTTCATGGGGTCTTTCCGTCTTGCCGCGGGTTGACGGTATCTTCACCGCCAATACAATTTCGCTGAGTCCCTGGTCGAGACAGTGGGGCAATCGTTACGCCATTCATGCAGGTCGGAACTTACCCGACAAGGAATTTCGCTACCTTAGGACCGTTATAGTTACGGCCGCCGTTTACTGGGGCTTCGGTTCAACGCTTCGCCTTGCGGCTGACATCTCCCCTTAACCTTCCAGCACCGGGCAGGCGTCAGACCCTATACCTCCTCTTGCGAGTTAGCAGAGTCCTGTGTTTTTAGTAAACAGTCGTCACCCCCTCTTCACTGCGACTCCAGCCAGCTTCGGGAGCAAGTCCCTACACCGGCCGGAGCACACCTTCTCCCGAAGTTACGGTGTGATTTTGCCGAGTTCCTTAACCAGGGTTCTCTCAAGCGCCTTAGGATTCTCTCCTCGCCCACCTGCGTCGGTTTACGGTACGGTCACCAGACAGACTCACTACGAGGCTTTTCTAGGAAGCGTGGGATCAGCCAGTTTGCTCCCGCATACGCGGGATCCTCATCACGCCTCAGGGTTATGACCCCACGGATTTGCCTATGGGATCCCCCTACACGCTTAAACCGGGACTTCCGTCACCCGGATGGCCTACCCTTCTCCGTCCCCCCTTCGCTCAAACACCTATCTGGTGGTACAGGAATATTAACCTGTTTCCCATCGACTACGCCTTTCGGCCTCGCCTTAGGGACCGACTAACCCTGAGAGGATTACCCTTGCTCAGGAAACCTTGGGCTTACGGCGACAAGGTTTTTCACCTTGTTTATCGCTACTCATGTCAGCATACTCTCTTCTGCCTCCTCCAGCACCCCTCACGAGATACCTTCACAGGTTAGCAGAATGCTCCCCTACCATCCGCACACGAGGTGCGAATCCGCAGCTTCGGTACTGTGCTTGAGCCCCGTTACATTTTCGGCGCAGGTCTGCTAGACCAGTGAGCTATTACGCTTTCTTTAAAGGATGGCTGCTTCTAAGCCAACCTCCTGGCTGTTTTAGCCTACCCACATCCTTTCCCACTTAGCACAGTTTAGGGACCTTAGCTGGCGGTCTGGGCTCTTTCCCTCTTGACGACGGATCTTATCACTCGCCGTCTGACTCCCCCGCTTTGGGTTATGGCATTCGGAGTTTGGTTGGGTTTGGTAGCCTTGTAGGACCCCTAGCCCATTCAGTGCTCTACCTCCATAACCGATCACGGGAGGCTATACCTCAATATATTTCGGGGAGAACCAGCTATCACTGGGTTTGATTAGCCTTTCACTCCGATCCACAGCTCATCCCCTCAGTTTTCAACCTGAGTGGGTTCGGACCTCCGTCCCGGATTAGCGGAACTTCATCCTGGCCATGGATAGATCACCCAGCTTCGGGTCTACTCCGTGCAACTATTCGCCCTATTCGGACTCGCTTTCGCTACGGCTCCACCTAACGGCTTAACCTCGCTGCACAGAGTAACTCACTGACTCATTATGCAAAAGGTACGCGGTCACCCGCATTGCTGCGAGCTACCACAGAATGTAGGCAAATGGTTTCAGGTACTATTTCACTCCCCTCACCGGGGTGCTTTTCACCTTTCCCTCACGGTACTTGTTCACTATCGGTCGCCAAGTAGTATTTAGCCTTAGGAGATGGTCCTCCTAGCTTCCCACAAGATTCCACGTGTCCCGTGGTACTCAGGACTCTATCCAGGAAGGCCGTTTCGTTTCGACTACGGGACTATCACCCGCTGTGGTTAACATTTCCATGTTATTCGTCTACGGAACGGTTTTGTAACTTCCCGAGGTCTCCGTGAAGACCTCCGAAGGAGTCCTACGACCCCCGACATGCAACACTCACGGGTTATAAGCATGCCGGGTTTAGGCTGTTCCCATTTCGCTCGCCGCTACTTTGAGAATCGAATTTCTTTCTCTTCCTGAGGGTACTGAGATGTTTCACTTCCCCTCGTTCGCCTCCCCCCGACTATGTATTCATCAAGGGGATATCCAGGCATTACCCTGGATGGGTTGCCCCATTCGGAAATCCTCGGATCATAGCCTGCTTAGCGGCTTCCCGGGGCTTTTCGCAGCTAACCACGTCCTTCATCGCCTCTTGGCGCCAAGGCATCCACCATTTGCCCTTAGTAGCTTGACCATAAATCAATACTTCATATTCAGTTGTCAAAGAACAATCGAATCAACTCTCAACTGGTGGAGGTGAACGGGGTTGAACCGATGACCTCCTGCGTGCAAGGCAGGCGCTCTCCCACTGAGCTACACCCCCAGCATTTACGCACAGTTTATAGTTCGGAGTTCGGAGTTCGGAGTTCGGAAACTCATAACCCCACTCGTCAAACTCATCGCTGCCAGTGGTGGGCCTAGATAGACTTGAACTATCGACCTCACGCTTATCAGGCGTGCGCTCTAACCACCTGAGCTATAGGCCCGGTCGAGATGTTATCTCGATAGATCCTAAAAAAAATAGTAGGCCCCTATTAGGGTTTTCTCTTAGAAAGGAGGTGATCCAGCCGCAGGTTCCCCTACGGCTACCTTGTTACGACTTCACCCCAATCACCTATCATACCTTCGGCGCCTTCCTCCCTTGCGGGTTGGACCAGCGACTTCTGGTACAACAAGCTTTCGTGGTGTGACGGGCGGTGTGTACAAGGCCCGGGAACGTATTCACCGCGGCATGCTGATCCGCGATTACTAGCGATTCCAGCTTCATGAAGTCGAGTTGCAGACTTCAATCCGAACTGGGGACGGCTTTGATGGATTAGCTCCCCCTTGCGGGTTTGCAACCCTTTGTACCGCCCATTGTAGCACGTGTGTAGCCCTGGACATAAGGGCCATGAGGACTTGACGTCATCCCCACCTTCCTCCGCATTAACTGCGGCAGTTTCCCTAGAGTGCCCAACTTAATGATGGCAACTAAGGATGAGGGTTGCGCTCGTTGCGGGACTTAACCCAACACCTCACGGCACGAGCTGACGACAGCCATGCAGCACCTGTGTTGGAGCTCCCCTTACGGGGCACCCCAGTGTTTCCACCGGGTTCTCCACATGTCAAGCCCAGGTAAGGTTTTTCGCGTTGCGTCGAATTAAACCACATGCTCCACCGCTTGTGCGGGCCCCCGTCAATTCCTTTGAGTTTCAACCTTGCGGCCGTACTCCCCAGGCGGAGTACTTAACGCGTTAGCTTCGGCACAGAAGGCATTACACCTCCCACACCCAGTACTCACCGTTTACAGCGTGGACTACCAGGGTATCTAATCCTGTTTGCTACCCACGCTTTCGCGCCTCAGTGTCAGTATCAGACCAGGAAACCGCCTTCGCCACCGGTGTTCCTCCCGATATCTACGAATTTCACCTCTACACCGGGAATTCCGTTTCCCTCTCCTGTACTCTAGCCATGCAGTATCAAGTGCAGTTCCCCGGTTGAGCCGGGGGATTTCACACCTGACTTACGCAGCCACCTACGCGCCCTTTACGCCCAGTAATTCCGAACAACGCTTGCACCCTCCGTATTACCGCGGCTGCTGGCACGGAGTTAGCCGGTGCTTCCTCCGGTGGTACCGTCAAGATCCAGGAGTTATTCGCTCCCGGACCCTTCTTCCCACCTGACAGGGCTTTACAACCCGAAGGCCTTCATCGCCCACACGGCGTCGCTGGGTCAGGCTTTCGCCCATTGCCCAATATTCCCCACTGCTGCCTCCCGTAGGAGTCTGGGCCGTGTCTCAGTCCCAGTGTGGCTGGCCGTCCTCTCAGACCAGCTACCCGTCATAGCCTTGGTGGGCTTTTACCTCACCAACAAGCTGATAGGCCATGGACTCATCCTCAAGTGATAGCCTCATTCGAAAATAAAGCCACCTTTTACCGCATTGCCTGAGCAACGTGGTCTTATCCGGTATTAGCCCCACTTTCGCGGGGTTATCCCAAGCTCGGGGAGAGATTATCCATGTATTACTCACCCGTCCGCCGCTCTACTTGCCCCCGAAGGGACTTTCGCGCTCGACTTGCATGTGTTAGGCACGCCGCCAGCGTTCGTTCTGAGCCAGGATCAAACTCTCAATAAGAACTTGACACCTGAATCGTTAATAGGGGCCTAACTATTTTTTATTTTCAAAGAACGGTACAACCAACCAAGAGTTGTTATTATAATCTCTTTTACGGCAAAGTCAAGAGGTCTTTCGAGCGAGCTTTCAAAGAGCCCGAATGAACTGGAGACATTCCAACTGTACCATCTTTCGGCGGCTATGTCAAGAAGCAACTACCAGCCGCTACTTTGAAAGAGCGAGTCAAAAACCCTCGTCAAACGCGCGAGGGATACTTAGTATACTCCTCTTCACGAGGATGTCAATAACGGCGGAGGAACTTCTCAGGGTAAGCGCATTTGAAAATACTCCCTTTACTGGCAGCCCGAACACCGCGCCGACTATAGGCGCGGCCGATGAGATTCCCGTCCCGCCGCTGTTCTTCCCCGACACTTTTTCTTTGTTTGCCCTTTTCCTTACCCTTTGAGTCTTTCCGTTCCTCCCGGCAAGGTACGAACTTGTGCAATAACCCCCCCCCGGCCGCGCGCACCTTATTCTTTTCGCTCCCAATGGTAGCCGGGTACCCGCCGTCCACAGGCGGGTGGCAACCGGCCTTACCCGTAATTGGGGCTCCCCCCGCTCAGATTCTTAACTCGCGACCTATGTGGGTATCTCGTTTGTCTAGTGGTACGTGGAGCTTCTGGACTGGAATAACGTATCTCTCGTCAAAAGGCTCGCCTCCGCTCAGACATGCGA
>Ga0208689_1000593_pt1 | contig 23660 bp, 23 predicted proteins | sample June2015DPH_8_15_FD_184700 | JGI IMG/M metagenome (GOLD analysis project Ga0208689, IMG submission 184700) | Peatland microbial communities from SPRUCE experiment site at the Marcell Experimental Forest, Minnesota, USA - June2015DPH_8_150... | ecosystem: Environmental > Terrestrial > Soil >... | reverse complement strand
GTCGGAGGCGACGGCGAGCGTCTGCATCAGGAGCGAGTCCTCCTCGACCACCGAGGCCTCCGGATAGTCGAGCGGCAGCGACGCCGCCTCCACCATCTCCTCGCCGCCGTCGCCCCATGCGCGTGGCACGCGCACGAGGCCGGCGGAGAAGGTGCGGCCGCACGAGTGGCACTCGTACTCCAATCCGAGCGCGACCGCCGTGTGCGCGCGACAGGTCGGGCACTTTGCGCGCAGGAGGCTCATCGCAGGTCCTTCTCGAAAACGACCGGCTCGAGCTCGACGCGCGAGAGCCAGTTCGCGACGTCTTCCGGCCCGAGGCGCGAGGGACGCCCGTGCAGCGCGGCCTCGTCCGCCGCTGCGATCGCCGCGACCTCCGCCACGTCGTCGGCTGTGTAAGGCCGGACGTTCACGCGGCGAGCTCGTCGAGCGCGTCGCCCAACCCCGTGAGCGACCGGAGCTCGACGTCAGGCCGCGGCTCCGCGTCCTCGCCGAGCCTGTTGATCCACACCGTCGGCAGGCCGAGCTCGATGGCGGGCGCGACGTCGTGGAAGAGGCTGGCGCCGACGTGGACGTGCGCGCCCGCGTCGACCACCTGTTCCTCGAACGCCCGCCAGTGCCGCTTGCCGGGCTTGTACGAGCCGATCTCGGAGGCGACGATCGAGAGCTCGAACGGGACGCCGATCAACGCGAGCGAGGCGTCGATGTAGTCGCGGTCGGTGTTGGAGAGGATCGCGAGCTTCCAGCCGCGGTCGCGCACGTCTTCGAGTGCCGCACGCACTTCCGGGAACGGCTGCCAGCTCGGGAGCGACCGCGCGAGGGCGTCGTGCTCGTCGGCCGGCAGCGGTAACCGCTCGCGTTCCGCGAGCCTCGCCAGCGAGACGGTGAGCACATCGCGGTAGGTGCGGGTCGGCTGCTCGCGCTCCACCCGTGGCTCGACCTCGTGGTATGCGTGCAGCAGAGATCCAACGCGGTCGGCGCCGAACAGCCGCTCGAGCTCGCGTCCGATGCCGCCGTTCCAGTCGATCAGCGTGCCGTAGCAGTCGAAGGTGGCCCAGCGGTTCACGCCGGAAGACTATGCCCTCCTACGCCGCGGGACGAAACGCGAGCAGCTCCGGACCATGCTCGTGCAGCCAGTCGCGCTGCACGCGCCAGTCGGGCCTGCGCGACTCGACGAGCCGCCAGAAGCGGCGTGAGTGATTTGCCTCCTTCAAGTGGCAGAGCTCGTGCACGACGACGTAGTCGAGGACCTCGAACGGCGCGAGCACGAGGCGCCAGTTGAACGACAGCGTGCCGCGCGTCGAGCACGAGCCCCAGCGCGTCCGCTGATCGCGGATCTCGATCCGCCGGAATTCGACGCCGAGCTCGGGCGCCTCCTCCTCGACGAGCATCTTCACGAGCTCGCGCGTCGCTGCGCGGGCCTCGGTCTCCGAGATCCCGCGCGGGTCCAGGCGCAGACGCGGCCGCTGCCGCGCGCGTTCCTCCGCGATCCACCCGCGGTGCAAGTCGATCAGGCGATCCACCTCGTCCTCGGACATCCACACGGGAACGGTCAGCATCGGCGGCGTGCCCCAGGGCACTGCCAGGGTCCAGCGACGCACGCGCCGCGAGCGGCGGACCTCGACGAGCTCATCCATGCGAGAAGCCTAGAAACGGCATCCGACGGCTCGGTGCAGGAGATCGTCACGTTGGACCTCCTTGACCGCAGAGGCCGCGACGTAGCCGGAGCAACAGCGGAGCTACGGCGCGGCCGGATCCACGCGGTCGGGGACGCATTGGCGCCACCGACCGCGCCAGACGGCCCGTCGCCCCGAACCACAAGAGGCCGGCGGCTTTGCCGACGGCCGCTCTGCGAAGCAGAACCTACTCGTCATCAGGCGCATAGCGCCTGATGACGACACACGCGTTGTGGCCGCCGAAGCCGAACGAGTTGTTCACGGCGATCTTCACGTCCGCCTTGCGCGCCACGTTCGGAACGTAGTCGAGGTCGCACTCCGGATCTTCGACCTCGTAGTTGATCGTCGGCGGCAGCACACCCTCGTAGACGGCGAGCGTCGCGAACATCGCCTCGACCGCGCCCGCCCCGCCGAGGCAGTGGCCGGTCGCGCCCTTCGTGCCGGAGACCGGGATCCGGTACGCCTGCTCCTCGCCCATCGCGAGCTTGATCACGCGCGTCTCGCATGCGTCGCCGATCGGCGTCGAGGTCGCGTGCGCGTTGATGTAGTCGATCTGCTCCGGCGTCACGCCGGCGTCGCCCATCGCCATCGTCACCGCGCGCGCCGGATTGACTCCGGTCGGATCGGGCTCCGTGATGTGGCTCGCGTCGGCCGAGACACCGTAGCCGGCGATCTCCGCGTAGATCTTCGCGCCGCGCGCCTTCGCATGCTCGAGCTCCTCGAGCACGAGCAGGGCGCCGACCTCGCCCATCACGAAGCCGTCGCGACCGGCGTCGAACGGGCGCGACGCGCGGGCGGGGTCGTCGTTGCGCCGCGAGAGCGCGCGCATCGCACCGAAGCCCGCGATCCCGACCTTGTTGATCGCCGCCTCGGTGCCGCCGCAGAACATCACGTCGGCACGCCCGAGCCGGATCGCGTCCGTCCCGTCGCCGATCGCCATGTTCGACGCCGCGCACGCGGTGCACTCCGAGGCGAGCGGACCCTTCGTGCCGAGCTCCATCGAGACCCAGCCGGCGCCCATGTTCGGAATGATCGCCGGGATCGCGAACGGGTTGACGCGGTCCGGGCCGCGGTCGCGCAGGGTGTCGTGGCAGTCCTGGAACGACGTCAGCCCGCCGATGCCGGTGGCGATCGCCGCGCCGACCCGGTCCGCCTCGGCGGCGATGTCGAGCCCCGTGTCCTGCTCGGCCTGCCGTGCCGCGGCGACGATCAGCTGCGCGAAGCGGTCCATGCGGCGCGCCTGCTTGAAATCGATCCAGTCGGCCGGATTGAAGTCCTTCACCTCGCACGCAAACGTGACGGGGTAGCCGGCGGCGTCGAACTGGGTGATCGGGCCGGCGCCCGACTCGCCCCGGATCAGGGCCTCCCAGCTCGAGCGTACGTCGTTGCCGAGCGGAGTGACTGCCCCCAGCCCGGTGATGACGACCCGTCGTCTGCCGTTGAGTGATCCGTTCTCGCCGCTCACATTCCCAGCCCGCCGTCGACGAGCAGCACCTCGCCCGTGATGAACGAGGCCTCGTCGGAGCAGAGGAAGCGTACCGCCCCTGCCACGTCCGCCGGTTCCCCAAGGCGGCCCAGCGGCGTGTTCTGGAGCATCGCGGCCGTCGCCTCCTCGGGCAGGACGCCGGTGAGCTGGGTCTTCACGTAGCCCGGCGCGACCACGTTGGCCCGGACGTTCCGGCTGCCGAGCTCCCGGGCGAGCGACTTCGTGAACCCGATGATCCCCGCCTTGGAGGCGGCGTAGTTCGTCTGGCCCCAGTTGCCGTGGACGCCGACGACCGAGGAGACGTTCACGATCGAGCCGGCCCGCTTCTTCATCATCGGCCGGCAGACGGCACGGCAGGTGTAGAAGACCGAGGAGAGGTTCGTCTCGATCACAATGCGCCAGTCCTCGTCGGGCATCCGCGCGAGCAGACCGTCGCGCGTGAGGCCGGCGTTGTTGACGAGGATGTCGAGGTCGCCGGCCTCGGCGACGAGCCGTCGCGCGTCTTCGGCGTTCGCGACGTCGGCCTGGACGGCGCGCCCGCCGATCTCGGCGGCGAGCGCCTCGGCCTCGGCCCGCCCCGTGCGGTAGCCGATCACGACCGTTGCGCCCGCTCGCGCGAGCTCTTCCGCGATCGCCCGACCGATGCCGCGCGAGGCCCCGGTAACGAGCGCGCTCTTGCCTTCCAGCGAGGCGAAGCTCACTTACGTTTCCGCGAGCGCCTCGTGGAGCTTGTCGAGCGCAGCGAGATTGTTCACGGAGATCGCCTTCACGCTGCGGTCGATCCGCTTCACGAGCCCCGACAGCACGTTGCCCGGGCCGACCTCCACGAACGTGCGGACGCCTTCGCGCATCAGCTCGGAAGCCGCCTGCGTGAACCGCACCGGCGCGGTGAGCTGATCGACGAGAAGCGGGCCTATCCGCTGCGCCGACTCGAGCCGCGCTGTCACGGTCGACATGAACGGCGCGACCGGCTCCTGGAACTTCACCCGCTCGACGGCCGGACGGAGCCGGTCGGCGGCCCGTGCGACGAGGGGCGAGTGAAACGCCCCCGAGACCTTCAGCTTCACTGCGCGGCGGGCGCCGGCCTCCTGCGCGCGCTCGCAGCACTCCTCCACCGCGAAGGTCTCGCCGGAGACGACGATCTGCCCCGGGCAGTTGTAGTTCGCCGGCCACACGCCGAGGATCTTCCGGCACAGCGTCTCGACCACCTCGTCCTCGAGCCCGAGGATCGCGGCCATCGAGCCGGGATGGCGCGCCGCCGCCTCCGCCATCGCGATCCCGCGCTCGCGCACGAGCGCGAGCGCCTCCTCGACCGTCATCGCCTCTGCAGCGGCGAGGGCCGCGAACTCACCGACGGAGTGGCCGACGACGAAGTCGGGCTCGATGCCGCGCGCGCGAACCGCGGCGAGCACGGCAAGCGAGGTCGCGACGAGCGCGGGCTGCTGCACGGCGGTGTCGACGAGATCCTCCGCGGCCGCGTGGAAGCAGAGCCGTTCGAGATCGAGCCCGGACGCGGAGCTGCCGCGCTCGAAGACGCGCCTCGCCTCTGGCACGGCGTCGGCGATATCACGCCCCATCCCAGCCTCGATCGACCCCTGCCCGGGGAAGCAGAACGCGATCTTGGTCACGCCGCCATCTCCTTTGTCCAGCGCATCAGCGCCGACCCCCAGGTCAGGCCTGCCCCCATTCCCGTCATCAGGACCAGCCGGCCGGGCCGCAGCCTCCCGTCCGCTGCCGCATCCGCGAGGGCGAGCGGGATCGAGCCCGACGAGGTGTTTCCGTACCGGTCCACGTTCACCACCACCCGCTCCGACGGGACGCCGAGCTTTCGGGTTGCGTAGTCGATGATCCGCACGTTGGCCTGGTGGGGGACATAGAGGTCCACATCGTCTATCGAGACGCCGCACTTCGCGAGCAGCTCCTCGGCCGACTGGACGAGGATTCGCGTCGCGAACTTGAACACCTCTCGACCGTTCATCTTGACGTATTTCTCCGCTTCGTCGAATGCCCTCGAGCCGCTGCCCGGCAGCCAGAGACTCGGACCGCCGCTGCCGTCGGCGCCGAGCTCGAAGCCGATGAAGCCCCGCTCGGGGACGGCCTCCATCACGACGGCGCCTGCCCCGTCCCCGAAGAGCACGAGCGTCGAGCGGTCGTCCCAGTCGAGGATCTTCGACAGGACGTCGCCCCCGACGACGAGCGCCCGCTGCGCGAGCCTGCCGGCGAGCATTCCGTACGCCTGCGCGATCGCGTACATGAACCCCGTGCAGCCGGCCGAGAGGTCGTAGGCGGCCGCGTCGACCGCGCCCAGCTGGTCGGCGAGGATCGCGGCGGTCGAGGGAAACGCCATGTCCGGCGTGACCGTCGCCACGATGATCAGGTCGACGTTTCGCCCGGAGACTCCGGCCTGTCGTAGCGCTTCCTGCGCAGCGGGCAGCGCAATGTCTGAGAGCGCCTCCTCCGGCGCCGCCATCCGGCGCTCGCGGATGCCGGTGCGCTCCATGATCCACTCGTCGGAGGTGTCGACATGCCGCGCCAGCTCGTCGTTTGTGACGACCCGGTCGGGCACCTTGCACCCGAGCCCGGTGATCGAGACCGCGATCCCCTCGCCCGCCGTTCCGATCATTCGCCTACGAAGACGGTGAGCGTTGCCTCGGCCGCGAGCTCACCGTCCACGCTCGCGCGCCCGCGGCCCTTGGCGAGCGGCCCGCGCACGCGCACGAACTCGCACTCGAGCGTGAGCGTGTCCCCGGGCTCGACGATCCGCTTGAACCGGCAGTCGTCGATGCCGGCGAAGAAGGGCAGCTTGCCGCGGTTCGCCTCGTCGGCGAGCACGGCGATGGCGCCGGCCTGGGCAATCGCCTCGATCGTGAGCACGCCCGGCATAACCGCCCGCGCAGGGAAGTGACCGGCGAACCACCAGTCGTCGGCCCTCACCTCTCGCTGCGCGAGAACGCGCTTCCCGGGCTCGAGCTCGAGCACCTCGTCGACGAGCAGAAACGGCGGCCGGTGCGGAATGAGCTGCTCGATCACGTCCCGGCCGAACGGCGCAACCGGGACGGTCACGCGACGTCTCGGTCCTCGAGGCGTTCCCGGAGCCGGTTGCGGCCCCGGTGCGCATGGCACTTCGCCGTGCCCACCGGCATCCCGGTGGCCTCAGCGATCTCCTTGAAGGAGTAGCCGAGGGTGTCCCTGAGCACGACCACCTGCGCCTGCTGCGGCGAGATGCCGGCGAGCGAGTCGCACAGCTCACGGCGCAGCTCCGAGACGCGGGCGGCAAACGCGGGATCGCCGTCCGGCCCGGCGCGCAGGTCGTCGGCGAGTGGCTCGTGACTGCGCGCCGCGCGCCGCTCGGCCGCGTCCCGGCAGGTGTTCACGACGAGCCGGTGCAGCCAGGTCGAGAACTGCGACTCGCCGCGGAACTGCTTCAGCCGGACGCAGACCTTGGCGAGCGCCTCCTGGGCGGCGTCGCGCGCGTCCTCGGGATCGCGCAGCAGATGCCGGGCGAGTCGTTCGACCTTCGGCGCGTGCCGCGCACAGAGGGCTTCGAGCGCGAGCCGGTCGCCGTCCTTCGCCCTTGTCACCAAGATGGGGTCGCTCAGCTTCTCGTAGACGAGGCCGCGGTCCTGCCGCAGCGGTTGCCTGATCGGACGCCCGTTGCTCCGAAGCGGTTGCATCACCGAACTAGTCTAAAGGGGCGTGTCGGACCTGAGCCCCGAGTCGGTGCTGCCGTTGCTCCGCGGCCGGCTGGGGAGGCCGTACCGCTTCGTCGAGTCGTGCCTCTCCACGCAACGGCTGCTGGGCGAGGACGAGCCGGAAGGCGCCACGGTCGCCGCGGACGTGCAGACGGCCGGACGCGGGCGCCTGGGTCGGATCTGGGAGGCGCCGGCAGGGCGGGCGATCCTCTGCTCCGTGCTGCTCAGGCCGCAGCCGCCGCTGCCGCTCTGGCCCGAGCTCTCGCTCGTCGCCGGCGAGGCGGTCGCGGCGGCGCTGCACGCGGAGACCGGCGTGGACGCCTCGCTCCGGCACCCGAACGACGTCGTCGTCGCGGGCCGCAAGCTCGTCGGCGTCCTGCCCGAGGCGGTTTCCGGCCGCGTCGTGCTGGGGATCGGCGTCAACGTGAACCAGACGGCGGACGAGCTGCCGCGGGAAACCGCGAAGCCGCCGACCTCCCTTCGGATCGAGCTCGGCCGCGAGCTGGAGCGGGCGCCGCTCCTGGCCGCGATCCTGCTCGAGCTCGAGCGCGGCTACGACGCCTGGACCGCACGGCACCGCCGGTAGCATTCACATGGCTGTGGACGGCCGTTTCGTGCGCGCTCTCCTCGCGGCCCTAGGGGCCGCGGCCGCCGCGCTGCTGCTCGCGGGCGGAGCGACGGGCGCGGCGGCGCAGCCTCGCGTCCTCGCGATCCGTTTCGGGCCGGATCTCGAGATCAACCCGGTCACGCAGGACTACTTCACGCATCAGCTCTCGCGAGCCGCCAGCGACCACTACGACGCGGTCGTGATCCTGCTCGACACGCCGGGCGGGCTGTCGACTTCGATGAAGACGATGTTCAACGCGGAGCTCAACGCCAAGCTGCCGGTGATCGTCTACGTCTCGCCCGACGGTGCGCGCGCGGCGTCGGCCGGCGTGTGGATCTCGCAGGCCGCAGACGTGCTTGCGATGGCGCCGACCACGAACATCGGCTCCTCGACGCCGATCGACGCGAGCGGGGCGAACCTCGGCTCCGACCTGCGCCGCAAGGTGATCAACGACTCGGTGGCCTCGCTCACGGCGCTGGCGGCCGCCCACCACCGCAACACGACGTGGCCGGGCCGGGCGGTACGTGTCGCCTCCAACCTGACTGCGTCGCAGGCGCTGAAGATGCACGTGATCGACCTCACCGCACCGAGCCTGCCCGCGCTGCTCGACAAGCTCAACGGCTATCGGACGAAGGACACGGAGCGCCCGTACACGCTGCATCTCGCCGGCGCTCACATCGACACGACCTCGCCCGGCTTCTTCACGCGCCTTCTCAACACGCTGATCGACCCGAACATCATCAGCCTCCTCTTCCTCGCCGGGATCGGCGGGATCGGCTTCGAGATCTTCCATCCGGGGATCGTCCTGCCCGGCGCGCTCGGCGCCGTCTGCCTCGTGACCGCGCTGTTCGGCTTTTCCGTGCTGCCGGTCTCCTGGTCCGGCCTGGCCCTGATCATCCTCGGCGTCGCCCTGCTCGTGATCGATGCCCACGTCGTCACGCACGGCGCCTTGACCATCTCGGGCCTCGTGAGCCTCGCCGTCGGGATGCTCATGCTCTTCCACAACGCGCCGGCGCCGTATCACACGTCACTGCCGCTCGTCCTCTCGATCACGCTCGTCCTCGGCGGCTTCTGGGCATTCGCGCTCGGCAAGGCGGTGCAGGTGCGGCGGCGGCCGGTCACGGTCGGGCCGAAGCGCGTGATCGGCTCCGATGCCGTCGTGCGCACGCCGGGCCAGGTCTACGTCGCCGGCGAGCTGTGGCACGCTCACCGCACTGACGGCGGAGAGCTCGTGCCCGGCGAGCACGTACGTGTCGAGGAGGTCGAGGGCCTCGAATTGACCGTCCGCAAAGAGGTAGGCTGAGGGCATGGCCGCTCTCCTCGTCGGGCTCGCCGTCGTCATCTTCTTCGTCGTGCTGTTCCTGATCTCGGCGATCAGGGTGGCACGCGAGTACGAGCGCGGAATCATCTTCCGGCTCGGCCGGCTGCTGGCGGAGCCGAAAGGGCCGGGGCTGTTCTTCCTGATCCCGGTCGTTGACCGGATGGTGAAGGTCGATCTGCGCACGATCACGCTCAACATCCCGCCGCAGGAGGTCATCACCAAGGACAACGTGCCCGTGCGGGTGAACGCGGTCGCGTACTTCCGGATCGTCGCGCCGAAGGACGCGATCGTGCAGATCGAGAACTTTATGGTCGCGACGTCGCAGATCGCCCAGACGACGCTGCGAGCGGTGCTCGGACAACACATGCTCGACGAGCTGCTCTCCGAGCGCGAGAAGATCAACTCGATCCTGCAGGAGATCATCGACGGCGCGACCGCCCCGTGGGGGATCAAGGTCTCGATCGTCGAGGTGAAGGACGTCGAGATCCCGAGCGGCATGCAGCGGGCGATGGCGCGCCAGGCCGAGGCTGAGCGCGAGCGGCGCGCAAAGGTGATCAACGCCGAGGGCGAGTACCAGGCGGCCGAGCGGCTCAAGGACGCCGCGGTCGTGATCGAGGAGCACCCGATCGCGCTCCAGCTGCGCTACCTGCAGACGCTGCTCGAGCTGGGCGCCGGCAACACGTCGACGATCATCTTCCCCGCGCCGATCGACCTGATCAAGCCGTTCCTCGAACGCGGCCCTGGATCTTCGGACTGATCCCCCTCTCCGGGAGTCTCCCCTTTCCGAGACGGGATTGCAGTTCAACTGCACCAACTTTCGGCTTGAATAGGCGATTCTTGCGCGCGAAGCGCGACAACGAGCGCGATAGGCTGCTGGGGGTCAGAGACTCGATCTGCGCGCTCCAAAACGCGACCCGCCAGTGCGCGCTCAACGCGTCGAGATCGGCGTGAAGGGCGCCAGTTCTCGTGTCACGTCTCATGCGGTGGCTCGCTAGCACTCGTGGATGAGCCTGCCGAGCCGGTCGCGACGGCCGGTTCCTGATCCTGACGACGACTACGACGTCTGGGCCGCGAGCGTCGAGGGCCTGGAACTCCGTCCCGACCCCGGCTTTCCTTGAACGGTCGAGCCCGTACAGGACGGACTCAGCGGACACACCGGTACACACGGGGAACACCGCCACCGGCTTCCTAAACCGCGTGCGCTGGTTCGATTCCGGCCGGGGGCACTGCTGATGCTGACCCCCGTATATGGCGGTCGAACCACGGGCAAGAACACAGCCGGCCTAATCAAGTCGGCGCGCAGCGCCGATACGACGGATCGTGCATCGCGCCTTGCTCGTCCTCACGCTGATAGCGCTCACCACCGCAACGGTGTGGGCAACCGCGGCGCTCGGCGACGCCCAGTCGGTAGCGTGCCCGACCGGTCCTGCCAAGACGTTCTCGGCCCGCGACACCCATAGCCTCGAGTTCCTCGGCCACGGGTTCACACTCGACTCCTTCGCCGATACGCAGGGCCATTCGCTAAGGGTCCTCGGGCCCGGCAAGTACGTCGGGCAGTCCCCGCCGGGCTGGAATGAGAACTCGGTCATCAACTCCGACACGATCGGGACGGACATCGTGTTCGACGGCCATCCCAACGCCTATGCGGCACAGGGACACACGGGCCGACAGTTCCCCGAGGAGTTCATGATCCGGCGCTACGCACCTGGCGTGCGGCTTGACGGCATCGCGACTTGGGTCTTGCCCAACGGGCCTCCGGCGAACTTCACGCTGGCGTATGCGAACGGTCAGTCCCTTTCGTCACTCCGTCTCTGCCTCGACCTTGGCCGCGACGGGAGCGTCGACACCGCGCTCAGGCCTACCGGGGTCGCCGAGGGCCCTGCGGCGAGCGACGAAATGCCGCCACGGATCTCCGCGCGCGTGCTCGCCATCGACTCCGATTACGCCACGCTGAGGATCGTCGCGACGGACTCGGGGCGTCCTGCCGCTGCGGGCGTGGCCGGGATCTGGTGGGGAGTCGAGAGCGGCGACTACGGCGGCCGCTACACGATGCCGATCCGCGTTCGCCGCGACGCGACGCTGATCGTCTGGTCGACGGACCGCGCGGGAAATCTCGCGAGTTCGACGATCGACATCGCGCAGCTCGCGACGCCGTAACGCGGCCTGGGCAGCGCCGGCTACTCCGATCAAGCCAAGGAGACCGAGCGCGGCCTGCGCGGGGTTGCTCTCCCTCGACGTGCCGACGCCTGGCGCAGCACTGGCGCACACCAGGGTTTCCTCGCTCGGAACTCGGTCGCATGCAGGAAAGGTGTGCGGCGCGAACGCAGCTTCCTAAACCGCGTGCGCTGGTTCGATTCCGGCCGGGGGCACTAGCGGCCCCGGCCGCCGGAGGAGGAGAACGCGTCCCGCCGACCACGGACATGACCTACCTGCCGTGCCAGCTTGGGCGTGAGTCCTCGTATGGCCCCTTATGCGTGAGCTGTTTCACGCCGGACCCGTCGGCTTGGACGGTCCAGAGTGTTGCCGCGAGGCCGTGCTCGCCGCCGCGCGAGAAGACCAGCGACTTCCCGTCCGGCGACCATGCCGGCTGCAGGTTGTCGCCGCCGGTGACGAGCGCCTTCGTGCCCGCTCCGTTTGCGCCCACCGTGTAGAGCACGTAGCGGTAGCGGCCGTTCTCCAGCGAGTAGGCGAATCGTGTCCCGTCCGGCGACCACGCTGGGTCTTGGGCTCCGTCCTGGAAGCCGCGGACCTTGATGCTTACCCGCCCTCCCGCGACCGAGACACGCCCGATATCGCCCGCAAAGCCAGTCAAGAGGAGAAGAGACTTCCCGTCTGGCGACCAGTCGGGCTCCATCCCGCTCGCGATCCGGCGCACGTGCGACCCGTCGGCGTTCATCACGTAGAGGCTGTTGGCGAGGTCGCCCGCGCTGTAGGCGATCCGAGCACCGTCAGGCGACCAGGTCGGCTCGTTAACGCCCGGCATGTTCTTCGTCAGTTGCCTGACGTGGCTGCCGTCCGCGTTCATCACGAAGACCGCGCCCGAGCCGGCGACGACGTTCCCGCTCACAAGGTCAAGCGCGCAGGCGGGCAGGTGGAGTGGGCAGCTGGCATAGCGGACGAACGCGATCCGAGACCCATCCGGCGACCACGCCGGATCTGACTCTTGCAGCGGGCTCGTCGTCAGTCGCTTCAGACCGCTGCCGTCCGGCGCGACGACGTAGATGTCGAAGTTGCCGGCGCGGTTGCTCGAGAATGCAATCAGGCCGTTCGTGCGCACGGCTCGACCCGCCGCACGCGCGGGCGCCTGGAGCAGTACGAGCGATAACACGAGGAAAGGTACGAGCGATAGCGCGGCCAGCCAGCTGTGCCGGTTCACAAATAGTGACCCCCTCGCCGTGCATCGATATTGCTGGACGCGCGCAGTAGCACGCGCACCGTCCTCATCAACGGCCAGCCCGGGAGACGCGAGCAGCCTGCAAACCGGCGCATCGGTCTCACTGCGCATCCAAGAGAACGCCAACGGCCACACCGCCGACCAGGTCAACGCCCAAACACCCTGAGCGAGACCCGCAACGGGAGCGAACGACGGAGAGGGGTATTCGCTTCGCTCAACCTGGCTTGAGCGTAATTGAGGATTCGCGGGCAGGAACGCATGTATGACGAGCCGACGGTCGTCCGCTCCTCACTGGCGCACACACTGGCGCGCACCGCATGCTGCAAGCTGAAAAGCCTGCCGCTTGCAGCGACTTCTCGCAGCAAGCACGCCGCTTCCTAGACCGCGTGCGCTGGTTCGATTCCGGCCGGGGGCATACCCGTAGTTTCCCGCGGCCGTGCTGTGGCCGCGCGCTTATGCGGGAACGTGACAAACGGAGCATGATCGAGTGGCGATGAAGATCGCTCATCTGGCGGACATCCACCTCGACACGTTGCTTCCTTGTTGGGCAGGCGAGAAGCGATGGGAAGGTCACGATGCCTGAAGCGCTCAAGACATCACGGTTCGAGATCGTTCGGCGGGAGGACTTCTCCGACGTCACGTACCTGCTCGAGATTCGCCACCCGCTGATGGCGAAGGCCGCCAAGCCCGGCCAGTTCGTCATCGTCATGGAGCACGAGCACGGCGAGCGCATCCCGCTCACCCTGTCCGACTTCGACCCCGACAGAGGCACGGTCACCCTGGTCGCCCAGGCGGTCGGGAAGACGACGAAGGAGATGCATGAGCGCTGTCAGGTCGGCACGAGCCTCTACGCTCTCGTCGGCCCCATGGGCATCCCGAGCCGCATCGGGCATGCGCGGAAGGTCGTCTGCGTGGGCGGCGGCCTCGGTGTCGCCCCCGTCTATCCCCAGGCGCGCGCCTACAGGCAGAGCGGCGCCTACGTGATCGGCGTGATCGGCTTCCGCAGCAAGGAGCTCATGTTCTGGGAGGACAAGTTCCGCGCCGTCTGCGACGAGTTCATCGTCTGCACCGACGACGGCTCGGAGGGGATCAAGGGGCTCGTGACCGCGGGGATCGAGCAGGCGATCGCCCACCACTCTGACATCGACGAGCTGGTGGCCATCGGCCCGCCGATCATGATGAAGGGCTGTGTGGAGGCCACGCGCCCGCACGGGATCAGGACGCTGGTGAGCCTGAACCCGGTGATGGTCGACGGCACCGGCATGTGCGGCGGCTGCCGGGTCAAGGTGGGCGGCCAGGTGAAGTTCGCCTGCGTCGACGGGCCGGACTTCGACGGCCACGAGGTCGATTTCGACGACCTCATGGCGCGCCTGCGGCGCTTCAAGGCGAGCGAGACGGACGCCCTCGAGCGCTGGCAGGAAAGCTGCCGCATCCGGGCAGAGGCCGAGTCCCAGCCGGAGCCTCGCATCGGCACGCCCTCGACGGCGGATCGCTGATCGGGAGCGGGAGACCTCGATGGCGCCGAAGAAGACGATCCGGACGATCCCGCAGGAGCGAACGCCGATGCAGGAGCAGGATCCCCGCGTCCGGGCGACCAACTTCGCGGAGGTCGCCTGCGGCTACACGCTCGACGAGGCGCTGCGCGAAGCGGAGCGATGCTTGTTCTGCCCCGACGAGCCCTGCATCCGCGGCTGCCCCGTGGAGATCGACATCCCGGCCTTCATCCTGAAGATCACCGAGAAGAACCTCCACGGCGCCTACGAGACGATCACCGACACGAACCTGCTGCCGGCGATCTGCGGTCGGGTCTGCCCGCAGGAGTCACAGTGCGAGGGCGTCTGCACGGTCGGCGACACGCTCGAGCCGGTGGCGATCGGTCGGCTCGAGCGGTTCGTCGGCGACATGGCGATCGCCGAGGGCTGGCAGGGCGTCCCGTACGTCGAGCCGAGCGGGTTCCGCGTCGCCGTCGTCGGGTCGGGCCCGGCCGGCATGGCCTGCGCGGCCGACATGGCCAAGGCCGGCTGCGACGTGACCGTCTACGAGGTCTTCCACGAGCCCGGCGGCGTCCTCAAGTACGGCATCCCGGACTTCCGCCTGCCGAACGAGGTGATCGACGCGGAGATCGACAAGCTGAGGCAGCTCGGGATCACGTTCGAGTGCAACACGCTCGTCGGCCGGCTCTTCACCGTCGAGCAGCTGCTCACCGAGATGGGCTACCACGCGGTCTTCATCGGCACCGGAGCGGGGCACCCGAGCTTCATGGGCATCCCGGGCGAGTCGCTTGCGGGCGTGCTCTCGGCGAACGAGCTGCTCACCCGCTGCAACCTGATGCGGGCGCGGGACTTCCCGGACTACGACACGCCGCTGCAGCCCGGCAAGCGCGTCGCCGTGATCGGCGCCGGAAACACCGCCATGGACGCGATGCGCGTCTCCCTGCGCCTCGGCGCGGAGACGGTCTACTGCGTCTACCGGCGGACGCACAACGAGGCGCCGGCGCGGGCCGAAGAGGTCCATCACGCCGAGGAGGAGGGCATCGAGTTCCACTGGCTGTCGAGCCCGGTGGAGATCCTCGGCGACGGGGACAACAACGTGTGCGGCCTGCGCTGCCAGAGCATGGAGCTCGGGGAGCCGGACGAGTCCGGCCGGCGCCGGCCGGTGCCGGTGCCGGACAGCGAGTTCGAGATTGACGTCGACATGGTCGTCTACGCGATCGGGACGAACGCCAACCCGATCCTCGGCCAGACCTCGTCGCTGCGGCTCAACGAGCGCGGCTACATCGTCACCGACGAGAGCCTCGCCACCTCGATCGCGGGCGTGTGGGCGGGCGGCGACATCGTCACGGGCGCGGCGACGGTGATCGAGGCGATGGGCGCCGGGCGCAAGGCGGCGGGCGCGATGAAGGCGTACCTCGGGATGCGCGACACCGAAGTCGTCTACCTGCCCGAGCGCAGCGGCAGCGCCGGCAAGCGCTTCGGCATCGAGCTCCATGAGCACAACTACACGCGCGTGAGCGCGTAGCGACGACGACGGACGGGGGTCGACCATGAGCGACGTGCTGACACGAGAGTCCGGGACCGCACGCCGGGAGCAGGACCGGCTGCCCGCCGGCAGGAAGGACGCGGTCACGCTCAACGAGCACATCGTCGAGGTGATCAGCGACTCGGGCGAGGGTGCGCAGCGGTGCGGCCAGTCGCTCGGTGCCATCGCCGCGAAGATGGGCAACGGGATCTGGACCGTGGAGATCATCCCCGCGGAGATCCAGCCGCCGGCGCGCAGCGTCGCCGGGGCGAGCGGGGTCCGCATCCGGATCGGGCAGCGCCGCGTCACGAACGGCGGCGACGAGACCGACCTCGCGGTCGCGTTCAACGAGCAGGTGCTGCTCGGCCGCGTCCAGGCGGGCGAGTTCAAGCCCGGCGCCACGATCCTGCTCGAGAGCATGTGGCGGGACCACGGCGACCCGAAGATCGCCGCCTCCTATGTCGAGACGGTCGAGGGCCTCGTCGAGAGCGGCTTCCGCGTGATCGAGATTCCGATGGACGTCGAGTGCCGCAAGCTCGTGGCCGATCCGCGGCGCGGCAAGAACATGTTCGTGCTCGGCATCCTCTGCAACCTCTACAGCCTCGACCTGCGGCTCGCGCGCGAGCAGATCGGCATCGTCTTCGGCAAGAAGGACGCGCAGGTGATCGCGCAGAACGTGCAGCTGCTCGAGACCGGCTGGGCCTGGGCGGAGGAGAACCTCGACTTCCGCTACCAGATCCCCGCCGAGCGGCCCAAGAAACCGCAAATCGTGGTCAACGGCAACACCGCGCTCGCGCTCGGCGTGCTCGCCTCCGGCATGGACATCTGCGCGATGTACCCGATCACGCCCGCCACCTCCGTCTCGCACTACCTGAGCGAGGTGTTCGAGCGCGTCGGCGGGATCGTCCACCAGGCCGAGGACGAGATCGCCGCGTGCTCGTTCGCCATCGGTGCGTCCTACACGGGCAAGTGCGCGGTCACCATCACCTCGGGCCCGGGCTACTCGCTGAAGCAGGAGGCGATCGGGCTCGCCTCGATGGCGGAGATCCCGCTCGTCGTGATCAACGTCCAGCGCGGCGGGCCGAGCACCGGCCAGCCGACGAAGTTCGAGCAAGGCGACCTGCTGGCCGCCATCTTCGGGAGCCACGGCGATGCCCCGAAGGTCGTGATGGCGGCGAGCGGCATCGAGGACTGCTTCTACTCGGTGATCACGGCGCGCAAGATCGCCGAGTCGTTCAACATCGTCGTGGTCGTGCTCTCCGACGCGAGCCTGGCCACCTCCCAGCAGCCGTTCCCGCGGCCGGCGTTCAGCGAGGACTGGCTTGCCCCGCCCGCCGACCAGGCGCCCGTGCCCCGAGGCGCGCAGCCCTACGACTGGGATCCCGTGACCGGCATCGCAAGGCGCTTCGTCCCCGGCCAGCCGGGCGGCATGCACACGCTCACCGGTCTCGCGCACGACCGGGGAAGCCACGTGGCGTACGACGCGGCGAGCAACGAGGAGGGTCTGCGCAACCGCAGCCTGAAGCTCGTCGCGTTCCAGAAGACGCTGAGGCCGCCGCCCGTCTTCGGCGGCCCGGACGGCGACCTGCTGATCGTCGGCTGGGGCAGCACGCAGGGCGTGATCGAGGAGGCGGTCGAGCGCCTGCGCGGCGAGGGGCTCCGGGTCTCGTCGCTGCACCTGCGCTTCTTGCAGCCGCTGCCGCCCGGGATCAAGGAGATCATGCAGGGCTTCCGGCAGGTGATGACGGTCGAGGGCAACTGGTCGGACCGCCCGGAGGACGAGCTCGTCGACGACGACAACCGGCGCTACTCGCCGCTCGCGATGATGCTCCGCTCGCGCTACCTCGTCGACGTCGACTGCTGGAGCGAGACGCGCGGCGAGCCGATCAAGCCCGGAACCGTCTGTGACGTCGTCCGCAAGCGACTCGAGCGAGAGGAACGGCCATGACGATCCCCGTCACGCAGTGCCTGCTCCGCCTGCGCGAGGAGCACCACAGCCTCGAGGACTACGAGGGAGGCGTTCCGCGCTGGTGCAACGGCTGCGGCGACAACGCCATCCTCACGGCCGTGCAGCGGCTCTGCCGCGACGAGGGCCTGAGCCCGGAGCGCACGGTGTTCGTGTCGGGGATCGGCTGCTCGAGCCGCTTCCCCCACTACATGCGGACGTACGGCTTCCACGGGATCCACGGGCGTGCGTTCCCGATCGCCGAGGGGATCAAGATGGCGCGGCCCGACCTCGACGTGTTCGTCAACACCGGCGACGGCGACTGCTGCAGCATCGGCGCGGCCCACTGGATCCACGCCGTCCGTTACAACATGAACCTGACGGTGATGCTGCACGACAACTACGTGTACGGCCTCACCAAGAAGCAGGCCTCGCCGACCTCGCCGAGAGGGCTCAAGAGCAACACGACGCCGCGGGGCGCGGTTCTCGAGGCGCTCAACCCGCTCAGTGTCACGCTCGGCGTGCAGAACGCCTCGTTCGTCGCGCAGGCGGTGGACTGGATCCCGGAGGTGCTCTACGACATCGTCGCGGCGGCCTACAGGCACAAGGGGTTCTCGTTCGTGCGGATCATCCAGCGGTGCCCGGAGTTCCTGCCCGGGATGCTCGAGCCCTGGCTGCAGGATCCGTCGAAGACGCTGCTCTTGACCCACGAGAACGGCCTGCAGCTCAGCCCCGACCTGTCGCGGATCTACAAGAACCGCTGCGAGCACGACCCGCTCGACATCGACCGCGCGCGCGAGATCGCCTCGTCGGTCGACGCCATCCCGGTCGGGATCCTGTACCGCAACCCCGACGTGCCGTGCTACGAGGACCTGCGCCAGGCGGGCCAGGCGCGGCCGGCCGAGCGCATCCGCGCGGGCCTCGAGGCGGAGCTGGACAAGTTCACCGTCTGGCCGGACGAGGACGCCGAGGAGGAGGCGGTCGCGTAGCGATGGCAGCGGCGGTCGAGTCCCAGGGGCAGACCGTGTTCCACCTGACCGGAAACCGGTCGGGCGAGGATCTGGAGCCCATCGACCCCGCCACGGTCCGCCCCGCACTCCTGGCCGGCTACCGCGACCTGGCGCGCCTGCGCTACGACTTCCCCGTCGTGCTCGTCGAGGGCCCGGCCGACGGAGCCTTCGTGCGGTCACTGACGTCGCTGGTCGACGAGGTCCTGCAAGAGATCGCCCCGCACGGCATCGAGGGGGAGCGGCTGCGCCGGCAGGTCCTCCGCCTGGAGCACGAGATCCGCGCGCTCGTCGGCAACGGCGCGCGCGGCATGCTGACGGATCTGTGGGACAGGGCCGCGCCCAACCTCGCCCAGGGCGACGAGAGCGTCGAGCAGATCCTTGCGCACACGGGCGCCCGTCTGCAGGTCGACGGCGAGATCGTCGACTGCGACCACGAGCTACCGGCACGCCTCGTCGAGCACGCCTGGCGCGGCGTCCAGGGGCAGAAGGCGCGCCGCTTCCACGAGGAGGTCAACCGGTTCGTGCAGGCGTTGTCCGACGTCCTGCGGGCCGCCTTCATCCACTCGGAGGGCGGGCGCCGGCCGGAGAGCCTGCGAGCTGCCATCGGAAACCCGCACCACGACCAGTTCGACTTCGAGGCCATGTCGCGCCTGCTCGGCAAGGGGGCCCCGAAGGACGAGCTGCCGGCCGGCCGGCGCGAGCGGATCGAGTGGGCGCTGCGGGTGTTGAGACGGCAAGGCTTCTTCGAACCGTCCCCGGGGACCGAGCTCGCGCAGGCGTCCGAGCCGCCCTACGACTACCGCTACGACAGCTGCGCGGACGCCGTCGAGGCATTCCGCGAGCGGCTGCCCGAGCTGGTCGAGCTCGTGAAGGCGATGTCGATTGCGGAGCTCGAGGCGCAGGGCCGCTACGTCGGGTCGCAGCACGACGCGTTCTTCGAGGACTTCGACGAGAACGCGCTCACGCCCGAGGATCTCGCCCTGTTCCCGGACTACCTCGTCTGCATGGACCCGGGCCACGCCGGCGCCGCGGAGAGCCGCCTGGTGCTGGAGGTGCTGTCATCCGACCTGCCCGTGAAGGTGCTCGTCCAGACCGAGGACGTTCTGGACGAGTCGTCGCTCGGCGCCGGCCACTTCGGCTTCGGCCTGCACAGCGTGCAGCTTGCGAGTACGGCGATGGGGCTGCACGACGCCTTCATCCTCCAGACCACGAGCTCGAACCTCTACCAGCTGCGCGCGCGCGTGCTCGACGGCCTGCACTACCCGGGCCCGGCCCTCTTCAGCGTCTTCTCCGGCTCGGCGACCCCAGCGAGCGACCTGCCGCCCTACCTCACGGCAGCAGCGGCGATGGAGTCGCGCGCCTTCCCCACGTTCACCTACGACCCTTCGGCCGGGCCGGACTGGGCGTCCCGCTTCTCGCTCGAGGGCAACCCCCAGCCCGAGCTCGACTGGCCGATCGAGGAGCTCGAGTACGCGGACGCGGCGCTGCAACGCGTGACGGAGCAGGTCGCGTTCACGATCGTCGACTTCATGGTCTGCGACCGGCGCTTCGCGCAACACTTCGCGCGGGTCCCGCGCGCGCACTGGAACGGGAACACGATCCCGGTCGACGAATGGCTCTCTCCCGACCCGAAGGACGTCGGCGAGCGCATCCCCCACGTCCACGTCGTCGACGAGGACGACGCGCTCCACCGACTGATCGTCAGTGCCAAGGCGATGCAGGCCGCGCGCCGCTGCCGCGAGATCTGGCGCGGGCTCCAGGAGCTGGGCGGCATCCACAACTCGCACGCGGAACGGCTACTCGCACGCGAGAGGGCGGCCTGGGAGGAGCAGAGGCAGCGCGAGCTGGACGGCCTGCGCGCCGAGGCGACCACGCTGGTCGAGGCGCCGGCGGAGGCGCCGGAAGAGGTTGCGGAGCCCGCCCCGGGCGCGGCGGAGGAGGAGATCGCCGAGGAGCGCTCCTCGGACGAGGCGTGGATCGAGACCGCGCGCTGCTCGACCTGCAACGAGTGCACCGCGATCAACGACCGGATGTTCGTCTACAACGAGAACAAGCAGGCGTACATCAAGGATCCGGACGCCGGCACCTTCCGCGAGCTCGTCGAGGCGGCGGAGGCCTGTCAGGTGGCGATCATCCACCCCGGAAAGCCACGCAACCCGAACGAGGCAGGCCTCGAGGAGCTGCTCGAGCGGGCGAACGCCTTCCCGTAGGCCCCTGCGCCCAGCGGAGCCGGTCTAGTCGCCCGCCTCCGACTCGAAGTCGCCGGTGTGATCATCCTCGAGGCAGGCCGGGCACAGGAGCATCTTCACGATCAACTCGTCTACGGGAGAGGTGATCAGCTCACTGTGGCGCCAGGCGTGCAGCAGGTCCGGATCGGTCGGCGCAGGGCGGTCGCACTGGGCGCAGCGGAGGCCTGTGACGTCGCCCGTCACGGCGGTGATCTCCTGAACCGCCATTGCCCTCTCCTCTCCGTATGGGCAGAAGCTCAGCGAAGATCCACTTAGGTCACATGCTCTGCCACCGGGCCTGTAGACCTGCATCCGCGCGGGCACGAATCCGGGTTGCGGAATCTACGCATGGCCGGAGCACGGGCGCCGATGCGGCCGCCTCCGCGAGTGCGCCGGCCCGGCCGCGCGGACCGGCCGCTTGCCGCGCGTGCGCGCGAACCACTTGGCGCCAGTCGCCTCGAGACTGAGCTGGGCTGCACCCAGTAAGATCGTGCGGAAGTGATCGAGCGCTTCAGTCTGCACTGCCGTCAGGCTCTCGTTGCCGCCGAGCAGGAGGCGCGCTCCCTGAAGCACGGCCAGATCGCGACCGAGCACGTGCTGCTCGGCCTGCTCAGGGTCGAGGAGTCGGTCGCGGCACGAGCTTGCGGCTGCTGGGCGTGACGCATCGCAAGGCGCGCCGCCACGTCGTCCGGCTGGTCGATGTCGGGGCCGAACGCGTGGAGGGGCCGATCTCGTTCACGCCCCGCGTGCGCGAGATCATCGAAGACGCGTTCAGCGGTTCGATCTGGCTGCCCTTGCTCGTGAAGACGACCGTCGGCCCATCGTGCGAGCCGACGCCGCCGGTTTCGCGACACGCGCCGCGCCTACGCGCCAATCCCCGTAGTGAGGTGCGAACGGAGGAGTTGCTCCTGGCGCTGATCGCGCACGGCGAGGGTGTGGCGGCGCACGCGCTCTCCGACCTCGGCGTCGACCTCGACAAGGTGGCAGTGGCGAGCCAGTACGCCCGCTCTCCGTACCCGACGTTCGGACCGCCCTTCAAGCAGACCGAGTGGCCGCCCGCACCGCCGAAGCGGAACTAGTGGACGCGGCCATAAGTTCGTTCGTGTCTGGCGGTTCGCAAACCAAGCAGGCCCAGGACGCAGGGAGGCCGCATACCCGTAGGTATGCGGCCGACCGAGGACAACGGCATGCGCCGCGTTTGCGGGCCGCCAGACGCACAACCGTACTTGTGGCCGCGTCCACTAGGTCCACCTCCAAATCAGAGGCGGAAGGGTGGTGTCGGCAGGCCGGGCTCGCCCAGCACGGCGTGCGTGTGCTGCACCGAGCGGAGCCACTCGTAGGTGACGCCCTTCGCGTGGTTGCAGGCGATTCCGGCCGCTGCCAGCCGGTCGAGGCCGCGCACGTGCATCTCGCCGGGAGAGAACGTCGCATCGACGACGACTACCACGTCGAAGCCCTGCTCGCACAGGCCGACTGCCGACTGAGCAACGCAGACGTCGGTCTCGCAGCCGACGACGACCGCGGTTCCTCGCCCGGTCGCGCGTACGGCAGCGAGGATCTCGGGAGTTCCTGCGAGCCCGAACGTCGGCTTACAGAGCGCGGGCGTCGCCGCGGTGAGGCGCTCGGCCACGCGGGGGTCGGTCGGGCCGTTCCGCTCGGGCTCCTCCTCGGTCACGACGATCGGAATCCCGAGCCGGGCCGCCAGCGCGACAAGCCAGACCATGCGATCCAGCGCGGTGCGCGCGGCCGCGGCGTCCTGCTCCGAGAACCACGCGCGGACGAGAAACCCGGGTTGGACGTCCACCACCACGAGAACCGCGTCATCTCGCTCGAGCAAGCCCACGCCGCAATCATCCCGAATCTCCGAACTCCGCCGACGGCGCGAGCGTCTGAAAGACCTAGAGTCCAAGTCGCCGGCGGAGCGCGAGCTCCCAGCGCCGCGGCGGGATCAGGCGGTCGATCAGCTCGCGGTGGCGGATCGAGGCGCGCGCGAGCGCGAACACGAGGACCGGCACGCCGACGAGGACGAAGACGTCTGCAAGATTCAACGCAAACGCGCCCACGACGAGTGGGTTCGGCACGCGGCCGCCGTGCTGATGCGCCGAGACGACGTTTCCGAGCACACCGCCCGCGACGACGCCCGCCGCTGTCGCGACGAGCCGGGACGGCAGCACAGCGAGGAGCAGCAAGACGACAAGCACGGAAATGGTGAGCACCGACCACGCGTGCGACCGCTGGTGGAAGTCCCATCCCTTCGTCGGGAACGCCGCCTTCACCGCGAGATCGACCGCCGCGAGAGCGAGTGCGGGTGCGAGGACGAGCATCAGCCGCAGGAGCATCTCCGGCTGCATCGGCACGGAAAGCCTCGAACATGACGCGCGAGCGGGACCGGACGAGCGCAGGAAACGTTCTATTGTTAATCGGGGCGTGGGCGCCATAGCGAGCGATCCCTTGAGGCCAGACCTCTTCGCCGCGCTCTGCGACGTGATCACGGAGCCCGAGCAGCTGCGCACGTACGAGTGCGACGGCCTCACGCGCCACCGCGTGGTGCCCGCGCTCGTCGCGCTCCCGGCGAGCGCGGAGGAGGTACAGGCGGTCGTTCGGCTCTGCAACGAGGAGGGGATCCCGTTCGTCGCCCGCGGCGCGGGCACCGGACTCTCCGGCGGCGCGCTGCCGGTGGCCGAGGGGATCGTGATCTCGCTCGCGCGGCTGACGCGGATCCTCGAGATCGACCTCGAGCACGGGTGGGTCGTCGTCGAGCCGGGCGTGACCAATCTGGACGTGACCAAGGCGGTCGCGGCGGAGGGCTTCTACTACGCGCCCGATCCGTCGTCGCAGCAGGTCTGCACGATCGGCGGCAACGTCGCCGAGAACGCGGGTGGCGCGCACTGCCTCAAATACGGTTTCACCGCCAACCACGTGCTGGCGGCCGAAGTCGTGCTCCCGGACGGCGAGCTGGTCGAGCTGTCTGTATGGGACAACGGGCCCGATCTGCTGGGCGCGTTCATCGGCTCCGAGGGCACGCTCGGGATCGCGACGAAGTTGACGCTCCGCGTCCTGCGGGCGCCTGAGGCGGTGCGCACGCTGCTCGCCGGCTTCGCGCACACCGACGAGGCGGGCAGCGCGGTTTCCGGCGTGATCGCGCAGGGAATCCTGCCTGCGGCGATCGAGATGATGGACGCGATCACGATCGAGGCCGCCGAGGCCGCGGTGAACGCGAACTACCCGGACGGGTGCGGCGCCGTGCTGATCGTCGAGCTCGACGGGGCCGCCGCGCAGGTGGAGG